>Ga0302220_10003087_pt1 | contig 11724 bp, 9 predicted proteins | sample II_Palsa_E1_3_FD_194572 | JGI IMG/M metagenome (GOLD analysis project Ga0302220, IMG submission 194572) | Peat permafrost microbial communities from Stordalen Mire near Abisko, Sweden - II_Palsa_E1_3 | ecosystem: Environmental > Terrestrial > Soil > Palsa > Peat permafrost | place: Sweden... | reverse complement strand
GCTGCTGGTGCCGAGATAATCGAGATCGCTGGTCGAGCCGATTGCAATGCCGTTCAGCGTCGTGCCTGGCGGCTGCAACGCGGGCGACATCGACCAGTAGGCGCGGCCTGCCGTGACGCCCGGATGCTCGCGCGCCATGCTGGCGAGCCAGACGATCATCGCCGCCTGCAGTTCACGCAGGAACGCGGGCGTGTAGGGAATCAGCTTGCCGCGCGCGGTGCTGCCGCTCGTGCGCTCGAAGAACGCAGGCCGCTCGCGCGTCAGCACCTGCTCCGTGTCCTGCGCGGCGCGTTCGAGCCAAGGCAGAAACGCCGCCGTATCGCGGATCGGCACGCGCTCACGAAACTGCTCGGCAGACCGAATCTCGGCGAACCCGTGCTGCCGCCCGAACGCGGTATCGTGGCCAGCTTCGAGCAACTGCGCGAGTCTGCGCGCCTGCACCGCGCCGGGAGCGTCGAGCGCGGCCTGCCAGCGCTCAACGTCAGGCTGTGCGGCGCGGACGAACATGGCCCACGCATCGGACGGCTCGAAGGTCGCAGCGTCCATCAGAAGTAGGTCTTGTCGAGTTGCGAAAGGTCGTCGGGCAGTCGGCGCGGCGGCAGGAAGATAGCGAGCCAGCCGTACCAGAGCGGCCGCGTCTCGCGCGGCTCCGACGCTGCATGCATCTGCTGCCAGCGCAACGCGGGCTGCCGGTGATGCGTGAGGTTGTAGTTGAAGTTGAGGAACAGCCACCGCACGAGCCGCGGTGCACGCAGGTTGTAAGTACCTTCGACCACGTCGAGCGGCGTGCGCATGTGGTAGACCCATTGCAGCGACGACCACGAGAACGCAAACGCCATGTAGCTGATCAGTACGACCATCGGCGACCAGCCGAGCAGCCAGTCCAGCGCGAGCCAGACGATGATGCCGCCCAGCGTTTCGTAGCGGATGCGCCGGAAATCGGCCGCACTGAACTCGCCGAAAGCGGTGGCATAGGTGTTGTCGCCTCCATGCATCGACCAGCGCTCCGTGACCGACGCCGGCAGCAACGCAAGCACAATGCTGCCGACGCAAGCGCCCATCCAGATCCCGCCGAAAATCGCGAGGTAGTACTCGATGCACTTGCGGGCCAGCGACTCCTCGGGCAGGGCGAAATCCGCGCGTTCGGCACGGGTGCGATTGCGGACATGGTGGCCGAGGTGGTTCACATGAATCAGTGTCGCGGCGGCGCCGAACATCGTCGAGGCCAAGGCCATCATCGTATAATTCACGCCCGGCCGCCGATGAGCCGAGCTGTGGAAACACTCGTGCATCATCGAGAACACGCCCTGCATCACGAGACAGAACGGCACCAGCACGAGCCACTTGATCGGCCCCGCGTCGGTGTGCGAAAGCCACGTCAGCGTGCCGGCCCAGGCGCAGGTCTGCAGCGCGCAGATCAGAAGGTTCGCCCGATCGTAGCGCCGGGTCTGCGCCGCGTAGGCAGTGGCGGTCGGTAGGCTCATGACTCGAAATCGTGTTGGATTGCCCCGGAGAATACATCAGATGCCCGAACGACCGGAAACGTATCCCCCGGATGGCCGGCGCGGTGCATCGGGCCCTCGCGGAGCGGACGCGTTGAAGCGGCCCGCATGGACGCCGGTCGGTTTCGACGACTGGCGCACGTTCTACCCGACAACGCCGTTCAGCCCCCCTGAAGCCGGCCTCGACCTGACACCACGCTTCATCGAAGGCTGGATGCGCAACACGGCGCGCTTGTCCGCCGCCGCCACCATCGTGTTGATCGCAGGACTCTATTCCGAATGGTTGCCGGGATGCCATCGCGCCGCGCGCCGGACCTTGTGTGCAGCCGGTTATCGCGTGCTGACGGTGCCGGTACGCTCGGCCCGCGACGTGTTCGACCAGGGCGCCCATATTGCCGCGTTCCTGCGCACGCGCCTGCCGGCATCGGGAGACTTCATCGCGCTTACGCACAGCAAAGGCGGCATTGACATGCTGGCCGCGCTGACCGGCGATCCGGCGTTACGCGCGCGTTGCACGGGTATCGCGCTGGTGCAGCCGCCCGTAGGACCGTCGGCGGTCGTCGATGCGATCTTTGGTGAGCCCGTCGGCAAATCCAGGCCGGTGATGCCGGCGCCCATGACGGAACGTATCGCGCGCCGGCTGCTGAACTCACGCTGGGCGGCCGGCGGCACACGCGACATCAGTAGTCGGCGCGACCCGCGTGTCGGTGCGATGCTCGCCGCGATTCCCGACGACCTCCATCTCGTGCATGCGGTCAGCTGGTCGGTCATGACGGCCACGCGCTTCGATTCGCATCATGCGCGGCTGAACGGCTTCCGCCCCGGCTGTGCGCACGACGGCCAGTTCTACCTCGAACACCAGGTGCTGCCAGGCCATCCGCAAATCTGCCTGCCGCGCCTCGATCATGGCCAGCCGGTGATCGGCGGCCTCGGTTTCGACGCGGGCCGTTTCTGGCTCGCACTTGCCGACCTGCTGCACATCACGCGTGGCGGAGCCCGCGGACCTCAGACCAGATAGATCTCGAAGCCGGGAATCAACCCGGCCGGCGAGATATCGGCCAGCACCGCAGCGTCCGTATCCCCGGTCGGCAAGGTGTACAGATCCATAGGGGTGCTCGCATAGCGGTAACGCCCCATCGCGGCCCAAAGTGGATCGCCGTCGTACAGGCACAGCTGTATTAGCGCATGCTGGTGGCGCAGGCGGGCCCAGGCCGCGTCGATCAACGCCGCGAAGATCGCCGGGTCGCGCTCGCGCACCTGCAGATGCGTGAGGTACACGTCCCCCAGCGGCTCGCCGGGCGCCGCGATGCGCGGCCTGCGCAACAGCGGCGCGAGGCCGTTGAACACAGCACGCACGGCACGCATCGACAGCGGCAGGCGCTCGAGCACGATGCGCTTGATCGCGGAAGCATCCCAAGGCGCGACGCAGCCAACGAGCCTGTCGTGCGCATCGAACGCCAACAGGAACGAACCAATGCCGAACGCGGGCCAGGTGTCGAGGCGGCGTGCGAACTCCCGCTCCGAGAACACGCAGCCGAACGGCTGTCGGCGTGACTGCGCGTCGAGGAACGCTCGTAGCGCGTCGGCATGATGCGGCTGCGCCTCGACGATGCGCACGCCAGCGGGCACTCGGTTCGCATCCCGCAGGCCACGCCGCGCGTAGACGGAGACGTTCTCGTAACCGCGCCAGTGCGCGAAGCGCAGGCGGCTCGCGCGCCGCGATTGCGCGACCGACTGCACGGCCAGCCGGTTGTCGCGAATCATGCAGCAGTACGCATGTTCGACGCCAGCTTCGCTTCGCAGCGCGGCCAGGCGATCGCGCACCACGCCCATCCATTCGCGCGACAGGCGCCGGTCCGGCATCAGGCGCAAATCACCGAGGTAGGCCACCGGCCGCGCCGCACCGTCGAGGTATCCGTCGCGCACGACGAGGCTCGCGATCCCCTTCAAGCCCCCCCATTCGTCCTCGGCGCACCAGACTTCATGGAACGGGCCATGACAACGATGCAGTGCGAAATAATCGGGCGCGCGGTCGAAGCGCATCGGTAGGCTGCCCCGCATCGCGTGACGTGCCTGGAAGTCGAGGATGCGCGGATTGTCGTCGGGCAGCGCCTGGCGGATTTTCATGGGCGGTTGCGGCTCAAGCGCCTTCGAACAGCCGCCGCGCGAGCGGCCGCAGGTTCGCCGCCGACAGCTCGCAGAGGCAGACGAGCTCGTCGCCGCGCGCATAACCGGGGTTGCGCTGCAGGAAATACGCAACATTGCCGATGCGGCGGTGCGCGTCGGGCACGCTCGCGAGCTCCGGCGCGAGCCGCCCTTGCGGCACGTCGAACGAGAGAATACCGGCGACGCGATTGTAGGCGCGGCCGTAACGTTCAGTCGCGAGATGGTCAAGCAGATCCTGCGCGGCAGTGTCGGCCGAATCGCGACCATCGGCCGGCGCACCGGCCCGCGGCAGATAGTGGCGAGCGAACGCGCCGAGATAACGGTAGGTGCGATGCCCCTTGCATATCAGGAACCAGTAAAGCGGCACCGCGGGCGCGGCTCGCTGGACGTCGCCCGCATGGCGGATCCACGCGAAGGCCAGTTGTTGCGTGCCCCAGTGTGCGGGGTCGATGATGGTGTCGCCCGAGAACATCACGCGAATCGGCGTCTCGCGCCAGCGCGTCTCGTAAAGCTTGAGCGTCGAGAACCCCTGGATCGTCCCGTCGCCGTCACGCAGGACGATGCAATGCGTCTTGTCGCCGAGATCGTCGAGAAAGCGCGCGCGAGCCGTGTCGCGATACGAGGCCGCGTAAAGCGAGAACATCCGTTCGACTTCGTCGAAACATAAAGCCGCACGCGCGACGACATTGGCGCGCAGATCCATTGCGTGTCTCTCCCGGTTTGAACAGCTTGTTATGATAGCCGCTCACTCGCGCCCGCCCCGAACATGGTTCCTGCCTCACCCCGCCCCGACGCCAACGTGGTGCCGCTCTCCCGGCCCTGGCTCGTGCTCGCGATCTACCTGGCCGCCACGGGCCTGTTCTACGGTTTTGTCACGCACGTTCCGCTCGGCCCCGTGGAGTCGATCGGGCCCGGACCGCTCGACCGCATGATCCCGCACTGGCCGCTCACGGTGCCGCTCTACCTCAGCTACCTGCTTGTGATGCCGGCGCTCGTCGCGGCGGGACGCGACCGCACGTGGCTGCTGCCGGCCTTTTTCGCCGCTGCGCTGGCCGCGATCGCCTGCCTGTTCTGCCATCTGTTTCATCCGACCGAGGTGGTGCGGCCGGCCGCGGCCGACGGATGGCTCGCCTGGTTGTACCGCATAGATTCGCCGCTGGCCGCATCGCCGAGCGGGCACGTCGCGCTGCCCGTCGCGATCGCGGTGGTGCTCGCCGGTCTGCGTGAACGCATCGGCGCGGTGTTCATCGCCTGGAGCGCGCTGCTGGCCGTGACGGTGCTGACGACCGGGCAGCACATGGTGACCGACGTCGGCTGCGGTATCGTTGTAGGCCTGATCGCGGCGACGGCCACGCTCGTACTGCTGCGGCTGGACGTCGACCTGCGGACCATGAGCGCGCTGCTCGCCGAATGGTGCGGCATTGTCATCACACTGCGGCTCGCCGTCGTAAGCGGCGATGGTTACCTGTATGCGCTGGCCGTACTCGTGATCGCGACGCGCCAGCACGCGCTGTTCATCCTCTATCACGACGCGACGCACTACCATCTGACGCGTCACCGCCGGATCAACGACTTCCTGATCAATACCGCGATTGGCGTACCCGGCCTCGTGCCCGTCGAGTTCTATCGCCCGCTGCATCTGGCCCATCATCGCGAGGTCGGCACGCCACGCGACCCCGAGCGCCGGTTCCTCTATTACGGCCAGCCATGGCGGTTCCGGCCGCTCGGTGCACTCGCACTCGCGCGGCAGCTGCTCGGCGACCTGCTCGTGCTGAACATGGTCCGCAACATGGCCGCCTATCGCCGCTCGAATCCGCAGCCAATTCGCCTCGGAAAACCATTTCTTGCAGCAACGGCGGTCTGGCTCGCGATAGTCGGGACGCTGGCCGTTGCCTGTTCGGCGCACACACTTGCGATCGTCGCGCTGCTCTGGTTCGGGCCACTGCTCACGCTGTCGGTGATGATCCAGAAGATCCGCAGCATGGCCGAGCACAGCGGCGGCCCGCATGCGACGCCGGGCTGGGCCGACTGGACCTATTCATGGCGCGTAGGCGGGCTCGGACGCGTGCTGCTGTGGCCGTATCACATCAACCTTCATCTGCAGCACCATCGAAGCCCCTCGATTCCCTGGCATGCGCTGCCCGGCGAGATCCGACGAGGCGAGGCGCGGCTCGATGCCCGCGTGTTGCTGGCCCTGCTGTGGGCGGGCCGCAAGCGCGGTTGATGCGCCGCCAGCGTCGCCTTCAGCGACGACAGGCCGGCTTGGTCCAGCATCAGCGGGCTGCCAGCGCCACGACTAGGTGCCAGTAAAGCCCCGCGTCCGCCGCGCGCCGCACGTTTTCGGTCGGCACTCGCAGCAGTACGATCAGGCGCTGTCGGTCTGCCGCTGCGAGGCGATCAGCACCGCGCCGCAACTGAGCTTGTCGCCGTCGCGCGCGACCGGCCGGCCGTCGAACGTGACGTTCGAATCGCCCGACACGATCACCACGGAGCCATGCACGCTGCAGACCGCGGTGTCGCCGACACGCGCGATCGGCTTGCCGCCGATATCGGAGTCGGTGGCGCCGCTCGTCACGGTGCCGCCGTGGCTATGCGTATCGTCGATACAGATGAACGGACGTGTCATGACGACCTTCGTGATAGCGGGCCACGCGGCCCGGAACGCGCCGCATCAGGTGCGGCACAGCAGAACCCGGCGCGCGGCGCGCCCTTCCTTCGGCACGAACACCCCGATCACGTTGGTGTCGTAGGGCACGTCGGTCTCGCGATTGCGGCGGAACCAGTCCGCGGCCATCAGCATGAAGACGGCAGTGCCTGGTACGACCACGGTCTCGAGCGGCACGTCCTTCGACGGACGCACGCCGTCCGGCACCGCGCCCGACTCGGGCGACAGGTAGGACGCGCCGGAAAGCTCGTGGAACCGCGACGGTGGCGCCGCCTCGTACGGGCCGTCGGTATCGGGTTTCCAGGGGCCGTTCGCCTTGAAGCGGAACGCGACCGCATATTTGCCGTCCTGGTCGGTGAAGCGGATCCGCAGGTCGCGTTTCTCGGCATCCCAACCCTGCTCGTCAGCCGGCGTGCGACAGATTTCATACGTACCCGCCAGCCCCGCGGCATGCGCAACGGGCGCCGCGAACGCGGCAGCCGTGAGGGCGACGAACACGAGCGCGCGCAATGGGCTCGACATGATAAATCAACCTCCTGGAACAAGATGAACGAACGGATCGGCCGGCAGCTTGCGGGTCTGCGCATTGGCCGCCTTGCCCGCCGCGTCGGGCGGCGTGACGAGGATCAGGTACAACTGACCGTCGGGCGCCAGGTTCGCCGTTACGCTGCCGTGGCCGAGGTCGTAGCCGGCCATCGCGGACAAGCCGAGGCCGACCATCGGGCTCATGATGCCGAGCCCGCCGATGCGGCGGCCGACGTCGAAACCCTCGTCGAGACTGGTCGGGTCGGGCACGTCGTCGACACCGGGCAGATGCAGCAGCGGCAGCACGGCTGGCTGCGCCAGGCTGTCGAAGAACACGCGGGCCAGCGTTTCGCCGGGCGGCAGTTGCGCGCGCACGGCCTGCCAGCCTTCGCGCACCGCATCGGTACGCGCAGTGCCCTTGAGCGGCTGGCCGCTCACGTCCGTCAGGCGGATCGCAACGGGCCGGTGCAGGTAACCGAGCAACGGCGCGGCATCGAATTCCTCAAGCTGCCAGTGAGCCCAGCGCGACGGCAGCGACGCATCGGGCGTGAAGGTGCCGGGGCCCGAGTTGTCGAGTTCGGGCGTCAGCAGTGGCGCCTTCGCTTGCCATTGCGCGACGGTCGGCGGCGAGACGTCGAGACCTTCCTTCGGTTCAGCGTTGACATTCCAGTAGAAGTTCGCGGCTTTGATGGTGTCGTACTGGCGATCGTCGGGGCCGGCACCTTGCGGGTCGCTGTTGACGAACGGGCGGATGTAGGCGTCCACGCGATCCGAGCGCGCGACCAGCAGCCCGGCCATCGCATCGAACTGCGACGGCACGCGCGGCCCCTCGGGCACGCTCACATGTTCGAACCAGCTGCGCACGGCCACGCCGTCGATGCCATAGACGAGCACTTCCGGCACGCGCGGGTTCGCGGCGAAGAAATCGAACAGGTAGTCGATCTGCGCATGCGGATTCGCGACGTTGACCGCCTGCGCGGTCAGGAACATGTGCAGCGGGAGGCTCGCGCGCTGCCGGTTCGTGGTGATCACGTTCGCAATCAGGTTGTCGATATCGTCGGCCTTCGGCGGTCCGAAGATCACAACCGGAATTGGCCAGCGCTCGACACCCTCGCCCGCGCAATACCTGAACGAGGACCCGAGCGCGCCCGTCGCCTGCTCCTGGATCCGCGACGCGTCATGCGGGTAGTCTGCGGGATTGGCGGACAGCACGCTGCGGTAAGCGTCCTTCTGGCCCTTCAGCAACTGCCAGACGTCGGTCTGCGCCCAAACGTCGACGCGCAGGCCGACGCCGCGCAGCTCGAGCCGGTCGAGACGCAAATCGGCGCTCGCGGCGGCGGCGCCGCCAGCGCCAGCCGCACTGGCCGAGCCGCCCGCACTGCCGGCACCTGCACTGGCGGCGCCAACGGAGGCCGGCAACGCCGCGTTCGCCGAGCGCCATCTCAGCGCGAAGAACGACAGCACCGCGACGCATGCGACCGCCACGATTCCCAACACCAGTGTTCCGCTCATGCGTATGACCTCGATTTCCATTCCAGGCCGGCATCGCACCGGCCGCTTCCGATTCGCGCCGCCGTACCGGACGCACCGTCACCTTGGCCCGTAAGCTCGCCGCACGAGTGTGACAGGGTCGTCATGCTCATCCGATGATCCCCGGATCGTTCTTGCCATCCGAGCGTTCGTCCGCGGTCTGGCTCACCACGAGCGGCGGCCAGTGGCGCGACACCACCGCTTCTTCGGGAAACACGCCGCTCGAATAGTATTTGAACGTCGCATCGATCATCTGCTTCGCGTGATCGCTGAACTTGCCCGTATAGATCGCCTTGACGTTGGCGGGCACCGTCGTCCAGTCGGTGCGCCAGTCGGCCAGCGCCGCGAGTGCCGCACGCCAGCCCGGATCGTCGAGCGTCCGGGCCTGGCCGATCGCCACGTCCATTGCGACCACCGCACGGATATTCGCGGAATCGTTGAGGATGCCTGAGTGGTAGTTGTTGTCGGTCGCGTCGATGCCGACGAGGCGTTTGCGAGTCTCGTTCGGCGTTTCGACGCGCCTGAAGGTGCCGCCGCCGTCGGTCGTGAACACGTCGGCAGTCTGGTCGTTCTCGTCCGGATGCTCGTTGTTGAACCACTGTTTGACCAAGTTCCCCTTCGCATCGTAGCCGGGGGTGCTGTCCACCTGGGCCCGCAGGGAAGCAGGAATGTCCGTGACGGACACCCAGTCGAAGCTGGCTTTCGGATTGCCGAGCGCGACATTGACGCCCACCGCGTCCACCGGCACCTTGCCGCTGGGGTTGCCATTCTTGTCTTGCGTTTCGGTGCCGAACAGATTCGGCGAGTAATGCGGCGTGATTTCCTCGCCGTTTACCCAGCGATCGTTGCTGCCGTCGCGCGGCGCGCTTGAGGTCAGCTTGCGGTACGGGTGCTGGGTCGCCGCGGCCGCGATGCCGCTGCCCGGATAACGCGGCTCGTCCTTGGTGCGGATCGTAATGGTCTGCGGGGGCAGCCCGACCTGCACAATCTTGCCTTCGCGCTCGAGTTTGGTCCACCAGCGTTGATAAAACGCGAAGCGCGCCTGATCGCGCCGGAACGCGTCCATCGCCGGGACCTCGACCGACTTGCCCCAGGAGCCGGAACCTAGCGCGATGGCGGTCACCGAATCGGGCAGCCCGTAGGTGCCAATCCCCCTGATGTTGTCGAGCGCGACCACCTGGTCGTCGGTGCAGAAGTACATGTGGACCCGACCGCGATTGTCGCGCTCGGTGAATTCCACGTCGGCGCCGCCCGGGCCCATCGGCCGCGCGCCTTTGGTCGGAGACCATTTCGGGCCAGTGCGCCCGAGATGTTTCGGGTTTGCCTTGTAGACGAGCTCGGTCGGCGGCGGCGTCGCATGCTTCGCGCGTGACACGGCCTCGACAATATTGGCGAGCGTCTTGAGCTTGGCCTGCGAGGTCTGGTACTCGTCGTCGGCTTCCCACACCGCGTACGGGCTGTCGACCATCACGATCGCGTCGGCGGGACGGCAGCCCTCCTTGGCGAGGATCGCCTGCGCGAGCATCGTGATGATGGTGCCCTGGCTGTGACCGACCACCGTCACCGTATCGTCGCCCGTGCCCTGCCCCGGGTTCGCCGAACGGATTTCGCGGATCAGCGCGGCGAGCCGGTGCGCGGCCAGCACGAAATAGAGGCGCACCGGGCTGTTGCCGATGTAGGTGTACTTATCGGCCAACTGGCGCCCAACCTGCGACTTGGAGCTGAGACTGAAACCCTCGCCGTACATGTCAGGGATATTGTTGGTCGCGTTGTCGAAGTAGCCGCCTTCCTTCGCGAAGTGCGCGTCGAGCCGGTTGCCTTGCGTATCCTGGTGCTGGGTGCGCAGCTTGACGGGCTGCCCCTGCTTGTTCTTCGCCACTTCGCCGTCAGCCGCGCGGTAGCCCCAGTAGAACGGGATGAACACGCTGTGGGTCATCTTATCCTCGAGACGTTTGTACAGGTACGTATCGGGATCGTTGAGCACCGTCTTGGCCGAGTCCGGTACCTTCGCGCCGGTTTTTACCGCGTCGGCCTGCGTCTTCTGCGCGTCCTTCCATGCCGCGCCGTAGTCGCCCGGCTTCAGGTCCTTGCGATCCAGGCGCCAGTTCAATCCTTCGCAGATGCCACTCTCGACCTTCTGGTAGGTCGCGCCCGGATCGTTCACGCCATGCAGGAAGATCACGATACCGGGCCGATCCGCAGGCACCTTCACATGACGCGGTTTGTTCTTGTATTTCGGATTGGTGACCGCGCTGCCGTGCGCGATCACATGTTGGGTGGTCGTCATGCCAATGCGTCCTGTCAGGGGCTCAGAGCTCAGGTTTCAGAATGTCGATCTTCGCAATACGCATCACGTCGTCCTGCAGCAGATCGGTCATGCCAGTGGCGTCCGACGTCCCCTGCACCACGCGTCCGTCGCTCATCGTGATCTTGTAGGCCTGGTTGGCCGCATGCATCGGCGTGTCGTCGGTGTGGCCGGGGAAATGCAGTTGGTAACGCTGCTGCGTGCCGTTCTTGCCGAAGTTCGCCGGCGACGACGATTCGGTCGACGGCCCGTTGAACGAATGGCCCGAGGTCTTGACGTTCAGCGCGCCGTTCGAGCCGAGCTCGTGGCCGCCGCCGATCGTGTGGTAGCTGCCGTCGGAGGCGACCAGGTGGATCTTGTCGCCGTAGATGTAGACATCCTTTGTCGCCTGCAGGTGCAGGTCCTTCTCGGCCTGCACCAACACGTCTCCCGCCTGCGCCTGCAGCGTCACGTCGCCCTGGTTTGCGATCGCAGTTATGCCGTCTGCTACCGCGAACAGTTCCAGCCCCTTGCCCGCATGTGCGGCGAGCCGCTGGCCGCTGGCCAGCTGCAGATGCTGCTGCGCGACTTGGTCAATGTTCTCGCCCGCGTAGGTGAGGTGCGTCTTGGGCGTGAGATTCAGCGATCCGGCCTGCGCGCCGATCGCCATCAATGCCTGCGAAGCGCTGCCGGTGCTGCCGGTTGCGCCGCCAGCGGCGGCCCCCGTGCCAGGCGACCAGCCGCGGAACGCCGAGGCGACCGCGTCCTGGCCCGTCGGGTCAAGCGCTTGGCTGTTGCCGTGCTGGCCCGCGTAATCGCCGAGCGACTTGAACAGCTCCGAGCATTCGCCGAGCAGCGTGATCAGTTCGTTGCGATCGAGCTGGCCGCCGCTTGCCTGTGTGCGCGCATAGGTCGTGAGCAGGATGCCCTTTGCGGCGCGCACCGCGGCGGCCGCATCCGTGCGCAGTTCAGCGCCTTCACCACGATCCGTGCCTTGGCCATCACTTCGCGGCTGCGTCAGATAGCCCAGATTGAGTTGGCTGTGTGCATGC
>Ga0302220_10003081_pt1 | contig 11734 bp, 10 predicted proteins | sample II_Palsa_E1_3_FD_194572 | JGI IMG/M metagenome (GOLD analysis project Ga0302220, IMG submission 194572) | Peat permafrost microbial communities from Stordalen Mire near Abisko, Sweden - II_Palsa_E1_3 | ecosystem: Environmental > Terrestrial > Soil > Palsa > Peat permafrost | place: Sweden... | reverse complement strand
GGGTTTGCGGATGCTGTCCGGTATTTGCAGATCGACCGCCTGACGCGCCACGTCGTAGCTGTAACGCAGGCCCGGGATCGCGTCCAGTTGCACGTCTGCGGTCTCCGCAATCCCGAGCCGGCCGATTGCAATCCCGATACTGTTCAGGTCTTTGCCGGTCGCGGCAAGATGACCGTTCAACTCGCGAAACTGAGCGATCACCGAAGTGCGCTGGCCGTTGAGATCCACTTCCAGATACACGTCATGTGGCAGGTTCGCGCTGGCGTCGGGCAGCAGCAAGGGCGTTCGCCCATAAACGCATGTGCTTCCCACTGCAATCAACCCCGCGGCGGCAAGCGCTGTGCGCAGGCCGTGCAAATGACGTCGCGGCCGTCGTCTGATTCTCATTGATAGAATTGCGACGCATGACGTCAGCTCTCGGTTACAGCGACCCGATTGGTCATACCGTGGCTCAGCTGCGCTTATTCAACTGTTGCGACGGCTTCGGCGGGCAGCGAATTGACTGTCGCGCGCACTTTCACCGTGCCATTCACGTTGGCATCCGGCGCAAGCGGCACCTGCCACTGGCCTGTGCGCCCCGCCAATGCGTAACCGAGCAGGCCCTTGTTGATCTCGTAAGCCTTGCCCGCGCCGTCTACCAGTTCAACCGCGGCGATCTGCGCCCGCTTCGTCCCGGTGTTGTCAACCCGCAGGACCCAGCCGTTGTCGCCACGGGCCAAATGCCACGAAAGTTTGGGCTGACCTGCAGCTCCGGCAGGTTCAACGAATATCGGCACCGAATAGCGCAAGCGAATCGTCACACCGTTCGTGGGGGAGGAATCGGGCGGTGGAAGTTCATCGATCAGGACCCGGTAGCTTTGCTCTACGGTGACTGGTGATGCCGTCGGCCGCACCAATCGGACCAACTGATCGGCCTGCGCGGCGATCCGGACCAGTGGCGGGCTGGCCATCAGTTCCTGCGTCGGGGTCAGCGTGTCATCGCCATTGGACTGGTCCCAGCGGAACACTCGCACCTGCCCATAAAGCGCACTGTCACCCGGGTTGCGCAGCGCAATGCCCGTTGCGCTCTCACTCGACTGAAGGTCGACCATGACAGGCGAGATCTGCAATGTTGCAGCGTGTGCCACCAGGTTGGCGGTTAATAGCCAGATGCCCAGCAGATGCGGGAGTCTGACGAGGGATCCCCGGTGGGCGTTCAAAAGTACACCGTTGCGGTGACCGTGGTCTGATAGGTGTCCGGTTTCGGTGTGGTTTGAGCCGGGACCTGACCATAGACGGATATCGACTGCACAGACCCGGTACCCACGCCGGCCACCGTATTGGTACCTTGAGTGTTACCCCACACGGTCGTCCGTCCGGCATCCTGATAGAGCTGGAAACCCACGGTTGTACCCGTGTTGCCGGTGGCGGTGCCGGCCATCAGACGGCTCGGAACGGTCGAACCCACCACCGTGCCGCCATCGAGCCCGACGTTATATGGCGTTGTGTTTGTGCAGGTGATCGCAACGGTTGTTTGCTGGTTGAGAGCAGTGGTCAGCACACCGTTCGTGCCGAAATTCAACGGTGTTGCCGAGATCGCGCAGTTGGCTTGTAGCGCGAGCGTAACATTGAGAGTTGCGGTGGTCGTGCCGTTCGCGTAGGTCGCTGCATGTGCGACCGGCAGGGCCGATATAAATGCCAAGGCTGCTACGAGCGCGAGCATACGAATTTTCTGGTTCATCACGACTTCTCCCGGCGGGCGGTGCGCTGATGCGAATTACGCCAGCAGAGCCGATGCCAATTCCCAATATTATTATTTTTGACGACCCGACCGTCACCCTTATTGGCTTTGGTTGATGCATGTCACAAAAACACAAACAGTTCCAAAGATTTCGTCGCAATTAGGGCACACAACGATTTGGTTTTTACGCACCTTGCTGGCCGCCACCGAGAGAATCAAGTGGGGTCTCAACCGGAGGGGACCGCACGCATCCGCGCTTGAGAATAACGCTCAAGCGGTGTTTCCAGTCGGGCTAGGTGTTCCTGATCCGACGAACCACTGCGTCAGCGAACTCGCTCGTTGAAGCAGTGCCTTTCAGATCGCGCGTGCAAATACGGTCCGTTTGGAGCGTTTCGTTGATCGCGGTTCGCAAGCGCTCGGCGAGGTCACCTTTGCCAACGTGGTCGAGCATCAATTCCGATGCAAGTAGTAGCGAGATTGGATTGGCGACACCCTTGCCTGCGATGTCTGGCGCAGATCCATGTACAGCTTCAAATATCGCTGTGTCATCGCCGTAGTTGGCGCCAGGAGCCATGCCAAGTCCGCCGACAAGACCTGCTAACTGGTCCGACAGAATGTCCCCGAACAGATTGGTGCTCACGAGCATATCGAACTGCCACGGGTTCAACACCAGTTGCATGGCGCAGGCGTCGACGATTATGTCATTCATTTCCACCCGATCTGAGTATTCCCGGGCGACGTCTCTGGCGGCCTCCAGGAACAATCCAGTAAGTGCTTTCAGGATGTTAGCCTTATGCACCACCGTGATCTTCTTTCGTCCGTGCTTCAACGCGTATTCGAACGCAAATCTGACGATCCGCTCGCACGCGTCGCGTGTATTAACACCTGTCGCGACCGCGACTGCTTTTGGATCGTCGCCGACAGGAATATAGTATTCGTGTGCAACATAGAAGCCGCCCAGATTTTCTCGCACGAGAACGAGGTCGATCTTGTCATAGCGTCCGGGGACGATGGTGCGCACGGGCCTGACGTTGGCAAAAAGCCGAAACTCTTCGCGAAGTCGAACATTGGAAGAACGGAACCCCTCGCCGATGGGCGTCGTCAACGGGCCTTTGAGGGCAAGCTTGTGCTTACGAATACTCTTGAGTGTCGCATCGGGTAGCGGATCCCCGCTGTGCGTTACTCCGGCGATTCCAGCATGCTGTACGTCCCAAACGAACGGCGATCCTAAGGCATCAAGAATTTTAACCGTCGCGGCAACTACTTCCGGCCCTATTCCATCACCGGGGATCAGCGTTGCGGGAATTTGGTGTTTCGTCATGCTTTCCATATGTCGTCCAAGTTTGAATGAGGCCGACCGCAGAGGTTGACCGCTTATCGCGGAAGCTGCGGGTGCCGCGGTTGGCCGTACCCGTGGCCAAAATCGACGTGCCATTGTCACCGCATAAGGAGCTCAGGCGCGCTTGCCATAATGTCATGATTTGAGAACGTGAATAACAAAGCGCCTCCATGCCAAAAGACTCGGCGCCCACAACAGTACAAAAGAGCACGCGGCATCACAAGGATGCCTGTCGGCCCGGGTTGATGTTGATGACAGGCTCGCCCGGAGCTTTCCGAAGTGACATAAAACTGCTCGCCAGTCTTCCATCAGGTACCGCGTTGGGGCAATACGTCCACCGCGAGTTGTTACCGGGCCGATCGACGGATGCATAGGTAGCGTCTTATATATGATCAGGGGGATTGCTGCACGCGCAGAATGGCCAGGAGCGTCTCAAGTGCCCCTACTTCGTCGGGACCCGTTGCCAGGACGCGCACATTTGCACCCGGCTTCCGCCCGCAACGACATGAGCGACGTGCCATCCTCCGTGCTGATGGACCGACCGTTCGCCATGCAACGATATCGCTCGCAAACCGGGCAGCAGTCACGGCAAGTCTTGCTGAGCCGTGCCCCGTTCAATCCCGGATCGCCCGCTTACCTGAATCAATGCCTTGACCAACCCTCTCCCCTCGTTAGTAATCCGTGACTCAAGGCTCTGCGCCCCTCTACCGGTGGTATTCAGTGCACGGAACGCGCGGCAACCTGAGCAAGAAAAGGGTGCAACAGCGGATCCAAAATTTCGTCCCGTAACGCGATGTCAGCTGTATCGGGCTGTCGCATTTCCGCATCGAGATACACCGCGCGAAGCGATTTAGATTCAAGAGGATTACGAAAGAATTGACTTTTATCGTCCAGAAAGAGAGATGGCCTTTGGCTGTAGCGCGCGCCCAACAAGGAGGTGGCGTCCTGAACATGGTGCGCTAATTCCTTCCGATAGACAAAGATGGCGTTGACCCCGCGAGTTATCTAGGCGCTCACAGATATCAGAGAACCGGTAAAGCATCTCTATTCCGCGTTCGCCAGCCTTACCCACGCCGATGACGATCAGTCCGTGACGGCCCACCACGTCCCGTAAAAATAGGTGCGTGTAGTCATGGGACAACACCGGAACACTCGCATCAATCACGTCGATCTCCCCACTATGCACTGGCGAACGCAACGTTTCGCTTGATCTGCGCGTAATCCGCTCACTCAGATTTGATAAGCGGGAGGCACGCCCTGCTGGTACCGATCATCAGCATTCTAATGCAAATTCGATTCGCATAGTATTATCATGGTATGTGCATCTTGGATCGGTAGTCCATTTCACGCCTCGACAGCGAATCCAATCAAGCGAGGAGCGAATCGGCGTCCGTTCAGCGGGCGGTGCTTGCAGCGTGAGAGCAGGCGATCGACCCGATCACATCCCGAGCCAAATTGAACTCGTTCGTCTTGTCGAAAACTAGTTCGCTCCGGCCGACAAGCAGGCTTCGCGGATCACCCCGCTTGAATAACTCGTCAACGCTATCGTGATGACCGGCCGGATGCTTTGCGCAAGGCCCGAGAGAACGTCCATGCCGCTGCCGCCGGTCAATCGCAGATCCACAACGACGACATCTGCGTCCGTGGCTGCGATGCCGCTCAGGGTGTCACTCACCTCCTCCGCCTCGCCGACAATCTCAACGGTTTGGATGGTCCCGATGAGTGCCGCGATCCGCTGATATCAGTCACGATACCTGTCATATGAGAGGTATGGGATATCGGCGCCGCGCAGTTTCGCGATAATCGCGTTTTGTAGCCCCACGATGAAACCGAGGACCACGACCGTTGTCGGCCCGAACAGGGTTTCCCAAAGGAGCAGATGACTACCGAGTAGCCCAAAACACAGGAGCAAACTAGCTTCGATCAGCAACGGGTGCCGTCAAAACTCGGACGCCAACGGACGATAGCGGCGCTGCACAATTAATCAAATCAAGCACGTGTTGTGCTGTGCTGTGATTGTCCGCGGCTCAACCGATGGGAGCACGGTTTGTGCCGATTGTATGCAGTGGGACTTCCAGATCGTAAGCGTACAAACCATCCCGAATCTTGACGGCACCCCAACAACGTCCCTGCGGATAGTTGGTCTTGCCTCCCAGACTAAATCTGGACAGCATTAATGCGCCGTAGGGGCCTTGAGAGACACTCGCAGGTTTCGCGATTGCGGTCTCGAGATGAAAAGCGCACGGCAGTCGTCAGAACGCTGCGTTCGACTTACCGTGGGGCAAGCATGGATCCTCGGCAATGCCGGGTGCCGCATCGACAAGCATGCAGCTTTTTGACAGCCGCCGTGCGCCGGCCTTTGATGTCGAGTAGATAGTCGATGAACAACTCTTCGCCAGCCGTGATGTCGGTGAGCGCCCGGACAAACACACGACGCCCTTCTTGCTCCGTCTCACAGTTCGGCTCGCAGCAATGGTTGAGCCAACGTGCAGAATTCCCGCCGCGTGCACCGTCGATGACGTATCGGTCGTCCAGCCCAAAGAAAAACGTGTGGCCATCCTCAGCCCCGTTGCGTTGATAACGCGGGCTTGCGACGCGCCAGGAGGTCACTTCACCTTTGTATTCGACGAGTAACTCCCCGGACCGGATCTTTGTTAAAGCGAACACACCTCGGCCATGAACGGGTGAGCGACGGACAACAATTCGGCGCATAACAAAACCTATGATTTGAAAAACACGGCTGAGACAATTGGCTAGTAGACGCCATTGCAGGTGCCGCAATTGGCATCATCCAGTTCTTGCTTGCACATCGGCTAGTCGTCGCTTGCGTCAGGATGTAGCAACGCGAGCCGTTGCTGCGGTCGCCGACCGAGACGACAGCCGATGTCGTCGACCACGATGGTGAATGGAAAACGCCCCTCGGATTTTCGTCCGAGGTCGAGGAGCTCAAGTTGATCACACATGAGGGCGCTCCTGCGCGCAACGCGGCTTCGAGTTCATGGGTAAGGACATAGGGGGCAAGATGATTCACTGCCAACACACGCTCGTGGCCTTCGGCCGTGACCTGCCGACGCGCGGTGAACATACCCGCATTGTGACGAGTAGCGCGACGCGTGGATGTCTTGCCGCTATCCCCTGGCCTGCGCGCTGCGTCGCAGCCATCGAACGGAGATCGGCGAGCTGCACTTCGATACTGGAACTCGGTACGCGCAGCCCGATCCACGCGGCGGCGGCGTTCCCGCGCGCGGGGTCGCGGGCGATCATGACCACGTGATGCCCGGCACGGGCGAGCCCCAGCGCGATCCAGCGGCCGATGCCGCCGGTGGCGCCGGTCACGACGGCGACTTGTTGCTCGCTTTCATTCATGCGGGCTTGACCTTGCGGAACGGAGTAAATGGGGCTGGCATGGCTCTCTCTTTGTCGCCGATGCAATGGGGATCATAGCTCGACACGATCGGAGAGTAGGATTTTTAACGATTTCCCTGCGGTAGTCCATGATCCGCACTCGGCCGATAAGACTCAGCTGAACTCCTCGGAACACGGTTCATTTCGAAAGATATCTTGAGCTAGTTGAGCGCCGGCTTTGGCCGAACACGAGTCTTACGACGGCCCGATGGCCGTCACGTGCAGGAAGCCGGACAAAAGGCCAACGTCTTTGAAGCCACCTACCCCGACGCAGCGCGCCGGCCCCTCGTGGTCACTTGGAGCACACTCGATGACCTGCGGTTTCTGCTCGCTGCTGTTTAGAGCGGGCTTGCCAGCGTGTTGACGTTTCGTTGTCGCTTGTCGTCCCGGCCGAGCATTGGCCCTTTCTCTGCTGCAGGCGCTCGCCGCCCCTATCAAATTCATTCCCGATGCGTCGCGGTTCGTGTTGGCGACCGGCATTCATGTTGAAGCCGCAGTCTATGCGCAGTTTATGAGTTGTGAACTGTCAATTTTTCGGACACCGAGTGTTTGATTTGTGGACACTACGGTCCTCTTCCGCTGGAGTTTCAGCTCCCGGCACCGCAGCCCGTGTCCTTCGAGGCGGGAAAAACGTCAATAGCTGTCCAGGCACCAAATGTGCTATAGGCGTAACGCTCCTCCATCACAGCATTTTCGAAACGGCGCTTATAAATTGATTGCCGATTTTGCCAAGGACCCTCCCATCAATGAAGCGATTATCGTTTGCAACCCAGTTGGTGCTCCTTTGGGCGCTGATTGCAGTGGTCTGCACGGTGCTCGCCGGAGTAATTTGGCTTCTCATTCAGTCAGACCAAAGCCGGCAAATCTCGTTGGCGAGCCAGCAGTCGGCGAGCGCCTGCGAGCATGTCGCTTCCCGCTATTCGCTCTCAACGCAGTTGAATTCGGACCCGTACAACGCCGATTTGATGCATGCGGTACTCGACGTCGTCTTGGTTCAGGTACCAGCTGTTGAAGGCGGTTTTTGGAGTTCGCGCGTAGCCGCCCGGTCCGGGTCGGCGTTGGGATCAGGGAGTTCGAGTGACCACGACAGTTCCGCCTCAACCCCGGCGGTCAATCCGAACGGTTTCCTTGCGTACTCGTTTCCAACGTATCAGGGAAGTGGCGTCAAGCGCGACATCCCGGAGGCGGAAACACCGTTAATACTTCGTGCTTTGAGGCGCGCGGCGACATCACACTCCTCGGTATCTGACTCTGTACGCGCGGGGCAAGGCGCAACGGTAGTTGCAGCATGCGCCGTGAACGGTGTGCCGAGTCTGTACGCCTGGACACTTACCCGAGCCCAAGCGCCACTTGGGCCGTACGGACAAATTCTGGTCTTGTCTTTGGCGGTCGTTCTCGCCGGTATCCTTTTTGTTGCCGTCGTTCTGGGTTTCGCGCTACGTCGGTGGAAAACCAATCTGTCACGGCTCGAACTCGGGCTCGCTCCGCAACCGGACACCGGGTCCATGGTGCGGTTGCCGTCGGTTGGGGAGCCCGACCTCGACAAAATCGTCCACGCGTTTAACACCTACGTCGCCCATGCTGAGGCACTTCAACGGCGCACAGTTGCCCTGGGCGATCAACTAATACAGGCCGAACGTTTCGTCTCCCTCGGCCGGTTGGCGGCGCAAGTGGCCCACGAAATTCGCAACCCTCTTGGCGCGGTCAGGCTGAAGGTCGAAAACGCTATCGCTAGCGATGGCAGCCGGCAGCGTGAATCCCTGATCTCGGTCCTCGTCCAGGTCGAACGTATCGAAACGCAGGTATCCAGCCTCCTCGCATTGACACAGCCCGTGACCGTTTCGAAGAAAGCGACGAACATAGTCGATTGGCTGGCGAAAACCGTCATTGCGCATGATGAACAGGCCGCATTGAGAAACGTAAATCTAAGCGTTGACCTGGAGGCGTTGCAATCGGACAAACTGGAGCCCGGGAATTGCTCCGCGAATATCGACCCCGCGCAAATGGCTCGCGCCATGGACAACCTTGTTTTGAACGCCATAAGGCACGCACCCCACGACGGCAAGGTCGTCGTACGGGCGCGCGGGATTTGCGCCCCCGAGGGCAAAACTTTGCGATTGGTCGTTATCGACAACGGACCGGGAGTTCCTGCCTCCGACCGGGAACGTATCTTCGAGCCTTTCGTCACTGGCAGGCCTGACGGCTCGGGACTTGGTCTGGCCGTTGCTCGGGAAGTTGCCACAGCGCATGGCGGCCGGGCCTATGTCGCGGACTCCGACCATGGCGCGTGTTTTGTAATTGATATCCCATGGCACACATACTCGTAGTCGACGACGATGAAGGATTCCGCGAAGGTCTCGTTGAGACTCTGGTTGACCTTGGACACCGTGTAGACGAAGCGACCTCAGGTGAGCAAGCACTCGACATGCTTCAACAGGCGAGCGCGTTCACCTGCGTCTTCCTGGACTTCCGCCTTCCCGGCATGGATGGCCTCGCGGTACTGGAGGCCATTCGAGCCAAGCCCCAATGGCAATTACTCCCGGTCGTGATGCTCACTGGCTTTGCAACCAGCGACAACACCATCGGAGCCATGACGCTAGGCGCGTTCGATCATCTGACCAAGCCCGTCGGCAGGCTGGCAATTCAGTCGTTGCTTGAACGCATTGTCTCGTCCGAAGCCTCTTCGGAAGCGCTTGATGAGCCAGCGTCCTCCTTCAGTCCTGAGACCGCCGGCAAGAAGCCTCGCCTGCTCGGGGTTAGCGACACCCTGCGCGAAGTACAGAAGCAAATCGGGCGGGCAGCTTCATCAGACGCCACCGTTCTCATCACAGGAGAAACTGGCACCGGCAAGGAAGTCGCCGCCCGCGTTCTTCATGATGTATCGAAGCGCCGTGGCCAGCCTTTCGTGGCCGTGAATTGTGCGGCGGTTCCCGCAGACCTGCTGGAGAGCGAACTGTTCGGACACGTCAAAGGCGCATTCACCGGCGCGGCCAACGACCGTGTTGGATGCATTGCCGCAGCCGACGGTGGAACGTTGCTGTTGGACGAAATTGGCGACATGCCATCGTCCATGCAAGCCAAGCTTCTGCGGGTCATACAGGAGCGCTATGTCACGCCTATAGGCACCAATCGTCAGGTGCCGGTGAACATACGGCTCGTCGCGGCGACTCACCGAGATTTGAAGGCAATGGTCGAATCGGGCGAGTTTCGTGAGGATTTACTCTATCGCTTGAGCGTCATTCCGATTCGCCTGCCTCCCCTGCGGGAGCGCCTGGCTGACATCCTGCCGCTCGCCGAGCACTTTCTCGCTGATGCTGCGCTTGCCAGAGGATATCCAATGCGGCTCTCGGGGCCAGCTCAGCGGTTATTGGTCACGTATCGATGGCCGGGAAACGTCCGGGAACTCAAGAACGCCATTGAGCGCACGTGCGCTCTTGCTCCCGGGCCGGCTATTACTGCGGATGACTTAGCGTTTCTTATCCAAAAGCCAGGCGAGGCAGGCTCACTCTTGCCGCCCGAGTTGCTCGAGATGGCTCTCCCGGCGGCCGTGGAAACGGTCGAGCGCGCGTTGATACGCAACGCCTTGGCACTCGCCGGGAACAACCGTGCCGATGCGGCGCGCCGACTCGGCATCAGCCGGCAAACGCTGTACGCAAAGTTGGCCAGCCTTGGCATCGAATAACGTGTCCAGAAATCCAACGTCGGAGTGTCGGGCTACTTGACACTCGCGTAACCTATCCGGCTGTGAACCCGGCTGTGAACCCTTATGGGCGGGTCGCCGAGCAATTGGCACAGAGCTTGCAATTATCTTCATGTTGTTCAATGGAGAAAATCATGCACTCGAAGTCAATATCTCGCATCGCGAACCTATGCGAACTTACGAGCGACACACGTTCGGGTTCGAACCTCAGGCATCTCGCACGCGCTGCGGCGAGTTCTCTTGTAGTCGTCGCAACCGCATGCGCTGCGCAAACGGCGCCTGCGCCGGCACCCGGAAATATACCTGCACCGCCGCCTGTCGCTGCCGCACCCGTGGGCAGTCCCCCGGACATGGCACCCCTGGTCCCGCCGCCTGCGCCGACGCCCTTGATGGCGCAACAACAATCGCCCGGTGCAAGCGGGTCGACAAGCGGGACGACAAGCGGGACGACAAGCGGGTCGATAAGCCGGTTCGTCATCAATCCCGAAGGCAATGTCGACGGCTTCATCCTCGCCGACGGCGCACTCGTTCACTTTCCACCGCACATGAGTTCGCAGCTAGTCGCTCTGGTACAAAGGGGTGACGCCATTCGAATCGCCGGCTTGCGAGACGGCGCGGGCAATGTGAGTGCCCAGCAGATCACCAACGAGCGAACCGGGCAAACGCTCAACGACCAACCACCACCCGTTGATGCGCCGCGCACACCGCCGGCACTGCGTGGCGCAGGCCTCGTCAAGCTCAGCGTCAAGGGGACCGTGATGCGAGTCACCACTGCGCCGCGAGGCGAACCCGATGGCGTGATTCTCAAGGACGGGACCATCATCAAGATGCCACCGCCCGTCGCTCAGCAGTTCATGACCCTCTTGCGTCCCGACGCGGTCGTCGCTGCTCGCGGTTATGGCACACGCAATCAGTACGGCGAGGCGCTGCAAGCAACTGCGTTCGGCACGCCGGACAACATCACCCAGCTCTACAACGACCTCCCCAACTAATTTCCCCACTTTTCGGAGTATGACCATGCATTGGATTGACCCAAGCTGCCTGCAGGAAACGCGCGGTACCGTGACTCAATTTCTGCTGAACCCGCATGGAGAGCTTGACGGCTTCGTCCTCGGTAAGAACAAGCAGGTGCATTTTCCGCCGCATATGTCAAAGCAGGTCGCCAAGCACATCAGTATCGGCGACCAGGTAAAAGTGCGCGGTGTGAAACCACGTTCAGCCGACATCGTAGCGGCGGTCCTGCTGACCTCTAGTTCTGGTGTCGCGATACTTGACGAGGGGCCGCATCACGATGGCGAGAAGCGCGAAAAGCCTCATGTAGAGAAGCGGCCGATGGAAGCCACAGGTGAAGTGAAACTCTCGCTGTATGGGCCTAAAGGAGAACTCCGTGGGGCCCTGCTAACGGACGGAACGGGTGTTCGCATGCCCCCGCCTGCGGCAGCCGAACTGTCGGGCTACCTTGAGCCGGGCGCTCACATTCAGGTGTGGGGCCATGGGGTGAAGAACCAGTATGGTCGCACCATCGAAGTAGACGACATCGCAGAACTGGTCGATGCAGACAGCGCGGAAG
>Ga0302220_10003075_pt1 | contig 11767 bp, 7 predicted proteins | sample II_Palsa_E1_3_FD_194572 | JGI IMG/M metagenome (GOLD analysis project Ga0302220, IMG submission 194572) | Peat permafrost microbial communities from Stordalen Mire near Abisko, Sweden - II_Palsa_E1_3 | ecosystem: Environmental > Terrestrial > Soil > Palsa > Peat permafrost | place: Sweden... | reverse complement strand
CACATCAATCACGATGAGGGTGCCTGCATCGCCGGCATATCTTCGACGGGTGTTCCTTGAACCGCGGGTGCGGTGCGTCTCGCTTATTTTGCTTGGGAGCCGTCAGCTATCGCACCGACATTTCTCGGCGCAAAGTTGTTGTTATTTGCCACCTTTGCCTCTGCGGTCTGGATGTCGACCGGATAGGTCGTGTCGTCGAGTCCCGCCGGGCTGTATCCGGCCCTTTCGACCTGGACAAGTTGAGCCTTTACGTCAGCACGGCTGAGCGGGTGAGTTGTCTGTGCAAAAGAGGGCATTGCTGCGGCCAGCAAAGAAACTGCGAAAACCTTTGATATCTTCATCATGTGAACCTCGAAATTAATAATTTTCGCAGGACCGTCACGTCACGGCAGAGATTGCAGTTTAATTAAGAGTGCGCTTAAAATCGATGAGCGAACAAGCAAAGGATTGTTACTTGTAGGCGAACAGTGGTTATTCGGGGTGGCAAGAGCAGACGGGACTGACAGGACTCTGTTCAGGGGACGCAGTCAGCAGACGGCAGACGTGGCTGCGGCCACGTCTGCACCTCGGTATCTGAGCGGAACTTGCCTCCCTCCAGTGCAGGAGGTTTTTTGTATTCGTCGGCGATATTGCTCGCGCTCCGTTGGTGAAAAATGCTTTGCTCGTGAACTCTTTCGCTCGCGAACCCTTTTGTGAGCAATTCAGGTGACTTTGTCACATTGCCGGAACTTTCACCCAGGTGAGTGAAACGATGAAAAATTCTAGATCGCTTTTATCATGGCCACCGCTTTCCGGCTTCCGTCATCAGTCGGGCTGTACGCTGGTATTTTCGCCTTCAGTTGAGCTTGCACGACAACGAAGAGTTGCTGGTTGAGAGTGGGGTGGCCCGGGAGCAGGTTCTCTGAATTGCTTGTCTTAACGCGGCGAGAACTCGGGCCGCTGGGCACCCGCCCGCGGTAGCCGAAGGTGTCGCGGACCTCGGCCGGTGTGGCCGCTTCCATATCGAGTTCACGAATCAGGCGCGCAATGCGCTCCATTGACGGCACGTTTGTCGCCAGTTCGCCATGGCGGTCACAGAGGTTGTCTTTCGCGCGAGACCCGGCGCATCCGTGCTCTCTACCGGCGGTACTCCGGCTATCCAGCAATAAGAGTAACGTTTTTTTTCTCGGATCAATCAACCATCGGTGTCTATCGGGCGGTTAGCCTTCAGAGCGTCACTCGCGCGCCAGTGACCTGCGCCCGCCAACCCGACAGAGCTGGGGACCCGCTTGGTGCACTGGGCGACGTGTCACTATTCTTTCGGTTTCTCACTCGTGGCAACAAGCGCCGGAGCCGCTGCCGTGCTCGCCAGCTCTTCGCTTGACCAGCCGCCGCCCAGCGCCTTGATCAACTGTACGTTCGCGCTCAGCTGACGTGTCTGGACATCGAGTACGCCGCGTTGAGCGTCGAGCGCGGCGGTCTGCGCCTGCACGACATCGAGATAACCGACCGCGCCTTGCCGATACCGGTGCAACGCAAGATCCACGGAATATTGCGCCGAGTTGCTGGCATCGCGTTGCTGGTCGAGCGCCGTGCCAAGGTCCTGCAGCAGCGAAAGATTGTCTTCGATTTGCTGGAACGCCGACAGCACCACCCCTCGATAACGTGCGCCCGCTTCATCGGTCGCCGCTTTCGCCGAATCGAGTTGTGCGCGGCGCAAGCCGCCATCGAAAACGTATTGCACGAGCTGTGGACCGATTGCCCAGAACAAGGTCGGTGCACTGATCAAATTCGCATAGGCGGCGCTTTGAAAGCCGGCTTGCGCGCTGAGTGTGATGGAAGGAAAGTATGCCGCTCGCGCTACACCGATCTTCGCATTGGCTTCGGCCACGCGGCGTTCGGCCGCGGCAATGTCAGGGCGCCGCTGCAACAGCGTAGAGGGCAAGCCGGCCGGAATCACGGGTAAGGTAACCGCGGCGGTTTGCTGCGGCAAACTGAACTCGGACGCAGACGCGCCAACCAGTTCGGCGATCGCGTGCTCGATCAACGCGCGTTGGGCCAGGTTCTGCGACAGCTGCGATTTCGCCGATGACAACTGCGTCTGCGCACGCGATACGTCGAGCCCGGAAACAAGTCCTCCTCCATGCAGCGTTTGCGTGAGCTGCAGCGCGCGTGCAAATGCCGCGACGGTGTCGGTCAGCAACTGTGTCTGCTGATCGAGACCGCGCAGGCGGATGTAGCTATCGGCGAGTTGAACCTGCAGGCTCAGTTGCACCGACGCAAGATCGGCCTTCGATGCCTGAGCTTCGTCCTTGCCCGCTACCACTGAATCACGCACGCGCCCCCACAGGTCGAGGTCGTAATCGATCTCGCCGCCGAGCGTGGCGGAGTTGTAATCGTTGGGGCCACCAACGCGCAATGGGCGCCTGTACGACTGCCGGTCGCGTTGCGGCACCGCGTTTGCACTGATCTTCGGGAACAGTCCGGCCGAGACCTGGTCCACGAACGCCTGCGCCTGCCTGTAGTGCGCGAATGCCGCCTCAAGATCCGTGTTGTTCGCGAGCAGGCGCTGCTCGAGATCATCGAGTTGAGCGTCGTTGTACATCTTCCACCAGCCGGCGCGATCCAACTGATCGGCGGGCTGCGCGCTGATCCACGGCCCGATCGTGTGATATTGCGCGACGACTGGCGTTGGCGGCACCTTGTAGTCCGGGGCGAGCGAGCAGGCCGCCAGCGCGAGGGTGCCGGCAAGCAGCGCGGGAACCCGCAGCGTAACCATCGTTGCCAGTCTAGCCATTGGCGGCCACCTTCTTGTCGGCGCTGGCGACTTGCACCCGATCGCCGTCGACCAGACCATCAGGCGGCGTATCGATCACGCGGTCGGTAGCGACGAGGCCCGAGCCGATCTCCACCGAGTCGCCAAAATCGCGATTGATCGTCACCTTCTTGAACACGACCTGACCGTTCGCACCAAGCGTGGCGACCGTCAGGCCGCGAGCATCGAATACCAGTGCGCTGGCGGGCACCCGTACCGCGTTTGGCTGCACCGGCAGCTTGAATTGCAGGCTGGCAAAACCACCGGGCAAGAGCTTGCCATCGGCGTTATCCACGAGCAATTGAACCAGCGTCGTGCCTGACGATGCGCTGACCGAATCCGCCGATGCAATCACGCGCGCGGCGAAATGCTGCCCCGGATATTCGGGCACGGAAAGCGTCGCCGTGGTGCCGCTGCGCACATCGGGAGCGTAGCTCTGCGGCACCTGGACGTACACGCGCAACTGCTTCACATCGGAGACGGTGAACAGTTCCTGTCCGATGCCGCCGCTACCCGCGTTGATGAGCGCGCCGACATCCGTGTCGCGTGCGGTCACCACGCCGTCAAACGGTGCCAGGATACGCTCGAAGCCCTTGGTGGCGAGCAAACGATCTACGTTGGCCTGCGCCGCCGCTACGGCCGCTTTCTTGGCGGTGTAATCGCCGGTGCGTTCGTCGACTTCCTGCTGGGCGACCGAGTCGGTGCCGAGCAGCGCCTGCCAGCGTTTCGCGGTCGTTCCCGCCAGCGCCGCGTTCGCTTGCGCGCTGGCCAGGTCCGCACGAGCCTGCAGCAACTGCTGGTCGAGCTCCGGCGACTCGATCACCGCGAGCAGTTGCCCGGCTTTGACCGGTGCGCCGATATCTACATTCCACGACTTCAGGTAACCGCTGACGCGCGCGAAGATCGGCGCACGCGAATACGCTTCGAGATGCGACGGCAGGTCGAGCGTCGGGCCGTTTGCCGCGCTGACTGGATGGATCACGTTGACAGTCGGGACGACCTGCGCGTTGGTCCAGGTCTTGAGGTTGCGGGCATCGACGGCGCGCAGCGTGACGCCCGCGGCGACCACGATCACCGCAATCGCGATACCCACCACGCCGATCATGACGAGGCGCCGGCGCGGCACGGGTTGGTTGGTGACGGGTTCGTTATTGACAACAGGTTCAGACGACATGAGCAGGACCTCCCGTAGCGGGTGTCGGGGCAATCGCGCGGCCAGGGCGCGAGTGAATGATGCAGAAGATCACCGGGACCAGGAGCAGCGACGCGGTGGTAGCGAAAATCAGGCCGCCGATCACGGCGCGGCCAAGCGGTGCGTTCTGTTCGCCGCCTTCGCCCATCGCGAGGGCCATCGGCGCCATGCCGATGATCATCGAGAGAGCGGTCATGAGGACGGGGCGGAAACGGGTGAAGCCGGCTTCGAGCGCAGCCTTGAACGGGTCGCCATGAACGCTCAAGCGCTCGCGGCAGAAGCTGACCACGAGGATGGAGTTCGCGGTCGCCACCCCCATGCACATGATCGCCCCCGTCAGCGCGGGCACGGACAGCGTGGTATGAGTCGCGAACAACATCCAGATGATGCCGGCGAGCGCCGCCGGCAGCGCCGTGACGATCACGAACGGATCGGCCCACGACTGGAAGTTGACCACGACGATCAGGTAGATCAGCACGACCGCGCCGAGCAGACCGAACAACATCCCGGCGAACGCGCTGTTCATGGTCTGAACCTGGCCGAGCAGCGCGACCGACGAACCCTTGGGCAGCGCGCCGGCGTTACTCTGCACCACGCGCTGGATGTCGGATGCGACCGCGCCGAGATCGCGATCCTGCGTGGTCGCGAAAATCTCGACCATCGGCTGGATGTTGTACTGGCTCACGACCGCGTTGGTGTTCGTACGCGCGACGCTCGCCAGGCCGCCCAGGATCTGTCCACTGCTCTGCAGGCTCGACGTGATCGGCAAGTTCTGCAGCGAGGCAAGCGAATCCAGGTTGTATTGCGGCGTCTGCATCACGATCGGGTACGACACGCCGTTCGCATTGTTCAGCCAGAAAGTCGGCGCGACCTGGCTTGACCCCGCGAGGTTCACGACCAGGCTGTTCGTGACGTCACGCTCGTTGATGCCGAGCAGTTGCGCGCGAGTCCGGTCGACGTCGACATTGAAGGTTGGTGAGTTCTGCGCTTGCTGGATACGCGCATCGACTACGCCGGGGATCTGGCGGATCTCGCGCAGCAGCCGGTTCGCGTAAGCGAAGTTTGCGCTCAGGTTGTTGCCGCGCACCTGCAGGTCGACGGGTGCCGGCGAGCCGAAGTTCAGGATCTGGCTGATGATGTCCGCCGGCGGGAACGAGAACGTCACGCCCGGATAAAGACGCGGCAACTTCTCGCGCATCTGCCGCACGTACTCCGCGGTCGGACGATGATCTTCGTTCAACGCGATCTGGATGTCGCCGTCCTGCGAGCCGATCGTCCCGGTGTTGTTATAGGCGAGGTTGATACCGCTGATCGGCAGGCCGATGTTGTCAACCATGGTGGAGAGTTCAGCAGGCGGAATGATCTGTCGAATCGACCCTTCCACATCCGCGAAAATCTGTGCGGTCTTCTCGACCCGCACGCCGACCGGCGCGCGCACGTGCAACAGGATCTGCCCGGCGTCCACGTCCGGGAAAAAGTTGCGGCCGAGCAGCGGCACCAGCGCGAACGAGATCAGGACGAAACCGAGGAAGCAACTGACGAACGGCGCGCGATGGTTCAGCGCCAGTTCGAGCAGGCCGTGATAGCCGGTGCGAATTTTTTCGAAGCGCCGTTCGAAGCCTTGCTGGAAGCGTCCAAGTGGGCCGGGGCGTTTCTTCTCATGCGCATCCTCATCGAGATTGTGCGGATGCAGCAGGTACTTCGCCATCGTGGGAACGAGCGTTCGCGACAGGATGAACGACGCGACCATCGCGAAGATCACGGCTTCGGCCATCGGCACGAAGAGAAAACGTGCGACGCCCTCGAGGAAGAACATCGGCACGAACACAATGCAAATACATAACAGCGCCACGAACGCCGGCGTGACGATCTGCGCGGCGCCGTCGAGGATAGCCTCTTCTACCTGCTTGCCTTGCTCGAGATGCCAGTTGATATTTTCGATGGTGACGGTTGCATCATCAACGAGGATCCCCACCGCGAGCGCGAGGCCGCCAAGCGTCATGATGTTGAGTGTCTCGCCGAGCGCCGACAAGGTCACGATCGAACTGAGAATGGCGAGCGGAATCGAGGTCGCAATGATGACGGTCGAACGCCAGCTGCCGAGGAACAACAGGATCATGAGGCTGGTCAGCGCGGCCGCTATCACGCCTTCACGGGCCACGCCGCTGATGGCCGCGCGCACGAATAGCGACTGGTCACCGATCGGCGCAATTTGCAGTGCGTCGGGCAACGAAGCCTTGGCGTCTAGCACGTGCTGCTTGATGCCGGCGATGATGCCGAGCGTGGACACCGAGCCGTTCTTCAGCACCGACATCAGTACCGAACGCTTGCCGTCCACATGCACGATATTCGTTTGCGGCGGACTGCCGTCGCGGACATTGGCGACATCGTGGATATAAACCGTAGTGCCGTTCACCGCCTTGATCGGCAGGTCGCCGAGCGCTTTGAGCGCGTAAGGCGCATTGTTCAACTGCAGCGTGTATTCGTGATCGCCGATCTTTTCCGTACCGATCGGCGTCAGCAGGTTCTGGGCAGCGAGTGCATTGGCGACGTCTTGTGCCGACAGGCCGCGCGCTTGCAAGGCCGTGGGGTTGATGTCGATCTGTATCTGACGAGACTTGCCACCGAACGGATAGGGGATCGACGCACCGGCCACAGTCACCAGCGCCGGACGCAACTGGTTCAGCCCAAGGTCACCCAGGTTTTGTTCGGAGAGACCTTTACCCGACAGCGCGAGCTGGATGATTGGCACGGTTGACGCGTTGTAGTTCAGGATCAGCGGCGGCGTGGTGCCCGGCGGCAATTGACGCAATTGCGTCTGTGCAACGGCGGTCACTTGCGCGTTCGCGTTACTGATGTTCACGCCCGGCTGAAAGAAGATCTTGATGATGCCGAAGCCGTTTACCGATTCAGCTTCAATGTGCTGGATGTCGTTGACGGTCGTGGTCAGCGAGCGCTCGAACGGCGACGTGATTCGTCCGACCATTTGGTCCGGCGGCAAGCCCGTGTATTGCCATACGACACTGATCACGGGAATGCGGATATCGGGAAAGATATCGGTCGGTGTTCTGATCGCGGAAAGCGGCCCGATGATCAAAATGAGGATCGCCAGGACGACAAAAGTGTATGGCCGTCGGAGAGCGATACGTACTAGGCCGAGCATGAGAGTTCCAAGACTTGGGGTTGAACTGAACGGCGCCTTGATGCTGCCAGCGGCAACAGTCGGCGAGGTTCGGCCGCAGTCGTCCGCATGGCCCGCGCAATGCGCCGGGTAGGACCACTTCCGTCCTCACACAAGACGGATTGTTGAAAAATGCTCCACATGTTCTTGGGTTCTGGGCTGACGACGGTCTGGTCACTCACTTCATCGAGTATCTGATCCGGCTGGCGCTCACACGGCTGCTCCAAGCAGAAACCGCTGAGTTCTTTCGAATCGATTTCGAAATCATCACTATTAAGGTAATTTGAAATCAAGACATCGCCAAGCTCGCTCAATTTTGTATGCAAGCAGACAATGCGGCAATGTACACAAAGGAAAACAAAGCTGCAGCGCCCACGCGCACCATCGGAAGGGCGATTGAAGCTGTCCGGTCCGTTTTTGGCAGCGGATTAAACGCAGCGAATAAGCGCCTGCACCATAACTAATAATGGTTCGCTGCTTTTGGCCGGCGTCTGCGCAGCCTTGTGGAGTGAGGGCGACGAGCGCATGGATTTTTTTATTACCATCGTTTACTGCGCAGGTCGCTTAATACAACTTTCACTTGTGAAGCGTTAGGCATTCACCAGGTATTCAGGGCGACTCGGTTTGGTTCAGGGTCCGGAACTGGGCGCTGGTCGCCCGGTCACGCAGATCAGCTTTCGACTTTCAAGTCCAGATCGGCAGGGAGCGCAAAACCTCAGCCGATTCGAGATCAACTACGGCGATCGCGCTCTCGTCATGGCAGGCGATCAGCGCGAGACGAAGCGCGCCGGTGCTTGAGCCACACAAGGCTGAATAACACCACGCTAACAGCGGTAAGTACGGCACCCGCGACCATGCAAATGGGCGTGAGCGCGGGGAAGAAATCTCCGCTTTTGTCACGCATGAAAGCCCAGGCACCGGCATCAAGCATCAGCCCGCAAAATCCGGTCGCGACTGCTGGTTCGATACCGCTGGACCCGGTCGACAGTTTTCGAGGCAGATCAGGCACCGGCTCGCGTGCAAATGGTGCGCTGCTTTTGTGTGGCTTGTCAGCGGGATGTTCTATAGGCATGGATGCAAGTGTATAGCGGTAGCGTCATCCTCGCGCGCCTCACGACTGGCACCAATGCCCTTCCGGCAAAGCCCGTTGCTCCGAGGCGACCGGAGCCGCGCTCGAATAGCCGCTTCGACGGTGGTCCTGACGACAGTCTTGACCGCTGACGCCTTCTTGAAGCCTTTCCGCTCCTGCGGCTTAGTGCTCCATTGGCGGTGATTGCATCGCAGCGGAATCGCGCGTTGCCGCGTCGCGCAGGCGAATGATCGTCTGCCGCGACGTGCTGAGCACGCGTGCGATTGCCGTCACGGTGCTGCCTGCGGCAAGCGCGCTCAGCGCTTGTTGCCGCTGTGAGTCGGACAAGGAGGCAGGACGTCCCTGATGCGCGCCGTCCTTCTTGGCAATCGCGGCTGCGTCGAGCGCGCGGGCGCGTTTGGCATCGCGCTCCAGTTCGGCGGCAAGCTGGAGCATGCGGATTGGCGAGCCTTCGCCGCTCGCGCAAAGATCGGCTTTGCCTACGTCGAGGCTGATGGCGTGCGCCCCTTTGGCCGCAAGCGTGGCGAGTGTCGATACTGCGTCGCTGATGCTGCTTCCCAGGTATCCGAGATGCGCGACCACCAGTGTGTCGCCGGGTTTGATGCGGCGGATGGCTCGCTGGAGGGCCGGGCGCGACGCTGCGTTTACGGCATGGCTGCAGTGATCGACCAGCACGCAACCCATGTCGACCAGGAAGCCGGCCGCGTCGATCTGGAACAGGTCGGTGTCGCGCCCGTCCTGATTGCCGGCGGTATTGATGTACACGATGAGGGTCACGAGGCGCGCTCCGATAATGCCTTGCACGGGCCGCCGGCAGCGCCACAGAGGCGCTACCGGCGGCCGCGGCTTGGTCCATGTTAGCAAACTGCCGGAGGATGCGCGTCGCGCGGCCTCAATACTGCATCGCGACTTGAGTAAGCCGGCTTTGCAGCGCCTCGCGTCGTGCGGCAAACCGCTCACCCGGTTTCGCGGGATCGAGCCGGGTGTTGCGCAATTCCCGGTGACGACTCCTCGCGCGGGTGGGGGAGCGTCGGGGTGACTCGTCCGCGAGACTCACAGCAAAGCGTCACAGCAAAGCGTCACAGCAAAGCGGAGGCCCGAGCGGCGGGTGTCGAAGCCGTGATGTGCCGGACAATCTCCACCCGCCACCACGAAGGCAGCAGCCGGCGTACGTCGGCACGGGCGAAGCGGTCATCGATGAGATACAGCACCCCTTGATCCGTCTGCCCTCGAATCACACGCCCTGCAGCCTGAACCACTTTCTGCAGCCCGGGAAACAGATACGTGTAGTCGTAGCCGGCGCCGAACTCTCCGTCCATGTGCGCTTTCATCTGCTGGTTGACCGGGTTGAGTTGCGGCAGTCCAAGCGTCGCGATGAACGCGCCGATCAACCGCGTGCCGCCCAGGTCGATGCCTTCTCCGAACGATCCACCGAGCACGGCGAAGCCGATACCACGGCCTGTCTGCGTAAAGCGCGCGAGAAAAGCCTGCTGGTCCGCTTCGCTCATCGAACGCGATTGCATCCACACCGCAATGTCCGGGTGCTCGCGAAGCAGCGCGTTGGCGACCTGGTCGAGGTAATCGAAGCTGCTGAAGAAACTCAGGTAGTTGCCGGGCGCCCGCCTGTATTGATCTGTGATGATATCGACGAGCCGTGGTACGGACTGCTCGCGATCGCGAAACCTTGTGGACACGTTCGCGATGGCCCGCACTTGCAATTGATCCGCGTGAAAGGGCGATTCCACATCCACTTGCAGGCAGGTTTCGGGAAGACCCAGCATGTCGCCATAGAAATGCATGGGCGTGAGCGTGGCCGAGAACAGCGCGACCGAATGAGCGCGGGCAAAGCGCGATTTCAGATGCGGCCCGGGCACACGGTTGCGCAGGCACAGCACGGTGGTGCGCCGCGTGGAGGCGTGCGGGGACAGGGTGGTATCGAAGAGCGAGTGGGTGTCGAAGCGCTCGGCAATACGCACGAAATGCATGGCATCAAAGTAAAAGCGCAGCGTCTCGCGATCGAGCGCGGCCGGTTGCTCGCCCGCGAACCCCGTCATGTCCGTCATGTCAGTTACCACTGCGATCATGTTTTCCAGGGCTTCAATGAAGCGCCCGGGAAGGTGTGCATGCACGTCGTAATCGGTCGCCTGCTCGCTCGACATGGTTTTCCATGCCCGGGAGATCTTGTCGAACGCGCGCTTCAATGCTGGCGGCGCCGTGCGGCGCACGCTGCGAAAACGCGCTTCATCCAGCGTGGCCGAGTACATGGCGCGGGCGCGTTCAACCAGGTTATGCGCTTCGTCCACCAGTACGCCAACGCGCCATTCCTTCGATTCTGCGAGGGAAAACAGCATGGCGCTGGTATCGAAGTAATAGTTGTAGTCGCCAACAATGACGTCGCTCCAGCGCGCCAGTTCCTGGCTCAGGTAGTACGGACAAACGGCGTGCTCCAGCGCTACCTCGCGCAACACGTGGCGGTCCAGTTGCGCGCCCTTGAGTGCGGCTTGCCGAGCGGCGGGCAAGCGGTCGTAGAAGCCGCGTGCGAGCGGGCAGGATTCGCCGTGGCAGGCTTTGTCGGGGTGTTCGCAGGCTTTGTCCCGCGCGACCAGTTCGAGCACGCGCAGCGGTATGCCGTGGCCAATCTCGGTGAGTGCGTCGAGGGCAAGCTGGCGGCCTGAACTCTTGGCGGTGAGGAAGAATATCTTGTCGAGCCGCGCCGCGGGCCACGCTTTCAACATTGGAAACAAGCTGCCTAACGTCTTGCCTATACCCGTTGGCGCTTGTGCCAGTAGACTGCGTCCGTGCAGGGTGCAACGGTAGATCGCCGCCGCCAGTTCCCGCTGCCCCGGATGCAATGACGCGTGAGGGAAAGCCATTTCCGTCAGCGCGCCGTCGAGTTTGACGCGATGTTCGAGCTCCTGTTGTGCCCAATCCAGAAAACGCTCGCAGTGTCCGCGAAAGTGCTCGCGCAGAGCATTGGCGGATTGCAGTTCGGTGAAGACGGTCTCCTTCTCGCTGCCAATATTGAAGTAGACGAGGGCAACGCGGATCTCCTGCAGGTTGAGCAATTTGCAGCACAGCCAGCCGTAGATGCGCGCTTGCGCCCAGTGCAGATGCCTATGGTTGTCGGGAATGGCGCTGAGCTTGCCGCGATACGTCTTGATCTCTTCCACCTGGTTCAGGCCGGGGTCGTAACCGTCCGCCCGGCCGCGAACTTGCAGGGGACCGAAGGTATCGGAGAGGCTCAATTCGGCTTGGTAGCGCTCGCCGCGACGAGCGGTGACGAGCTTATGCCCCGCCATGCCCTGTTGCGCGGTGGGCGAAGGCGTGAAGCGCAGGTCGAGGTCGCCGCGCTTGGCGGTGAACTCGCACAACGCGCGTACCGCGATGGTGTAGGCGGGTTGGTCGGGCATATCTACTGTATGGATATACAGTAGATATTATCACGATGAGATCGTGCGGAAAACATCGCGTGGAACGCCGGTTGCTGTAATTCCAGGGTACGAAGTTCCA
>Ga0302220_10003073_pt1 | contig 11781 bp, 8 predicted proteins | sample II_Palsa_E1_3_FD_194572 | JGI IMG/M metagenome (GOLD analysis project Ga0302220, IMG submission 194572) | Peat permafrost microbial communities from Stordalen Mire near Abisko, Sweden - II_Palsa_E1_3 | ecosystem: Environmental > Terrestrial > Soil > Palsa > Peat permafrost | place: Sweden... | reverse complement strand
GGCCCGACCAGGATCACGCGGGCGAGATTGCGTCGAGCGACATCCAGGCTCGCGCGCAACGCCACCGTCTCGCACGGATAGACCACCGCAAGCACCTGATCCGCTTGACGGGTGGCGCGATCGATCAGTTGGTTCAAATAGAGGTACGCGTGCGACATGTCTTCTCCCGCCCTATTCTTATGCCGGGTCGCCCCGGTTATTCGATAGTCGTCCGTCGGCGCGCACCCAAGGGACCGAAGGCAGCGGTATGCGCGTCAGAACGTCTTGGCAATCTCCCGCGCCGCTTCCTGAAGACGCGGCACGAATTCCAGCGCGCGCGACAACGGAACGCGCGACACCGGTGCATGCACCGCGATCGCCGCGATGCAAACGTTGCGTTCGTCGACAACGGGCGCGGCTACACATACGATGCCCGCGAAAAATTCTTCGTTGTCGATACCGACGCGCTTGTGGGCCGTACGGTCAAGTTCGGCCTGGAGCAATTCGGGGTCGGTAATGGTGTTGGGCGTGTAGTGTTCGAGCTTGAGCGCCCGCGTGAGCGACATGCGCTGATCACGCGGCAGCATGGCGAGCAGCAGCTTGCCGCTCGCGCTGCAGTAAGCCGGAACATGCGAACCGGGTTTGAGATCGAGCCGCAGCGGCCAAGGTGCTTCGACCCGGTCGAGATACAGCACTTCGGTCTCGTGCAGCATGGTCAGGTTGCAGGTCTCACCGAGATCGCCCACCAGCCGCGACAGCATTGCATGGCGCGTACGCCGCGCACCGGAATGCATGATGACGCCCAAACCCAGCTGCGCCAGGCGCGGGCCTATGACGTAGGCATTCTTTTGCCCGGGCTCGCGTATGACCAGGCCACCGGCTTCGAGCGACGCCAGCATTCGGTGCAGCGAAGCCTTAGGCGCCGCGAATTCATGAACGATGTCGGCCAACGATACCGGGCCCTCTGCCTGGACAAGGTGTTCGAGCAATGCAAACGCGCGCAGCGTGGGAGTGTCCGCTTTAGTCATATCAGCCGTTCCGGAAAATGGATCGCGCTCATTGTACCGGACACTCGGGGTCGGCCGATTTTGCGGCAGCCAAGGACGGACCGATTCGTTCCGTTTTTCGGAACGCTCAAACAGAGCTTCTCCCACCCCCGAAGACCCCGTTTCGGTGGGTTCCAAGCTACTCATCGACTGAAGTTCGTTGCTGTCCATGCAACCCACTATGGGATAGGCAAACAAAAAAGTCAACAAAACGTACTGAAAAATGATTTGCGATTTTGATTTCCATGAAATAAACTTCATCAAAGCAATAAACAGAACGTTTTGTTCCACCACGCCGCTCGCTGACGCAGTTGATCCTGCAGATCGATCGACACCTACGCCCGCCCCATCATTCAATCCAGCAGGAGACACACTATGAGCAAGCGCGACCCCCTTAAGCGTGAAGTCACCAAAGGCCTCACGACCATGACGCCGTCCGAAGCCTTCGTCGAGACCTTGGTCGCCAACGGCGTGACAGACGTGTTCGGCATCGTGGGATCGGCGTGCATGGACGCGCTGGACATCTTCCCGGCCGCCGGCATCCGCTACATCCCGACGGTTCACGAACAGGGCGCTGGCCACATGGCCGATGGTTTCTCGCGCGTAAGCGGGCGTCACGGCGTGTGCATGGCGCAAAACGGCCCGGGCATTACCAATTTCGTGACGGCGATTGCCGCCGCCTATTGGGCCCACAGCCCGGTCGTGATGATCACGCCGGAAAGCGGCACGATGGGCATGGGCTTGGGCGGCTTCCAGGAAACCGAGCAGTTGCCGATCTTTTCCAAGATCACCAAGTATCAGGGCCACGTGAATAACCCGCGCCGCATGGCGGAAATCACCGCGCGCTGCTTCGATCGCGCGATGCTCGACATCGGCCCGACCCAACTGAATATCCCGCGTGATTATTTTTACGGCGAGTACCAATACGAAATTCCGGAGCCGATTCGCATCGAAAACGGCTCCGGCGGCTCGCAAGCGCTCAAGGAAGCCGCCACTTTGCTGGCCGGCGCCAAATTTCCGGTGATCATCGCCGGCGGCGGCGTCGTAATGTCGGATGGCGTCGATGCGTGTGTCGCACTGGCTGAATTGCTCGATGCACCGGTGGTGAACAGCTATCTGCACAACGATTCGTTCCCGGCCAATCATCGCTTGTGGTGCGGTCCGCTCGGTTACCAAGGGTCGAAAGCCGGCATGCAATTGATCCAGCAAGCCGACGTGGTGCTCGCACTCGGTACGCGCCTGGGACCGTTCGGGACGTTGCCGCAGCATGGTCTCGATTACTGGCCGACCAATGCGAAAATCATCCAGGTCGATGCCGACCCGAAGATGCTCGGTCTCGTGAAGAAAATTTCGGTGGGCCTGTTGGGTGACGCGAAATCGTCCGCATTGGCCCTCGCGCAGGAACTGCGGGGCAGCGAGCTAGCCTGCCACGCGAACCGCGACAAGCGCCTCGCGGAAATCGCCAAGCAAAAGAACGCGTGGGAGCAGGAGCTCAACGAATGGACCCACGAGCGCGATCCTTATAGCCTCGATGTGATCCGCGACTCCAGCGCGATGCACCCGCGCCAGATGCTGCGCGAAATGGAAAAAGCGATGCCGAAAAATGCGATGGTGTCGACCGATATCGGCAACATCTGCTCGGTGTCGAACAGCTATCTGCGCTTCGAGCAACCGCGCTCGATGCTGGCTGCCATGAGTTTCGGCAACTGCGGCTACGCTTTCCCCGCGGTCATCGGCGCAAAGGTGGCGGCACCCGATCGGCCGGCCGTCGCCTATGTCGGCGACGGCGCGTGGGGCATGAGTTTCGGCGAAATCCTCACCTGCGTGCGCGAAAACATCCCGACGACTGCCGTGGTGTTTCATAACAAGCAGTGGGGTGCTGAGAAGAAGAACCAAGTGGACTTCTACAGCCACCGCTTCCTCGGCACCGACCTCGAGAATCCGAGCTTCGCTGCCATCGCGCGTTCGATGGGCGCCGAAGCGCTGGTGGTCGAAAAATTGTCCGACGTCGGGCCCGCACTGGCCGCCGCTTGCGAAGCGCAAAAGCAAGGCAAGACGACCGTGCTCGAAATGATGGTGACTCGTGAGCTGGGCGATCCGTTCCGCCGCGATGCGCTGTCGATGCCTGTGCGCAAGCTGGCGAAGTACAAGGACTACGTCTGATTGAAGTCAGCGCGCCCTTTGTTCGGGGCGCGCGCTTTTTTTGCGCAATCGACTGGCTGATAGCAACCGCTTCATTGACTCCTTAGCGGCTCCTCATCGGCTCCTTATCGACGTCTCTTCGACTCAATAAGGGCACGAGCTTGGCTGCCGCCGCCTCGATCCGCGGCACGGCTTCCAGCAGGTCCTGCAAGGTCGCACGCGCAGTAGGCGCGTGTGCGGCCACCGAGGCCAGCACGCCGCCCTGCGCGTCTCGCACCGGCACCGCAACAGCCACCATGCCGCGCACGAACTCCTCGTTGTCGATACCGATGCCGCGCACAGCCAAGCGATCGAGCTCCGCTTCGAGCAGCGTCGTGTCCGTCAACGTCCTTGGCGTCATGCGCTTGAGCGGCAGGCGCGCGATCAATTGCTTGCGCTCCGCAAGCGCCATCTGCGAAAGAAACAATTTGCCGCTTGCCGTGCAATGCAAGGGCACACGCATGCCCGGTTGCATGTGCAGCCGCAGCGGTTCGTGCGTTTCGACTCGCTCGATATACAGCACCGAATCACCTTCTAACGCAGTGAGATTGCAGCTCTCGCCGAGTTGATCCACCAGTGCGCGCAATACGGAGCGACATCCTCGGGTAAACGCGTTGTTGGCCAGCGTGAGCAGCGCCAATTGCGCCGCGCGCGGCCCGAGCGCAATGCCGCGATCCGCGCCCCGCGAATCGGGCGTATGCGTGACGTATCCCTGTTGTTCGAGCGCTTCGATCAGGCGCATCAACGTTGCCTTCGGAATGTGCAGGCGCGCGGCCAGCAGCGACAGCGAATGCGGCTGCCCCGCCACGGCTAGTTGCTCGAGTATCAGGAGCGATCGCAGCACACGGGTTTCGTCGTGCGGTCGCTCGTCCGCAACGCAGTCGCGTAGCAATTCCATTCGTTGTCCTCGCGAAAGTGAAACAAAAAGTTGGTTTCCGTCTCACATCGCCCATCCTAGCGTGGATTCCCTTGATCAAAGGCATTTCGATGAATATATTTGTACGAAACATACCGGTTTTTATAACGGACCCCGGAGTGAGACAACCCCATGGCGCAAAGTTTCGACTATGTCATCGTCGGTGCCGGTTCGGCGGGCTGCGTATTGGCCAACCGCCTGACGCAGAACGGCCGTTATTCCGTATGCCTGCTGGAAGCCGGGCCCGCCGATCGATCACCCTGGATCCATTTACCGATCGGCTATGGCAAGACGATGTTCCATCCCGTGTACAACTGGGGCTTCTATACGGATCCCGATCCGAACATGCTGGATCGCAAGCTTTATTGGCCGCGAGGCCGCACGTTAGGCGGTTCAAGCTCGATTAACGGCCTGATCTACATACGTGGCCAAAAGGATGATTACGACCACTGGGCCGCGCTCGGCAATCAAGGCTGGAGCTGGGACGAATGTCTGCCGTATTTCCGGCGGATCGAACACAACGAACTGGGAGCATCGGCAACGCGGGGCGTAGATGGACCGCTATGGGCGTCCACCATCAAACAGCGCCACGAACTGGTCGACGCGTTTATCGGGGCGTCGAATTCATTGGGCGTGCCCACCGTCGACGATTTCAATACGGGCGACCAGGAAGGCGTTGGCTATTACCAGTTGACCACCAAGCACGGCCTGCGTTGCTCCACGGCCGTGGCCTTCCTCAAGCCTGCGCGAGGACGTACCAATCTCCATGTCGAAACCGATGCGCAAGCGTCGCGTGTCATGTTCGAGGGCACCCGTGCGGTAGGGGTGCGCTATGCGCGGCACGGCGAAACCGTGGACATCCGTGCCAATCGCGAAGTCATCCTCGCGGCCGGCGCCTTGCAATCACCGCAATTGCTGCAGTTGTCGGGGATTGGGCCGCAGGCTTTGCTGCGCGAATTCGGCATCCCGGTGATCGCGAACCGGCCAGGCGTCGGCGAGAATCTGCAAGATCATTTACAGGTCCGGCTGCTCTATGAAGTGACGAAACCGATCACAACCAACGACCAGCTGCGTTCCTGGATCGGACGGGCGAAGATTGGCCTGCAATGGTTGCTGCTGCGCGACGGGCCACTCGCGGTCGGGATCAACCAAGGTGGCATGTTCTGCCGCGCGTTACCCGACGAAGCCAAGACGCCGGATATTCAGTTTCATTTTGCGACCTTATCCGCCGATACAGCGGGCGGCGATGTTCATTCGTTCCCGGGCTGCACCTATTCGGTTTGCCAGTTGCGCCCGGAATCGCGCGGCAGAGTGCAGATACGCTCGTCGGAAGCAAGTGTAGCGCCATCCATCCAATCCAATTACCTCGATACCGAGCTCGACCGCCGCACCGCGGTAGCCGGTGTGCGCTTTGCGCGCCGGGTCGCCGCGAGCGAGCCGATGGCGTCGCTGATGAAACGAGAGTTGCGGCCCGGTGCGGACGCGCAAACCGATGCCGAGTTGCTGCACTTTTGCCGCGAGCATGGGCAGACCATCTTCCATCCCTCGGGCACAGCGAAAATGGCGGTCGCCAGCGATCCCATGGCTGTCGTCGACGAGCGTCTGCGCGTGTACGGCGTGAGCGGCTTGCGCGTGGTCGATGGCTCGATCATGCCCACGCTCGTATCCGGAAACACCAATGTGCCGATCGTGATGGTTGCGGAAAAAGCGTCCGACATGATCCTCGAGGACGCGCATGAGACGGCGAGCCGGCAAGTGCGCCCCAAGGTTGCCGTGCCGGCGTAACACCCAGGCCTCACCAACCCGCCCCGGAGGAGACACCGAGGGGCATGACCTGCCAAGCGGCGCAACGAACGTCGCGCGGCATCCATCGGAGCAGCAGCTATGACAATCGATTACCGCATTGTCCGTCGCGTCGCACTAGCCAGTGTGATCGGCGCGACCGTCGAGTGGTACGACTTCTTCCTGTACGGAGTTGTGGCCGGCATTGTGTTCAACAAGCTGTATTTTCCGGGTAGCGACCCGCTCGTCTCGACGATGCTGGCCTATGGCACCTTCGCAGTCGGCTTCGTCACACGACCGCTGGGCGGCGTCATTTTCGGGCATTTCGGCGATCGCATCGGGCGCAAATCCGCTTTGGTGTTCACGCTTCTCATCATGGGTGTGGCTACCGCGGGCGTGGCGATCGTGCCGACGTATGCGCAGATCGGCATCTGGGCGCCGATTCTCTTGCTTGCGCTACGCATGCTGCAGGGCATCGGACTGGGCGGCGAATGGGGAGGCGCGGTGCTGATGGCCTATGAATACGCGCCACCCAATATGCGCGGCCTTTATGCAAGCCTGCCGCAGATCGGCTTGTCGATCGGGCTGTGCCTCGCGTCCGGCGTAGTCGCGCTGCTCTCGCACACGCTGTCGGAGACGGCCTTTTTCGCCTGGGGCTGGCGCGTCGCATTCGGGGTATCGCTGCTGCTGGTCGGGATCGGCTTGTATATTCGACTCAAGGTCATGGAAACGCCCGAGTTTCTCGCGCTCAAGCGTGCCCGCAAGGACGTGAAGGTGCCGTTCGTCGACATGATCACTCGCTATCGCAGCACCGTATTGCTGGGTATGGGCGCGCGCTATATCGACGGCGTTTTCTTCAATATTTTCGCAGTGTTCGCGATCGGCTACCTGACGCAACGGATCGCGATGAGCCGCACCGACGCTCTGCTCGGCGTGATGATTTCGGCGATCGTGATGTGTTTTTTCATTCCCGTGTTCGGCCGGCTTTCGGACATCGTGGGACGGGCCCGCATGTACCGCTGGGGATCGATCGTCTGCGGCTTGTCGGTGCTGCCTTCTTTTTGGTTGATGGAAAACCAGGTGGGGAACACCTTCATGATCTGGCTCGCGATGGTGATCCCGTTTGGCATTTTCTACGCGATGGTGTACGGACCCGAAGCTGCGTTATTTGCGGAGTTGTTCGACGCCAGCGTGCGCTATACCGGCATCTCGTTCGTCTATCAGTTCTCCGGCATATTCGCCAGCGGCCTTACGCCCATCATCGCCACCGCCCTGCTTCGGATGAACGGCGGTAGCCCCTGGCTGGTGTGCGCGTACGTGGTATTTTCCGCGGCGGTTTCGGCGTGGTCGGCGCGAATACTGGAGCGACGATCGGCAACGTTCAATAGCGTGGCCACCGCGTCCTGAGAGGTTCGGCGCGGGCCTGCGCCAGGCGACTGCAACGCCGGCCCGCGAACTGCAACACCGACTCGCGAACTGCAACGCCGGCCCGCCGTTTGCAACGTTGGTCCGCCTCGACGACAAATCAGGTCCTGAATGTCTGTGCCGTCAGTTCGGCAGCGTGCCGCAAATCGGGGACGAAACTCAGTAGATCGTCGAGAACGACCCGTCCGACCGGCGCCTGTACGGCGATCGCGGCACAGGCGCGATTGCGGTCCAGCATCACGGGTACCGCAATCGCTATCAGCCCCTGCAAGTGCTCCTGGTCGTTGATCGCGAGCATGCGCTTGCGGGTCTGCTTCAGCTCTTCACGCAGCGATTCAGGACTGGTGATGGTCGATTCCGAATAAGCCCGCAGTGGTAAGGAGTCGATCATGCGTTCGCGTTGCTGCTTGGGCAAAAAGCTCAGCAACAGTTTGCCGCTCGCCGAACAATGCAGCGGCACGTGCGAACCCGGTTGCAGATGCACGCGCAGCGGCCAATCAGTTTCGACGCGATCGACGTAGATCACGTCGTTGCCCGAGAGCATCGTCAGATTGCAGGTTTCGCCGATTTTCTTGACCAATTCTTCGAGCAGCGCATGACGCGCTGCAGCAGGACCGGTATGCATCAAAACATTGACCGCAAGCGTGTGCACGCGAGGCGAGCATTCGTAAAGCTTGTCGCCCGCGCCGCGCGTGACCAGCCAAGCATTCATCAATTGCGCAAGGATGCGATGCACCGTCTGCTTCGGCAATTCGATCACGTCGACGAGATCGGTCAGCGAGAGCGGCTGGCCGGCTGCAGCAAGAATTTCGAGGACGCGAAACGCGCGAACTGCCGCCGCGTTGGACTGGTTGGATGTCGACACGTCGTCTCCAGACTGTCGTACTTCGAATGAACCAATCGCGTCGGGCGCGCTGGCTTCTTTTTTCAACTGTTGCATCGATATTATCGCTTTTCGGGACCACCGGTAGTCCCGGAAATCACACTTTTTGATTATTTTTGCGCGACTGAAAACGAATCATGAGAAAACGGGACTCCTCGCTTCGGTGTCTTGACTAGATTTAAGTCAACACCAGTTTTCTCAGGACGGAGTCAGGAATGAATGCACGACAAAAACAAAGCGAAGCCAACAGCGCCAACGGTAGCGAGACCCGTGATGTGGTGAGCGCGTTGATGGCGCGCGCGCGCGCGGCACAAGAGGTGTTTGCGCAAAGCGGACAGGCGACTCTCGACGCCGCGGCCGATGCGGCGGCTTGGGCCATTATGGAGCCAGACCGAAACCGGCAGCTTGCCGAACTCTCCGTGCGTGACACCGGCCTGGGCAACGTCGATGACAAATTTCGTAAGAATTTTCGCAAGACGCTCGGGTTGTTGCGGGATTTGCAGGGCCAGAAAACAACGGGCGTAATCTCCCGTGACGACGCGCGTGGGTTGATCGAAATCGCACGTCCCGTCGGCGTAGTCGCGGCCATCACACCATCGACCAATCCAGCGGCGACTCCCGCCAACAAGATCGTCAACGCCCTGAAGTGCGGCAACGCTGTGATCGTCGCGCCCTCGCCTAAAGGCTATACGGCTGCTGCGTTGCTCGTTGGATTTATCCATCAGCAACTGCGCAAGGCGCAGTGTTCCGTTGATCTGGTTCAGCTCCTTCCCGCGCCGGTCAGCAAAGCGGCCACCGCTGAATTGATGCGACAAGCGGATTTGATTGTCGCGACGGGGTCGCAAGCGAATGTGCGCATGGCCTACACGAGCGGCACACCGGCGTTCGGCGTAGGTGCCGGTAATGTCGCGTCCATCGTCGATGCATCGGCAGATTTGCATGCGGCCGCCGACAAGATCATGCGCTCGAAAATCTTCGACAATGCCACCAGTTGCTCATCGGAAAATAGCGTGGTGATCGAGGCCGTGGTTTATGACGCAATGCTTGCCGCCTTGGCCGATTGCGGTGGCGTGATGCTCGATGCGTCGCAAAAGAGGCGCCTGCAGGACGTGATGTGGCCGGATGGCAAGCTGTCGCAAACCTGCACCGGGCGTAATGCGGCAACCATCGCAAAGATCGCAGGCCTGGACGATGTTGCAGCGCACGAGCCGAAATTTCTGATGGTCGAAGAGTCGGGCTTCGGCGCCGAGCACCCGTTCTCCGGCGAGAAACTCTCGCCCGTATTAGCCGTGTACCGCGCACGCGACTTCGACCATGCGGCGGATATCGTTCGCGAGATCTATGGCTACATGGGCGCCGGCCACTCGGTCGGGCTCCATTCCACCGACGCCGCTCGAGCCGAGCTACTCGGACGAACACTGCCGGTTGCACGCGTGATCGTCAATCAAGCCCACTGCCTTGCAACAGGCGGCAACTTCGATAACGGCCTGCCGTTTTCGCTTTCGATGGGCTGCGGCACCTGGGGCGGCAACAACTTTTCCAGCAACCTGAATTTTCGCCACTACCTGAACATCACGCGCGTGGCGTTCCCTATCAAGGAATCGGTGCCCGACGCCGACGCCCTGCTCGGTACTTTTTTCGAGAGGTTCGGACGATGAATTCACGCTCCCTTCCCCCTCTTCCACCTGACATGCCACTCAGCATTCGGGCGTTGATCGATGCGCGCGCACTGCAATATCCCGACAAGCCGTTCTTGCTTGCGACGCAAGACGGCGACGCACCGGCCGACAAAGCGGCCGTGCTGACGTTCGGCCAGCTACGCGACGATTGCCGCGCGCTGGAAGCGCAATTTCACGAGACGGGTCGAGTGGCGGGCGATGTCGTTTCAGTGTTCATGAGCAACGGCATCCAGACGGCCAGGCTGCTGCTTGCGGCCATGTATAGCGGGATGATCGCCAACCCGCTCAATTTGCTGTGTCAGCCCTCGCAACTGAGCTATGTGATCGAGCACTCCGACACGAATTTGATTTTTTCCGCGCCCGATACCGAAGGCTCGATACACGACGCGCTCGCTGCGTTGCGTGCGACCGGTTGCACGCGCGAGATCGCCGTGGTCCGCACGGAACCTACTGCGCTGGCATTGCCGGTTTGGGCTCACCCGCATGCGAAGTTGGCGGAAACCGCAGCTCGTTCGGCCTTCGCGGCCGGGGTGACGAGCGGCGCCGGGGCTGACGTGGAGACCAACCTCGAGGCCAACCTCGATACCCACCCCGAGGCCGGGCGCGCGCTCGAACCCAAAGGCGCCGACAACGCGCTGCTGATGTACACGTCAGGCACCACGGGCGCACCCAAAGGCGTACTGCTCACGCACTCGAATCTTCTAGCCAATGCCCGCAACGTCAGTGCCGAACATCGGCTAGGCGCCGAGGACCGCGTGCTGGCATCGCTACCGCTGTATCACATCAATGGGCTGGTCGTAACCTTGCTCGCCCCGCTCTTTCACGGCGGCTCGGTCGTGATGCCGGCGCGCTTTTCGGCGCGCGCGTTCTGGCACGATGCGGCAACTTACGGCTGCACCTGGATTAACGTGGTGCCGACCATCATCGCCTTCCTGATCAATTCCGATGAAACTTGCGCGTTCGATCTCAGCGCGCTCAAATTTTGTCGCTCGGCTTCTGCAGCATTGCCTGCGGAACACCATCGCGCGTTCGAAGCACGCTTCGGTATCGGTGTAATCGAAACGATGGGCATGACCGAAACTGCTGCGCCTGCATTCAGCAATCCATTCGAGCCGGCCGCGCGTCGTGTGGGGAGCATCGGTTTGCCTTCCGGATGTGATGCGCAGATTATTGCACCGGACGGTCACGTCTGCGCACCGAACGAATGCGGCGAACTGGTGCTGCGCGGCGAGCAAGTGATGAGTGCCTACTACAAACGCCTCGAAGAAACGCGCACGGCGTTTACCGAGGATGGCTGGCTGCGCACCGGCGATCTGGGCTATCGGGACGCGGACGGCTATTTCTACATTAACGGCCGCGCCAAGGAACTGATTATCAAAGGCGGCGAGAACATCTCGCCGCGGGAAATCGACGAAGCGTTGCTCAAGCACCCGGCCGTACTGGACGCGGCTGCGGTCGGTGTGCCCGACCCTGCATACGGGCAGGAGATCATCGCCTTTGTCGTGCCGCGTGTATCGGCCGATGTCGTCGATGCAGCCGATGCCGCGCGGCTGATGGACGAATTACGCCGCCATTGCCTGATCGAGTTGGGCCGCTACAAGACGCCGAAAGAGTTCCGATTTGTGACCGAATTACCCCGTGGGCCGTCCGGAAAGGTACAGCGGCTCAAGCTACTGCAGACCTGAACCTACGCCTACGCAACAAGCAGGGCCACGCTTTTGTTTTTAACAGGAGGCACGCCGAAGAGCCCATTTCAATGAGCCGCGGACGTGATGGCAACACTTCAGGCAGCGACACTCGATCATTAGGCCGCCCATTGGTCGATGGCTGAAGCATAGAAAAAATACAGGAGACAGACACCATGAAAATCTTCAACAGACGCATAAAAAC
>Ga0302220_10003071_pt1 | contig 11787 bp, 8 predicted proteins | sample II_Palsa_E1_3_FD_194572 | JGI IMG/M metagenome (GOLD analysis project Ga0302220, IMG submission 194572) | Peat permafrost microbial communities from Stordalen Mire near Abisko, Sweden - II_Palsa_E1_3 | ecosystem: Environmental > Terrestrial > Soil > Palsa > Peat permafrost | place: Sweden... | reverse complement strand
GGAGTTGGCTGGGTTGTCGCGATCGTCAGGGTCACGGTCTGGCTGCTGCTGCAACCTGTTTCCGCGATTGTCGTCGGACTGAAGATGCAGGAGCTGCCCGCGGGAAGACCGGTGCAGGAGAAGGTGATGTTGCCGGTGTAAACGGTGCTGGCGACATTGATGGCGTACAGCGCGGACTGGCCAGCGGCAACGGTGTTTTGTTGCTGCGAGTTGAGCGTGGTCGCAAACGAAGGAGTGACGACGTTAAGCGTCGCAGCAGGCGCGGACGACGACAGGAAGAAGGCATCGCCGTTGTAGACTGCCGTAATCGACTCGTTGCCGAGACCCGCTACGGTCGTTGTGATGGAAGCCTGGCCTGATGAGTTCAGGGTCTGGGGCGTTCCGATCTGAGTGGTTCCGTTGAAGAATGTGACGGTGCCGCTGGGCGTTCCGCCGGCTCCGGTTGAGGTCGAGGTAATGGTGATCTGCGTACCGGGGGCCACGGTGGTGCCGGTGCAGCCGTTGGTCGTGCCGACCGCGATGGTGGTGGTCGAAGGCACCGGAATCGGATTAAAAATTCCGCTCAGAGTCAAAGGCGAGCTCAGGCCGCTCGTACCCGTGACTGTAAGCGTTGCGCTGAAGGCTCCAGGAATAGTCGGCGTGGCCTGCACGGGGAGAATACAGTCCTGCGTTTTATCCGAGTTCAGAGTGCATAACGCAGAGCCCAGAACAAAGTTCGAAGCTCCCGAGGTAAGAGTGTAGGACGCAGGCGCGTCGCCAACACCGAAGTGAATGTCGAGCTTCTGCGTCGGCTTCGATCCATTGATGGAACCGAACTGCGTTCCCGTGGTGATCTTTCGAATCAGGTTAGTCGTCGCGTCAGTGACTAACACGTCGCCGTTGGAATCAACACGAACTCCAGCGACACCCAGAGTGCTGGCCGAAGCAAATTTGCCGATGCCTGCGCCTGTGAAGGTCGCCTGGGTCGCCGGGCACCCGTCTCCGTATGAATCCGTTGCGGACGAGCAGTTAGTCGCTGCACCGCCAGCCATAACGTACATCTGATTGCTGCCGGCATCTACTCTCCAGATGACGCCGCCGCTTGCGTCCGGGATGTAAAGATTGGCGCTCTGGTCCAACGCGACTGAGAAGTCACTGCCTATTCCTACGGAGGTCGATAAGCCGCGAGCGGTAATTGATGTGCCTATCGTTCCCTGTATGCCTGCATAGTTGTTCACTTCGGCGTTCGATGCAGCGATCATGCCGACGTTGTCGTTGAACTCATTGGCGAAGTAGATATTGCCCGCGTTGTCGACTGCGACGTCGTACACACTGTCGACATTCGAGGATCTGGCTGCGGCTCCATTTGTAAATGTTGAGAAATAGCAGCCGCCGTGGTTGTTTGTCGTATTGGATACGAAGTTCGGACACTCGCCGGACTTTGCGGTTTTGCTGCCCAGGCTGCCGTATCCCATTAGCTTGGCAATGGTGCCGACCGGCACAGTGAGGCCCATGATGGTTTGGCTGGATGAAGTGAAGTTGATGACTTCGATGGCATTGTTGCCTTCGTCCGCGATGTAAAGATTGCCCAGTTTGTCGAAGACAATGCCCGAGGGGTCGTTCAGGTAGCTTTGCGCGGACGCTGCGCTCACGGTGGCCGTGGGGGTTGTGCCGCTGCCGTACGTGTTCACGCTGTAACCGTAGGTTGTTATGTTGCCAGCGGCAAGTGTAATGACGCCGGAGTTGGTGATGAGACCGTTTGTTGCAGCGATCCTGCGAAGCTCAGAGAAGCTGTTGTCGGCGAAGTAGAGATCGCCGCTGGGCGAGAAGGCAAGACCGTGCGGTTTGCCAAGCTTAACCTGTGTGCCCAGGCATCCGTCTCCATCCGCATCGAGCGATGTGGCGGTCGATCCTGATCCGCATGATGCGCCGGATGCAGGGTTTGCAGCCGCGCCGCCGGCAACCAGACTAACGACACCGGTGGTTGCATCGATACGACGCACCAAAGCATTCCCTGTATCGGAGAAGAAGAAGTTACCCTGAGTGTCCTGCGTGACGAACCGGGGTCCGCTCAACTTGACTTCAGTGGCGAGGCAGCCATCTCCGAAAGCATCGGACGAGGTAAAACCGCTTACTGGACAGGTTGCGCCGGCTGTGGGGTTTGCGCTCGCGCCGCCGGCAACAGCAGTGACGATGTAGGGAAGCAGGGAGGGTGAGGTCGGTGTCTGTGCGAATGCATTCGATTCAGATCCGGAAACCAAGACAGTGACACTGGCAAATAGAAAGAGGAATAGCCTGAGGCAATTCCTTGAACGTCCTGAATTAGACAAAGTAAAAGACTCCTCGGTTCGCCATGGAGATTGCATACATGGCGTTCCTGAATAATTGACAGGCAAGACCAGCATGGAGCCTGGCCGTACCCTGGTTATGCGTGAGCATGTGCTGTTGATAGCATGAAGCTTGTTACAGAGACATAAACGGTACAGCACTGAAAACAAAAGCCATCGCGGCTAGTGAGTTTAGAGCAGCAGATTGTATGTACTCGGTATGACAAAGAGATTGAAGGACTACCTCAGAAAAAGCAATGATTAAATCGAGTCATTGTGGAAATGAGGTCAAAGTTTCCCGTTAGGGGGGAAAAGCAACTGGAGTACCATCCGCCAGGTCAAAACTGAACTGCGATTTGGTTGGCAGGTAGAAATGGAGCGGTGCGGTAATCGGTCTGGATCAACGGATTTCGCACAAAGTATTTGTGGGGCGTAGTTTGACGATGCTAAAGTTTGGCATCGGCTCTCGGTTTGGGAGTTGAGTTCAGCGGTGGAAAGGTGCGCGGATGGCGATGATTACGACGGTACAGCAGCATATTCTTCAGCAGCAGCAGGAGATGTTGAAGTCGACGGGGCGAGAGGCGACGGGGACCTTCAGCTGGCTGCTGAGCGGGATTACGCTGGCGGCGAAGATGGTGGAGGCGAAGATTCGCTCGGCTGGGTTGAGCGATGTGTATGGTGCGTTTGGCGCGGAGAATGTGCAGGGCGAACAACAGCAGAAGCTGGATGTGTATGCGAATCAGGCGCTGCTGCACTGCCTGGGGCTGCGCGATAGTGTGGCTGCACTGGTGAGCGAAGAGGACGAGGAGCCGGTGACGTTCAATCGCGATCCGGAGACCGGGAAGTACATTATTGTCTTCGATCCGCTGGACGGGTCTTCCAATATTGATGTGAATGTAAATGTGGGGACGATCTTCAGCGTGCTGCGCAGGATGCCGGTGGAGATCGGGACGCTGGAGGAGTCGATTCTGCAGCCGGGGTTCAGGCAGGTGGCGGCGGGGTATGTGGTGTATGGGCCGTCGACCGTGCTGGTGTATACGACGGGCAATGGGGTGCATGGATTTACGCTCGATCCGACGATTGGAGCGTTTGTACTGAGCAATGAGCGGATGATGATGCCGGAGCAGGGAAGCTACTACTCGGTGAACGAGGCGAATGCGGCGGGATGGCCGGAGGAGTATCGCGAGTATGTAGAGATGCTGCGGACGGGCGGACTGCAGAAGGAGTACAGCTCCAGGTACATCGGGAGCCTGGTGGCGGATTTTCACCGGACGCTGCTGAAGGGTGGAGTGTTTTTGTATCCGCCGACGCTGAAGCAGCCGAAGGGCAAGCTGCGACTGTTGTATGAGGCGAATCCGCTGGCGTTTATCGCGGAGCAGGCGGGTGGGATGGCAACCAGTGGGGCGGGACGGATTCTGGATATCAAGCCGGAAGGGATTCATCAGCGGACGGCGTTTTGTGTGGGGAGCAGGCGCGAGATGGAGGCGCTGGTGGCGGCGGTGAGTCCGGTGGCGGCGAAGTGAGTTCTTTTGCTGCTGTTGTGACGGATATTCGCGAGGAGTCGCGGGTGGAGGGGCGGCAGCGCTGGCAGATGGCGCTGGATACGACGGAGTTTCGCGCCGGTGCGGTGGGGGAGCTGGAGGCGGTGGCTCGGAGTGGAGCGCGGCTGGTGGTGCCGGTGCTGGGGACGGTGGTGGATGCCGGGGGTGAGGTTTGGCATGTGGTGGAGAAGCCACTGGCCGCAGGGACCGCAGTGACGGGGCGGGTTGGGCTGGCGGAGTGATTGTGCCGGATGGTATTGGGAGGCCTGGAGTTTGAAGCGCGGGGTGCTTGCTGGTACACTCGGAGAGGTTGTTCGACGGCGTTGTGCCTGCGGAAGCGGTGTACGAGGCGCGTTTGGTGGGGGGCTGTAGCTCAGTTGGGAGAGCGCCTCGTTCGCAACGAGGAGGTCAGCGGTTCGATCCCGCTCAGCTCCACCATAGAATGACAATCTGCAGAGCATTTGCGCTTTGCTGCCGGTCTGGCCGGTTTTCTTTTTATCTTCCTTCCTTCTTTTGAGTCAGGCGCGAGTGTTTGAACGTTGAGGCCTGCCTTCTGCGGGCTGTGTGCTACCATCGCGGTCAAAAGACAGAGGCAGTTGGGAGCGGTGATATGGCGGAGCAGGACTGGGTAAATGGAAGTGAAGATGGTTCCGAGTCTGCTTTCAAGGAGTTGCGCGCGGCCTCTCCGCCGACGGCGCAGTATGAGCTGAGACCGCTGACGACGGGTGAGATTCTGGATCGCACGTTCTTTTTGTATCGGTCGCGATTCTGGCTCTATGTGGGGTTGGCTTCGGTTGCGGCGGGTGTGTCGGTGCTGGCGTCGATTGGGAAGCTGGCCTACTTTCATTACAGGACGTCGGTGGTGGCTACGTCTCCGCGGGGGCTGATTGTTACGGGTGTTATCAGCGTGATCGGCGCGCTGCTCTACTTCGCGGTCTATAGCGTGACGCATGCAGCAACGGTGTCTGCGGTTTCGTCGGTTTATCTTGGGGAAGAGACCTCGATAGGGACTGCGCTTGATGCCGTGCGCGGGAACTGGATTCGCTACTGCCTGATCTCGTTGTGGCAGAGCTGGAGCGGGGCGTGGATCTTTGTTTTGATGATTGTGCCTGTGGCGATTATTGTCAGGCTCGGGATTAAGAGTCTGAATGGACTGATCGCGGTGCTCGTGTTTTTCTCGCTCGGTAGTCTTGTGTATGGTGTGATTGCTTATATTCGTAACTCGCTGGCGATTCCGGCGGCGGTGATGGAAGACCTGACGGTGCGCAGGGCGATGCGGCGAAGCAAGGTTCTGGTTGCGGGGCGGAAAGGTCGGATTTTTTTATTGGGGCTGCTGCTGTTTGCGCTCTATATGGTGGCGGGGGCGATGCAGATGCCGCTTGCTCTGATGCTGCTTCATTCGCGCTCGGCGGAACATATTCTGGTGCAGGTGATTTCGCTGGTGGTGGCTTTTCTTTGCAGCTCGCTGATTGGGCCGGTGGCGGCGATTGCGCTGTGTCTGTTTTATTTTGACGAGCGGGTTCGGAAGGAAGCCTTCGATATTGAGTTTCTGATGAACAAGACCGCAGGCCCGGTTCCGGGTGATGCCGCTGCGGAGCCAGCTTAAAACAGATGTTGTCGTTGCCGAGGTCGCTTGTTTTTGGCGTGGCGCTGCTTTGTGCCGGTGGAGTTGTACAGGCGCGCGGAGATGAGCCCGGTGTGCGGGTTGTAGGGGTGGCTGGGTATCGCGGCCATTTGGAGATACTGAGGGCATTGGTTCAGGCGTGTCGGCAGGACGCGGTTGCGTGTGATGCGAAGAAGGTCGGTGAGGATGAGCGGGTGGAAAACGCAGGCTTTCAGGCGCGATGGTCGTGGCTGCGAGAGACGATTGTAGGAGCGCATGATCCGAAGCAGCAGGACCGTGAGAGGTTACTGCAGGAGGCTGAGGCCCGGCTGGATGAGGATGCGACGCTGGCAGTTGCGATGGAGCATCCGAGGATGGATGAGTTTGACCGCGCGCGGGCAGGGGCGGACAGGATTCTGAGTGGGCCAGAGTTTCGGACGGTGACGGAGCAGTCTTATCTGGAACGCGAGATTGCTGCGTTATATCAATGGCTGGAACGCGTGTTTGGTGGAGTGTCGCGTTTTGGGAGGCGATCGCCCTGGCTGGTGCCACTGGTGGAGTGGAGCTCGATTACGCTGGCTGCGGCTGGATTGCTGGCGTGGGTGTGGCGGACGATGCAGCGGCAGAGGCTCGCGATTGCGTTTGAAGCTGGAGCGAAGGCTGAGGTGTGGCAGAAGGAGTCGGATGACTGGGCGGAGCTGGCGAGGGTGGAGGCGGCGAGGCAGGAGTGGCGCGCGGCGGTGCACTGTCTTTACTGGGCGACGATTGTGATGATGGAGGGAAGGAAGCTTTGGCGGCAGAACCGGGCGCGGACGCCGCGGGAGTATGTGATGCTGCTGGAGCAGGGCTCACGAATGGAGCAGGGGTTGCGGAGGTTGACGCAGATCTTTGAGCGCATCTGGTATGGGCTGCGGCCAGCGGCGGAGAGCGACTATGACAGGGCGTTGGCGCTGTTTGACGAGCTGAGGGCCGCCTGATGGCTGTGTCTCGCGATCGCCGGATTGTGCTTGGTATCTTTGGTGCGGTGCTGGTCTGTATCGTCGGGGTCAGCATTTTGTCGCCTGCAAATGACGATTCGGATAAGTCGCCGACGACTTATAACAGTGGGTCTGCCGGGATAAAGGCCGCGTATCTTTTGCTGGGAGAGCTGGGATATGGCGCGAGCCGGTGGGAGGCGCCGCCAGAGGATTTGAAAAATGTCGATGCGGCGGAGACTACGCTGATTCTGGCTGAGCCTTATCTGCCGGTGGAGAACAGGAAGCAGGTGCAGGGGGAGATTGCTGACTTTCTTTCGCGTGGCGGGAGGGTGTTGGCTACGGGGCAGGAAGGGGCATACTTTTTGCCGGAGGCGAAGACGGCGGCACCGACACGGCTCTATCAGAAGCTTTGCTTTTCGACGCCGGAAGGGCCGGGAGAGCTGGCGCGTGCGGGAAAGGTTTCGCTTGCGGATGATGTTCGATGGGATGCTGCAGAGCCGAGGTTTCGCGTGGCGCAACGGTGCGGTGATGATGCGGTCGTTGTCAGTTACAAATATGGCGCGGGAGAGGCGATATGGTGGAGTTCGCCGATGCCGTTGACCAATCGCGGGCTGAAGGAAGATGCGAGTCTTAAGCTTGTGCTGGCGAGTGTGGGCGGGGTGGGACGCAGGGTGTTGTTCGATGAGTATTTTCATGGGGAGCGTGAGACGTTGTGGGACACGGCGAAGGGTCTGCCGCTGGCGCAGCTGGGTTGGCAGGCTGCTTTGGTGGCGGTCCTGCTGGTGTTGAGTTTTGGGCGGCGGAATAGGCCGCTGCGTGGGCTGGTACGAGTGCCGCGAAGTTCTCCGCTTGAGTTTGCGGAGTCGATGGGGCGGTTGTATCAAAGAGCAGGCGCGACGCAGGCTGCGACGGATGGTGCTCGACGCAGGCTGCTGAAGTTTCTTGAGGATCGGTGCGGTGTGCCGCGTGAGGTTTTACGGTCCGGTCCGGAGTCGATTGTGGCGGCGATTGAAGAACGTATGGGTGGGAGCTGGGGAAGAGTTGGTGCGCATTTGACGCAGGCGGCGGAGGCAGAGCATGGTGCTGTTACTCTGGCGAGTGCGCTGGAGCTGGTGAAGGCGCTTGACCGTGACCAGCGGGATCTGGCAGAGAGCATTCGTTCCGGCGTAATGAGGCGGACGATTTTTGAAGGGAGTACGACAGCGTGAGTGGAGCGGAGACCGGCGGAGAAGTGCAGCAGGTGCAGGCTGCGCTGCAGTTGTTTGAACAGGGACGGGCGCAGATTGGGCGCGTGATTGCAGGGCAGCAGGAGCTGGTTGAGCAGTCTTTGCTGACGCTGCTTTGTGGCGGACATGCTCTGGTGGAAGGTGTGCCGGGGGTGGCGAAGACTCTGGCGGTGAAGACGCTGGCGCGGTTTCTTTCGCTGGTGTTCCGCAGGGTGCAGGGGACCCCGGATATGATGCCTGCCGATATTCTCGGCACCACGGTTTTTTCGCCGAAGACGAATGAGTTTTCGCTGCATAAAGGGCCGGTGTTTACACAGTTTCTGCTGGCGGATGAGATCAACCGCATGCCTCCGCGAACGCAGGCGGCGCTGCTGGAGAGCATGGAAGAGCGGCAGGTGACGATGGATGGCGAGGCGTATGCGCTGGACGATTACTTTACGGTATTCGCAACGCAGAACCCACTGGAGTTTGAGGGGACGTATCCTCTGCCGGAGGCGCAGCTCGACCGCTTTTTGATCAAGATTAAGGTTGGGTATCCGGCGCTGGCAGATGAGCGCAGTATTCTTGAGCGGCATCATGCGAGTGTGGAGGCGAGAGATCTGGAGCTGATGGCGATTGAGCCGGTTGAGTTTGCTTTGCTGGCGGCGGCGCGGCGGGAGATTCGTGCAGTGAAGGTTGAATCGATGATCTTCGATTATCTGCTGGCGGTCGTTCGGCGGACGCGGGAGTGGCCTGCGATTTCGCTGGGGGCTTCGCCGCGTGCTTCGGCGAGTCTGCTGCTGGTGGCGAAGGCTTATGCCGCGCGGGATGGGCGTGACTTTCTGATCCCGGATGATGTGAAGCAGGCGGCGGTGCCGGTGTTGCGGCATCGGCTGGTGTTGCGGCCGGAGGCTGAGCTCGAGGGCTTCGATACGGATAGAGTGGTTGGGGATATTCTTGCGGGGACAGCGCTGCCTAAATGATGCAGACGCTGATTCCTGAACCGGTGAGCGCTGAGGCGCGTTATCTCGGACGCGCAGGGCGGGTGCTGGGTTTTGGGCTGACTGCGCGGGCGCTGTTGTTGCTGGCGGCAGGCGTGCTGTGGGCGATTCCGGCGTTCTTTCATCCGCATCGAGTATGGATGATGCTGGTGTGGGATGGGTTGATTGCGCTGCTGATTGTTGTAGATGGGTTTGGTCTGCCGGCTCCTGCGGCGATTGCGGTGACGCGGCGGTTTCTTCATTCTCCGGCGCTGGGGGAGCGGACGGAGGTGGAGTATGAAGTGGTGCAACAGTCAAATGCAATTGTAACTTTATCTGTTACCGATGAGCTTCATGCTGCTTTGGTGGCTGTGCCGCGGGCAATGCGGGTTGTCGCTTATCCGCGTGATGCTGTGCGAGTTGTGATGGAGTGCTGGCCGGGGCAGCGTGGGGATTTTCGGTTGGGAAAGATTTATCTGCGATATTGCGGTGCGATGCGGCTGGTGGAGCGTTGGGCGGTGTGCGATGCAGAACAAAGTGTACGGGTGTTTCCGGCGTCGGAGCAGAGCGGTGACAATACGGCTTTTTATCTGATGCGGGCAAGGCAGATTGAACTGCAGAAACGGCGGCTTCGTCTAAGGGGAATTGGCAGGGAGTTTGAGAGTCTGCGGGATTATCAGAGGGGCGATGAGCTGAGGAATATCTCGTGGACGGCTACGGCGCGGCGGGCGAAGCTGATTACGCGGCAGTACACGACGGAACGGAGTCAGCAGGTGTGGATTGTGCTCGATGCCGGGCGGTTGTCGAGGACTGCGTTTGAGCTGCGGAGAGCCAGGCCGGTTGCGATGGGCGAGAGCGAGCAGGAGACGGCGGAGAGGCTGTTGATGAGTGTGACGCAGCTGGACCAGGCGACGACTGCGGCGGTGATGCTGGCACAGGTGATTGGAGGTTCGGGGGATAAGTTTGCTTTGTTGAGTTACGGACAGGCGATTCAGCAGCAGTTGTTGCCTGGGAGTGGACCTGCGCATCAGCGGTTGATGATGAATCTGCTGTCGCAGGTTCGGAGTGAGGCTGCGGAGGCGAATCATCTTCATGCAGCTTCACGATTGAAGAATCTGCAGCGGCGTCGTGGGCTGGTGATCTGGATTACGGAGATTGCTGAAAGTGCAGGGCGGCCGGAGGTAGTGACGGCTGTGGCGGAGCTGGTGAGGCGGCATCTTGTGGTGCTGGTGCTGCTGCAGCATCCGGAGCTGGATGCTCTGGTGGCGCGTGAGCCGAAGAATGCGGAGGAGATGTTTGCTTCGGCGGCGGCGCAGGAGATGCTGGAGCGGCGAAGGGAGACGATTGTGAGACTGAGACAGCAGGGAGTGTTGGTGGTGGAAACAACGCCAGCGGAGGTGGGGGCGAGCGCGATCAGCAAGTACCTTGAGGTGAAGGCTCAGGGGCTGCTTTAGAGATTATGTCCTGCCGGACGAGCCCACTGCGCTCGGCCACCCCGCAAACGAAGATCTGTTTGAGGGGGCCCCGGTTCGGGTGACCACTTCGTGGTGGGTGTACCGGTCGAGTAGGGATGATCTTCTTTGATTCGATCGCTGGTCGGGAGATGAGATGGTTAGTTTTGGGCCAGTGCCGGTGTATTGATTGGCTGTGCTGGTGATGGTTTCTCGCGGCCGCCTTCGCTGAGCCAGAGACAGAGGCCAGTGAGGAGGACGGCGCTGACGGAGAACTTAAGGGCGATGGGTGCTTGGGTGGGGGAGAGGAAGGCCTCGAGGAGGCCGGCGACGATCAGCATAGGGATGGTGCCGGCGAGGAGACGGATGGACTCGCTGCCGGCGAGGGCGAGGGCTTCGCGGCGACGCAGCATACCGGGGAAGAGAAGGCCTGATGCGAGGCGCAGACCCGCGCCGCCGGAGATGAAGATGCTGGGGAGTTCGAGCGCGCCGTGTGCGGCGACGAAGCTCCAGATACTGAGCGACATATGGTGCTGGGTGCAGGCGGAGGTGATGACGCCGATGTTGAGGCCGTTGGTGAACATGAGGAAGATGGTGCCGATGCCGGCGAGGATGCCGCCTGCGTAGGTGTAGAAGCAGACGGTGATGTTGTTGGTCATGATGCGGCTGGATTCCTGCGGTTTGGAGGTGAGGATTGAATCGGTCCACATCTGGTGGTGCTCGATTTTATCGACCATGGCGGGGCCGAGCATGGCGTGCATGAACTGGGGGCGGGCTACGGTTAGCAAAGTTCCGAGTAGGGCGCCGGCGAGGAAGAGTGCGAGCGCGATGGTGGTGTATGGCAGCAGGCGGCGGAAGATTCGGGGGTAGCCATGGGCCAGGAAGTGCCAGATGGTGGCGGGGTTGAGGCGTCCGCCGGAGTAGATGTGATTATGGGCTCGACTGACGAGACGGTTTAGGTATGCTTCAAGGGTGCGGGATGCGGCGTCGGTCCGGACGGCGGAGAGATCGGCGGCAGTCTGGCGATAGAGGAGGCCGAAGTCGCGGAGGTCGTGAGGCGAGAGAGCCTTGAGGCCGGAGGTTTCGACCTGCTGGACGAGGTTCTCGAGGCTGCTCCAGTTTTCTTTACGAAGTGCAATCCAGCGGTTTGAGATCATAAGGGTTTGAGGCCACAGAGAACGATGAACGAGAACAAGGGCTTCGCCGACCAGCTTAACATTGAAACGCCTGAACAGGTGGAGCTTCATTTTCCGATCGCGGGAATCGGCAGCCGGTTTCTTGCGCTCTTTGCGGATACGGCGATTCAGAGCGTTGTGCTGTTTGTGACGTTCTTTTTCTTTGCGGTGGTCTTCGCATCGGCGAAGAGGCAGTCGGTGAGCGGTGCTCTGTCGGACAATGCGGCGAAGTGGTTTGTTGCCGCGATTGTATTTTTCTTCTTTCTGCTCTACTGGGGCTATTTTTCGCTGTTCGAGGCGTTCTGGAATGGGCAGACGCCGGGGAAACGGCTGCTGAAGATTCGCGTGATCAAGGATTCGGGACGGCAGATTACTTTGTTTGAAGCGCTGGCGCGGAATCTGCTGCGCGTGATCGATATGCTGCCGCCTAATTTTTATCTGGTCGGAGTGATCAGTATGCTTTGCAATAAAGAGCAGAAACGGCTGGGGGATTTTGTCGCTGGAACGATTGTGGTGCATGAGCGAAGTGATGAGCAGCCACTGATGAAT
>Ga0302220_10003070_pt1 | contig 11787 bp, 10 predicted proteins | sample II_Palsa_E1_3_FD_194572 | JGI IMG/M metagenome (GOLD analysis project Ga0302220, IMG submission 194572) | Peat permafrost microbial communities from Stordalen Mire near Abisko, Sweden - II_Palsa_E1_3 | ecosystem: Environmental > Terrestrial > Soil > Palsa > Peat permafrost | place: Sweden... | reverse complement strand
GCATCGAAACCGATTTGCGATGACAGAAGTTTGGGAAAGGGATACATGCCGTGTCCAGGGATGAGTCGCTGTGCCGTGAGGTGTCGAGTGCGTCGCCGCGGGTCGCCGCTGATCGGGCTCTGGCTAGAGCGTTTCGGCGAACAACTCGCGACCGATCAGCATACGGCGAATTTCGCTGGTGCCGGCGCCAATTTCGTATAACTTGGCATCGCGCCACAAGCGCCCGACCGGATATTCGTTGATGTAGCCGTTACCTCCCAGGATCTGGATCGCTTCGCCGGCCATCCACGTGGCTTTTTCCGCGGTGTACAAAATCACGCCGGCGCAGTCCTTGCGCACCTGCCGCACATGCTCCGCGCCGATCGCGTCGAGTTGCTGCCCGACCGCGTACACATAGGCGCGGCACGCTTGCAAGGTGGTGTACATGTCGGCCACTTTGCCCTGAATCAACTGGAATTCGCCGATTGCCTGGCCGAATTGCTTGCGGTCGTGGATATACGGCACGACGGAGTCCATGCAGGCCACCATGATGCCCAGCGGGCCACCGGCCAGGACCGCGCGTTCGTAGTCGAGGCCGCTCATCAGCACTTTGACGCCGCCATTGAGCGTGCCGAGGATGTTTTCGACCGGCACTTCGACGTTATTGAACACCAGTTCGCCGGTATGCGAACCGCGCATGCCCAGTTTGTCGAGCTTTTGCGCGACCGAGAAACCGGCCATGCCTTTCTCGACGATAAATGCGGTCATGCCGCGCGAACCGGCTTCCGGGTCGGTCTTCGCGTACACGACCAGCGTGTCGCAGTCGGGGCCGTTGGTGATCCACATCTTGGTGCCGTTGAGCACATAGTGGTCGCCTTTCTTGTCGGCGCGCAGCTTCATGCTTACGACGTCCGAGCCGGCGTTGGGTTCGCTCATGGCGAGCGCGCCAATGTGGTCGCCCGAAACCAGCTTGGGCAGGTATTTGCGTTTTTGGGCTTCGTTGCCGTTGCGGCGAATCTGGTTGACGCACAGGTTCGAATGCGCGCCGTACGACAGGCCGACCGACGCCGACGCGCGTGAAATCTCTTCCATCGCGATCATGTGCGCGAGGTAACCCATATCCGAGCCGCCGTATTCCTCCGAGACGGTCATACCCAGCACGCCGAGGTCGCCGAGTTTCTTCCAGAGATCCATCGGGAACTGGTCGGTGCGATCCATTTCGGCCGCGCGCGGCGCGATTTCCTTGGCGGCGAAATGGCTGACCGTTTCGCGCAGCATTTCGACGTCTTCGCCCAAGGAAAATTTCAGGCCGGGTAGCTCAATCATGGTTGTCTCCGTTACAAAAAGTGTAATTTTTAAGGGGCGTTCAGCCCGCTTGAATTTGGCTATGGATCTGCCTAATGGATCTGTTCAATGAATCTGCATGAGTTCGCTTAGTTTTGCTCAGTTTCGTTCAAACCATGCTCGAATCGCGCATTAGGCGGTGCTGGGTTCTCGATGGTTGGCAAGCAATGTGCGGCATTGCGCTTCGTATTGGTCGAGTTCGGCAAGCGTGGCGGTCAGGTCTTCGAGTTGCAGCTCCAGTACCCGGCGTTGCGATGCCAGCGAATCGAGGAACGCGGTAAGCTGGGGCAGGGTGTCGCCCGGCGATTCGTACAGATCGAGCAATTGCTTGATTTCGAGCAGCGAAAAGCCCAGCCGCTTGCCGCGCAGCGTCAATTTGAGGCGGGTGCGGTCGCGCGGCGTGTAGATTCTGCGCAGGCCGCCGGAGCCTTCCCGAGTCGGGGCCAGCAGCCCCTGATCCTCGTAGAAGCGGATGGCGCGGGTGGTTATGTCGAATTCGCGGGCCAAATCCGTGATTGTGTAGTGAGTCCTCACTACGTCGGCGACGCCTGAAGCGCGGTCGTTCATCGATGCTCTCCTCGAGGAACCAATTTTTAACGGGCGCCTGTCGCTTTGCATGGTGCCAGCGGTTAAAGGCGCTACAATAACGTTAACGTTAGCGTCAACTGCAAGAGAAAGCAAGCCCGGAAAACCCGCCGCCGTGATTCCTTGGGAATTTAGGGCGGTAGCGGTCGCAGGATAGTATTTGCCCAATAACCGTACTGAGAGTTTCTACGCCCATGAATGCACTCGAACATCAGCTCGACTACGTTTTTCAGGACACACTGCCGGCCGCTGGCACGACCTTTGAGGTGGCGCCGGGGGTATTTTGGCTACGCATGCCGCTGCCGTTTGCACTCGATCACATCAATCTGTGGCTGCTGCGCGATCAGGATGAAGAGGGTCGTGCGGGCTGGACGATTATCGATTGCGGCATCAGCGACGCGACGATCAAGCGGCATTGGGAGGAAATCTTCGAGCGGCATCTGGAAGGGCTGCCGGTGCTTAGGGTTATTTGTACGCATTACCACCCGGATCACCTGGGGTTGGCCGATTGGCTGACCCGTGGCGGCGACAAGGCGCGCTGGGATGTGCGTTTGTGGATGACGCTGGGCGAATATACGATGGGGCGTGTGCAGGCTGCAGGTACCGCGCAGGGTTCCAGCGCGGGGGGCGAAGCGGCTGCGCAGCATTTTGCGAGCCACGGGCTGACTGATCCTGAAGGGCTCGCGCAGATTCGCGAGCGGGCCAGTTATTTCACGCGTCTGGTGCCGACGATGCCGCCGGCGTATCGTCGCTTGCGCGAGGGCAATATCGTGCGCATCGGTGCGCATAGCTGGCAGGTGATAACGGGCTATGGACATTCGACTGAGCATTGTGCGTTGTATTGCGAAGAGTTGAAGGTGCTGATTTCGGGCGATATGGTGCTGCCGCGTATCTCTACGAATATTTCGGTTTTCGATATTGAGCCTGAATCCAATCCGCTGGCGCTGTATTTGGAATCACTGGAGCGCTATGAGCCGCTGCCAACGGATACGTTGACGTTGCCCTCGCACGGCAAGCCGTTTCGTGGGTTGCAGACGCGATTGCAACAATTGCGGGAACATCATGTCGCGCGTCTGGCTGAGGTGCGTGAGGCTTGTGCTGTTGCGCCTCAGAGTGCTGCGGATATCGTGCCTGTGATGTTCAAGCGCAAGCTCGATTTACATCAGATGACGTTCGCGTTGGGCGAGGCGCTGGCGCATTTGCATTTGCTTTGGCATACGGGGGAGCTTAAGCGGCGAAAGGGCGAGGACGGAGTTTGGCGGTTTAGCGTGGCTGCAGATTGAATCGCGCATCGTTCGTGTCGGAAGCCCAGGTAATCGAGTCTTGTTTCCTCGACGAGACTCGTCTTAAAAATAAAAACCTGTAGTTTCGTCGACTCGATCGTTTGGATAAGGCACTGCCGTTCTCGCGGTAGTCGGTCTCTGGCAGCGCCCGGTTGCCTCGGAGGCGTCTCACCCCAGCACCTCCTGACGATAACTTCCCCGTATATCGTCTGCTATGAAAACTCAGATCAAATACCTGGATTATCCAGCGCTTGCGGAAGTGCGAACGCTGTTCGCACTGGCATGGCCCGTGGTCGGAAATAACCTTGTCGTCTCGCTGATGAGTTTCACCGATGTGGTGATGGCCGGACGTCTCAGCGGTGCAGACCTTGCCGCTGTCGCGGTCGGCAGCAATGTTTGGTTGCTGTTCTTCTTGGCCGCGCGAGGCGTATTGGCCGCGCTGTCGCCCATCATCTCGCAGCATCACGGGGCACGGCGGATCGATCTGATCGGTTCCTACGTGCGGCACGGACTCGCACTCGCTTTGATGCTTTCGCTTGCGGTGCTGGCCGCGCTGCAGTTCGGCGCGGGTCCTTTGCTCGAAGCGGTAGGCATCGATCCATCGCTGCGTGTCATGGCAACCGACTTTGTCAAAGCCATTGCTTGGGGTGCACCGGCATTGTGTGTATTCCTGGTGTTCCGCTTTGCGCTGGAAGGCATGGGGTCGACTCGACCGATTTTCTTCCTGTCGATCATCGGTTTGCTTTTTAACGTGGCGACCAACTTCGTCTTTATATACGGTTACCTCGGTGCGCCGGCAATGGGAGGCGTCGGTTGCGGTGTCGCCAGCGCTCTGTCGATGTGGCTGATTCTCTTGGTCACAGTGGCTTACATACTTTGCTCGAGGTGGTTGGACGTTCTGCGTAACGTTGTACCGGGCAGTGCCACGAGCCGCGTTCCATGGGAAATACTGCGATTGGGCGTACCCATCGCGGGCGCTGTCGTCGCCGAGAACGGATTCTTCGTGGCCGTCACCCTGGTCATGGGTAGGATATCGGTGAACGCCGCGGCCGCTCATCAAATTGCCATGAACTACGCTTCGATTATGTTCATGATCCCAATGGCGCTTGCCTCCGCGTTGGCCGTTCGGGTAGGCCGTGCGGTAGGTGAAGGAAACTTGGTTGAGGCGCGTAAACGCGGAACGGTAGGGATCCTGGCGTGCGCCGTCGTAATGACAATATCCGCATACCTTTCGTCGCCAGATTACCGGGCTGTACACGGTCGATCCGGAAATATCCTCGATCGCCGCTTCACTATTGTTGATTGCGGTCGCTTTCCAGGTTTCCGACGGTTTGCACGTCGGCTGCAGCGGCGCCTTGCGTGGGTTCAAGGACGCACTGGTGCCATTCGTGATCGCCGTTACCGCCTATTGGATGATCGGCTTTCCGCTGACGTGGTACGCATCGCACCAGATACCCGCAAATCCCGAGCAAGTATGGTGGGCTTTCGTTGTCGCGTTGACGATCGCCGCCGTGCTGATGGTTGCGCGTTTCACCATCCTCACCCAGCGTCTCGTACGGACGGGACGTGCGGCCACGACCGCCTTCGTCTCCCCAGTCGCTACCGCGAACGGTCCATTGTGAATTTCGCCATTAAGGGTGTAGTGCGTTTCAACACGGCGATGCCGCTGACACTGTTCCCTTCGTTCGAAAGCTCACGGGCCGAGTTGAAACATACTTAAGGTTGAAATCGTGTCAATTACCCCGCTGCCACCGCTCGCGTCGTTGGTGTACTTCGATGCCGCTGCCCGTCACTGTAATTTGTCGGGGGCAGCGGGCGAACTGCAAGTCACCCCAAGCGCTGTGAGCCGGCAAGTGATGCGTCTGGAGGAATTCCTTGGTCGCCAGCTCTTTACAAGGAAGAAAGGGAAAATGCTGCTCACGCCTGGCGGCCAGGAGTATGCAGAACAAGTGCATGGTCTTCTCGCGGATTGCGCGAACTTTACGGGCAAGCATATGAAGTCCAGCGGCCCTCATAGCCTCACGATTGCCTGCGCCGCCGGAACGTCGGCGCTTTGGTTAGCTCCCCGCATTCACCGGTTTCGAGCGAAACACCCTGAGATAAAAATCCGGGTCGTCATTCAGGAAAGTGTACGGGTATTGTCAATGGCCGTTTTCGACGTGGCGATGTATTACTTCAAAGACAATTTGCTGCCGGACTTGGCGGGGCAAAAAGTTATCGAAGAAAGAGTCCGGGCCTATTGTTCCCCTGACTATTTGCGCGGCGTAAAGTTGGCGCCCGCCATGCTCCTGAAAAAAACATTGCTGGTGGCGGAAGATCAGCAATGGCAGTGGCTGCAATGGCACGACTGGTTTAAATTGTGCGGCGTGTCGGAACCAGAATTCCAGCACACAATAACCTCGAACCATTACCCGATACTCGCTCAGATGGCCACGCAAGGACAAGGCATATTACTGGGATGGGAGAAAATCATCGATCCCTTGGTCGCCGCGGGAAAATTGGTGAAAGCCTCCGACGCATGCGCCAGTTATGGCGGCGGCTACTATATCGTGTGGCCTACGACGCGGCGCCAAAGCGTGCCTAGCCAGCTATTCAATGAGTGGGTGCGGTCCGAAATAGATAATTTTGCACTTTCCGCGCTCATGTAGAGAACGCGTGGGCAACTCTTTCGCCTGCCGCCGTTTCCATAAAAGCAAAAGGCGTTGCGCATTCTGACGCCATGGCGATTGCCAACAAAGGTAAGCTTTACGAAGTAGTTGGAACGGAAAAGACAAGCGCGCGAAGTTTAGCGCTGCGGTCAAAAACTAAGCCGTCGCAGAATTGATCGCGTCTTTTCCTCATGTCCGCTTATGGAGAACTTAGCTGATAACGCACGTTCGTTCTCCAGTCAAACGTTGGAGGAACGGTTGAATGCAAGGTACCTTAGTCGAGGTCGATGGGCAGTACAAAGTCTCGGAGTCCGCTCCGTCTCGTCAGCTAATCGGGGCGGTGATCGTCGGCAATGGTCTGACATGGTTTGACTACATCTCCTATAGCTTTCTAGCGGACGTGATCGCCAGGCTATTTTTTCCAAGTAGTAACGAGGTAAGCTCGTTGTTGCTGACGTTCGGCACGATAGGCATCGGATTTTGCGTGCGCCCGCTCGGAGGCGTCTGGCTAGGCGCCTATGCCGACCGAGTCGGGCGAAAGTCAGCACTGACAATTACGATCGCGTTGATGACGACGGGCACCGCCATCATTGCATTGGCGCCGACGTATGACCAAATCGGTATCGCTGCGCCAGCACTCATCGTTTTCGCAAGGCTATTGCAAGGCATTTCCGCAGGGGGAAAAATGGGAAGTACGGCTAGCCTTCTAATCGAGCGAACGCCGGCAAGTCGCCAAAACTATTACACCAGTTGGATCCAAGCCAGTGTCGGCCTGTCGATCTTGTTAAGTGCTAGCCTTGGGTTCTATCTGACCACAGAACTTGACCCCTCCGTGCTTAATAACTGGGGATGGCGTGTGCCGTTTTGGGTCGGTCTGCTATTGGGTCCAATCGGATTTTATATCCATTGTCGGATGGGGGAATCGGTTCAAGTAGCATCAGCCCGGCGCCAAGCACCATTTCGAGAGGTTCTATGCCTGCATCCACGGGCGACCTTAACGGGGACAGGACTAACGGCATTATGGTCGACGTGCTCCTACGTGCTTATGTTCTACATTCCGACCTACGCCGCAACCGCTTTGCACTTACCTGTGTCTACGGGCTTTTGTGCAATGCTGGCCGGCGGCACGGTTCTCTTGTTTGTGACGCCTGTTATGGGCGCTTTGGCCGATCGCTTCGGGGCGCGGCCGTTTTTGGTCGGCGGCTCGGTAATGATCTTCGCGTTAGCGTACCCGATGTTCGCCTTCATCAATGAACGTCCCGGAATTTTCTCTCTGCTGATTTTTCAGGTCGTTTTCGGTATATCGATGGCCTGCTATGAAGGGCCGGTTCTGGCTGTGCTGTCCAACCTGTTTCCTGCACGGGTGCGTTCCAGTGGCATTGCCGTTTCATACAATGTTGGTGTAATTCTGTTCGGCGGCTTCGCGGCAGCGATACTCACATGGCTGATGGCCGCAACGGAAAGCAATCTAGCGCCAGCATACTATGTGATGGTAGCGGCGCTGATTAGTGCGCTTGCCGGGATTTTTTATCGAGAAAACGACCCCGCCAGCAACTGAGGACGCGTCAACTTAGCGTGCGCGTTTTGCAGAAATTTCCAATTGCGAAGAGAGGATATTTAAGATAACTAAATTATTGAAAGAAAACGACTGATGCCGATGCTATTAACACCGGCATCAGCCTGACCATCAAAAAACCTCAGAGGTCTAAATGGCTAACAACATTATAGCGCGTGGTGTCGTCACGGCGCACACCCGATTAAAGCAGCGGAGCGCTAGACGATGAGCGATCAAGTTAAAAAGCTGTCGGGTAACGTGTTCTCCGGGCAAGTTATGGAGGGTACTCGGCAAGGCATAGTGTCTCCTACTGTTGCGCCTTTAGTCGGTCCGCCGCATCGGTGCTCGCCCATCAACATCGCGCCCCTCGATCGTGAAATAGGTCTAGAAAGTTTGCATGGTTGGACCGGTGCGATCCAGATTGAGGGTGTCGTCGAACGGGCGGGTGCTGTGCTGTGGGCTAAGGATCTTGGCGCGATCCCCGATTGTTACCGATTGTACGTACGAAAGGTCGATGGCTCATTACGGATGCTCTGCGACTATCGCACGGAACAGCAGGCGCATGATATGGCAGAGCGTCTGATGGAGGTCTGCACGATGGTAAGCAATCCAGCTTTCTGGCGATGTAATGCGGATTATGAGCGGCTGCTTGCAAGCAAGCTTCGGAAGCCACCGAAAAACTGAGGAGCTTGACGGTAATTTCATCCCCCTCAACCGGTCGTCGACGCTAAACGGCGAACCGGTCCACCCATTCACTCCACCGAAACATCATCAAAGTTCTGCCGCCCAAACGGGCTCACCTTATACCCGCTCACATTCGTACGCGTCAACGCCACCGCCGTCGGATAACCCAACGGCACCCACAACGCCTGATCGTGAATGATCTTCTGCGCAGCCTGATAATCATTCACGCGCTTGCTGCGCTCCGGCGTGCTTTTCGCGTCCGCGATCAAACGATCGAGTTCGGGATCGCAAAAGCGTGCAAAGTTGATTCCCGACTGCACCGAAGCGCACGCGAATTGCGGCGTCAGAAAATTATCCGGGTCCCCGTTGTCGCCCGCCCAGCCCATAAACAGCAAATCATGCTGCCCTTCCTTGGCATTGCGAATCAACGTCCCCCATTCGACGATTTTCACCTGCGCACGGATGCCGATACGCGCCAGATCCGACTGCAACATCTCTGCGCCGGTCTTCGGATTCGGATTGAGCACACTGCCACCAGGACGCGTCCAAATGGTCGTATCAAAGCCGTTCGGATAACCCGCCTCGGTCAATAATTTCTTGGCCTCGGCAATGTTCTGCACATACGGTTGCACGCTCGCCGCATTGCCCCAGTTATTCGCAGGAAACGGGTTGGTCGCCGGTGTCGCCATATCCGAGAACACCGCTTTCAAATAGGCGGAGCGATCGAATGCCATATTGATCGCCTGACGCACCCGCACATCACTCAACGGTTTATGCTGAGTATTCAACGCTACAAACGCAGTCATGAAAGCGGGCGTTTGCAGCACCTTAAGCTTGGCATCGTCACGCGCACTGAGCACATCAGTCGGCTTGGGCGAGAGCGCGATGTCGCATTCGCCCACCTTCAATTTTTGCTCACGCACCGCCGCATCCGGCGTGATCGCAAAGATCAGACGGTCCACCTTGGGCGCAGGCCCCCAATAATGCGGATTGACGTCATAGCGGATGATCGCATCGGGTTGATAGCTGCGCAGCATGAACGGCCCCGTGCCGATCGGCTTGCTGTTGAGGTCGCCGGTGCGATTGGCCCGCAGCAACTGAGTCGTGTATTCGGCCGAATAGATCGACGCGAACCCCATCGTCAAAATCGGCAGGAAGGTCGCGTTCGGCTCGCTAAGATGAAATACCACCGTATCGTCGCCAACCTTGCTGATCGACTTGATCAGCTTGGGTAGCCCCATCGACTGTGCATGCGGAAACCCGCTGGCGCCTGCGACCTTATGCCACGGGTTGTTCGCGTCGAGCATGCGGTCGAACGTGAAAATCACGTCATCGGCGTTCAGCGTGCGGGTGGGTTTGAAATAATCCGTGCTCTGGAACTGGACGTTAGGGCGCAGATGGAAGGTATAGGTCAGGCCGTCGGCACTGATTTCCCACTTTTCGGCGAGTGCCGGCACCACGCGATTGGTCGTTTCATCGAACGCCACCAGACCGTTGAAAATCACGTCCGCGCTGGCATTCGTGGTGACCAGCGAGTTGAATTGAACGACGTCGAAGCCATCGGGGCTAGCTTCGGTACAGACGGTCAGCGGTTTGGACATCACAGCCAGCGGGACGCATAGTGCGAGGACCGCAGCGATGAATTTAAGGCGCATGACGACTCCAGAATAAGTGGGGATACCCGCTGCCGAACCTAAGAGGGTATAGACCCCGTTATTCTGACTTGTTTTCGGGGCAAATGCGCGAGCGCGTGCAATCCTAGGGCTGAGGCCCGCGCTGCTTGCGCGGCGCTTTTTGCATCACCGCGTCGTAGATGGCGCGCGGCAACAGATGCAGCAATGCCGACGCGATGCGCATCTGCCATGGGAATACGCTGTACCGGCTGCGGCGCTCGATCGCGGCCGCGACCTTCGCCGCAAAGGGCGCTGCGTCCATCAAAAACGGCATCGGGAACGCGTTCGTGTCGGTCATCGGTGTGCGGATATACCCTGGCGCGATCGTCACGACGCTGATCCCGGCGGCACGCACTTCTCCACGCAAACTCTCAAGATAAGTCATGGCCGCCGCTTTCGAGGCGCTATACGCGCCATGCCCGGGCAAGCCGCGCACGCCGGCCACGCTGCCGATGCCGACCAAGGTGCCGTGGCGTGCCATGCTCATTCCGGCGATAAACGGCTCGAACGTGGCGACCATGCCGAGATAATTCGTCGCCATCACCGCATCGAACGTCTGCAGGTCGTCGCATCCGGTGACTGCGCCTTCACTGATACCGGCGTTCGCAATCACCACGTCCGGGCAGCCGAAGCGGCCGATGAACAACTGCGCGGCATTCGCCAGCGTCGCCGCATCGCGCACGTCGGCCGGAAGCACCATGATCTTGGCGTTGGGAAATTGCGTTGCCGCTTGCGCTTCGAAGGCTGCGAGCGATTCGGCCCGCCGCGCCACCAGCCCGAGCGTTGCGCCCTGGGCCGCGTAATGCTGCGCAAGCGCCAGACCGATGCCGCTGGAGGCGCCGGTCAGGAATACCTTGAGGGGTGCCGCGCCTGGCGCGGCCGTATCATTGCTCGATGACAAATCGCTCACATCTTCTTCGCGCGAACTTGCGCAATCAGGTAATTGAGCACCTGTATCGTGCCCTCCAAGCTGTTGGTCTGCGCTGGGGACGTCTCGTACTTGCCTTGGACCGCGAGCGTGGGCACGCCGTCGATCTTGTAATCGTTGAGCAGCTTGGTGTCGCGCTGCAGCGCACTGTTGATGCTGAACGACTCATACGCGGCTTTGTATTTGACCGGATCGACGCCGTTCTTGGCGAGGAAATCGGCTTGCGCCTGCTCGGTCAGCAAATAGTTGTGGTTCTCGTGAATTTCGTGGAAAACCTTGGGCGTCAACTCCGTCGCCAAACCGAGGGCATCCAGTGCATGAAACATCTTCGAGTGCGGCACGAAGTCGTCGCGGAAGGCGACCGGTACCCGTTTGAACACAACGTCCGGCCCTGCGGTCTTCAACCAGGCTTCGAGCGACGGCTCGAACTCGTTGCAATGCGGGCAGCCGTACCAGAAAAACTCGGTAACTTCGATCTTGCCGGCGGGTGCTTCGGTAGGCTGAGGCGTGGCCAGGACGGTGTAATCGGTACCGGCGACAGGGGCGCTCGGCGAGGCTTGAACGGCGCTGGCGACTAGGCCCAGCGCGAAAAACACACAACTGATCAGTTTTTTCATGTCGTTTAGGAAGGTATCGGGGGTAAAGAAAGCTGATGCCAGGCGCACGCGCTATGGGCCTAAGTATCTTAAAGCAAGTCTGCTGAGACTGTCGGCAACGGCTCAGGTTCAGCCAAAGCGCTTACTGTTTGGTAAAGCGGATCACGGCCGAATCGATTCCTGCATTCGAAAGCTGCTGCCGCGTGTTGTTCATTTCGTCGAACTTGCTGAACGGCCCGATACGCACGCGGAAATAGGTTATTCCGCCGCTGTCACGTTGCGTCACGGCCGACTCGAACCCTTGCAAGGCGAGGCGGGCCCGTTGCTGCTGGGCGTCCTGAGTGGTCTTGTAGGCACCGATTTGCAGGAAATAGCCCGTATTCGCTTCGTTCACGACGGGCGGCGCGACCGCAGCGGTTGGCGCGGCGGGAGCGCGTGACGTCTGTGCAGGCGCTTGCGCAGGTGCTGCGGCCGCCGGGGCCGGGTTCGGGCCCTGTGGCGCCGGAGTTGCC
>Ga0302220_10003063_pt1 | contig 11800 bp, 15 predicted proteins | sample II_Palsa_E1_3_FD_194572 | JGI IMG/M metagenome (GOLD analysis project Ga0302220, IMG submission 194572) | Peat permafrost microbial communities from Stordalen Mire near Abisko, Sweden - II_Palsa_E1_3 | ecosystem: Environmental > Terrestrial > Soil > Palsa > Peat permafrost | place: Sweden... | reverse complement strand
GCTGCCGAGCAGGCGATCGAAGGCGATCCGCTGGTGCAGTCGCTCAAGCGCGAATTTGGCGCTCGCGTGGTGCCGCAATCCGTCAAACCCCTTGAAAATTAAGTTCGGAGCAGTGTGATGAAAGGACAGATCGGTCAGCTGATGCAGCAGGCCCAGCGCATGCAGGAAGACATGAAGCGTGCGCAGGAAGAAATCGCCAAGCTGGAAGTCACGGGTAACGCCGGTGGCGGTCTGGTCAGCGTGGTGATGACGGGTGCGCATGAGGTGCGTCGCGTGCAGATTGATCGGCAGACGTTTGCCGACGATCCGGAGATGGCCGAGGACCTGGTCGCCGCCGCCATCAACGACGCAGTGAACAAAGTGGCCGAGGTCAGCAAGAACAAGCTGGGTGGCGTCACCGCCGGCATGAATCTGCCGGCCGGTTTCAAGATGCCGTTCTGATTGATCGTGAGCAACGGGTCAAACCTTCTCGCTGAATTGATCGAAGCGCTGCGCTGCCTGCCCGGCGTGGGCGGCAAGAGTGCGCAGCGGATGGCCTTCCATCTGCTGGAGCGTGAGCGCGAGCGCGGGCTGAAACTGGCTGCTGTGCTTGAGCAGGCGATGCAGCGCATCGGCCATTGCAGCCAGTGCCGCAACTTCAGCGAGGAGCCATTGTGCTCACTCTGTGCCAGCAGCAGCCGTGACCGGCAGGTGCTGTGCGTGGTGGAGTCGCCGACCGACCTGGCGGCGATCGAGCAGGCTACCGGTTATCGTGGCCAGTATTTCGTGCTGATGGGGCGGTTGTCGCCGCTGGACGGACTGGGACCGGAGGAACTGGGGCTGACGCAGCTGACCCAGCGACTGGGCGGCGGCGAGATCGAGGAGTTGATCATTGCCACCAACCCCACCGTGGAAGGCGAAGCAACGGCACATTACCTGGCGCAGCTGGCACGTGCCGGTGGCGTGCGACCAACCCGGCTGGCGCATGGCGTGCCGTTGGGCGGGGAACTGGAATACGTCGATCGCAACACACTGGCGCATGCGTTCGGCGGGCGCCAGCTGTTGGACTGACCCATACGGAGCAAGCGGGCATGAGCGATACCATCTTCAGCAAGATCATCCGCCGTGAGATACCGGCCGACATCGTCTACGAGAACGACGAGGTGCTGGCATTCCGCGATCTGAATCCGCAGGCGCCGGTGCACGTGCTGTTCATTCCGAAAAAGCCATTGGCCACGCTCAACGATGCCACCTTGGCCGATGAGGCGTTGCTTGGCAATTTGTTGCTGGCCGTGGCCGATTACGCAAAACAGGAGGGTTTTGCCGAACGGGGTTACCGGGCAGTGATCAACTGCAACGAGGATGGCGGCCAGACCGTGTTTCATCTGCACGTGCATCTGCTGGCCGGGCGTCGATTGAGCTGGCCACCAGGTTGAGTGGGTGACGTGGCCACACATGAAAACGCCGGCCAACGCCGGCGTTTTCATGTGTGATTATCAGCGCCGCCTTCCACCCCAATACCCGCCGCCCCAGTATCCATCACCCCAGAATGGGCCAGCCCACGGCCCGTAGTAGCTCGGACCCCATGGACCCCAATACGGATCGTAGGGGTAACCCGCGTAGACGGAGCGTTTCGGCCACAGATAGACCACGTCGGCTTCCACGCGCGGATAGGCGTAGTCGTAATCGCCCACCTTCTGCGACACCGTGCCCTGCAGCGTACCGGTCACGGTCAGCTCGCGGCCGCGGGTGAAGACTTCCGGATCATAGAAACCGGCGCGGCAGGCCACGAAGCGCCCCTGGTTTTCGGCGCCTGAGTTACCCCGTTCAGGGCGAGCCTCATCGTCCAGTGGACGCGACAGCAGGTAGAAGCAGGTCTCCTGCTGACCCGGTTCGGTCTTGATGATCTCGCCGCCCCAGCGCACGCGAGTGCCGCCGCCGGCGGCACCCTGCTGGACACTGGCGGTGGAGACGTTGGCGTAGTTGCCGGCCAGCGGTTGGGGGATCGTCGCGCATCCACCCAGCAAGGCGATGGCTGCGGCGAGGGTAAGGGGGCGGTACAGGGACATGGCAGTTTCTCCATCAGGGGCGGTGGCATGCGCCATCGCGTCGGCTTTCATTTGACCACGCGGACGACCCGAAAATCCCGAACGGTGCGTCGAAAGTCACGCAACGATTCAGGCGGCGGTTCGTCATGGGCATAACGCAGTTCCAGGTAACACCTCATCAAGGTGGCAAGTTCATCGCGTTGCCCCGGTAACGCACGGGCAGCGCGACTCAGGTAATGCTGCGGACCTTCGCTGGGTCGGCGCACGATACCTTTGCGTGCCAGTTTCCGCTCCAGCTCATGCAGGGCGGCACGCAACGGATCGCCCACCTGCCGCCGCAACAGCGCCCACGCCAAACCGATCGCAATGAACAGCATGCTGCTGATCGCGAGCAGTACGCCCAGCGTCGCCGTATCGACATCACGAATACCGAACGGGGTCAGCAGGCCGTGTTGGCGCAGCGTATCGAAACCGATAACGCCTTGACCCCACCAGCGGTTGACGATATCCCAGTGATTACGCAGCGATTGCAGCCAGCGGCTCTCGTACCACGGCAACTGGCCATCCGCTGCGGCCGCCGCGCCCAGGCTCACGCGCTGCGGTCGTACCGCAGCAGTGGGGTCAACACGTACCCATCCACGCTCGGCCAGCCACACCTCGCTCCATGCATGGGCATCGGAATAGCGCACCAGCAGGTAGTTGCCGTACTTGCTCCAGTAACCACCCTGATAACCGGTCACCACGCGTGCCGGGATCCCGGCATCTCGCATCAGCACGGTAAACGCCGAGGAGTAATGCTCGCAGAAGCCCTCGCGGGTGTTGAACAGGAAGTCGTCCATCGCGTCGTGCCCCAGCGGCGCCGGTGCCAGCGTGTAGCGAAAGCCACCGTCGTGGAACAGAGTCAGCGCGGCCTGCACGATGGCGGCATCGTCGCTGCCATAGCGCTGACGCCATTGCTGCCCGAGCGCGAGGGTTCTTGGATTGAAACCGACAGGTAGCGACAACCCGAGATTGCGCGCCCGGACGCCGAGTTCCGGTTGCAGGCGGTATTGGATAGCTGACTGTGCCGTATAGGTGAGCGGATCGTTGACCGCTTTGTCGGCCATGACGACACGGTCCGCGCGCAGCGTTGCGCCAGTTGGTGCCCCCAGCGGCATATCCAGCATCGGCAATACGTGCTGGTGCGTAGGTTCCATGCTGATCCGGTATCCGACGATGCCGATGGCTTTCAGTTCAGCCGGCGCGCGATTCACAACGTCCGCGTAGCTCCAGCTGGAGCCGTCGTAATTCCACATGACATAGGCGCGGAAATAGCGCAGGTTCGCTGGTGGTGGTGCGCCGTCGAAACTGACTCGCATGGCCGGACGGTCATCGGTGAGCAGGTCCGTGAAACCGCTTGGCGACATGCTTTCGCTCAGCCCGGTGCGTGCCTCGTTGGGTGAGGGCGCTCCCCACAGCGGCGAGCTCAGTCGCGGCACCAGCAGGAACGCCAGCAGCGCCAGCGGCAACGCCGACAGCAGCAAGCCAAGGCCTGGCAGCAGGGTGCGTTGGAGCGTGGCGGGTGCCTGCGCCGGCTCCAGCGCTCGCAACGTCGCCAGTGCCGGCAGCAGGCCCAGTGCAACGACAAGAGTGGCAACCAGCCCCTGGTCGAACAGCAGCGCCGCCATCAGGGCAAAGCACGCAAAGCTGATCCCGACGCGGACATCGCGCGTGGATTCGGTTTCCAGCAGTTTCAGGATCAACAGGCCAACAGCGAGCGCTACCCCCGGTGCGCGGCCGAAAATGCTGCCGTAGTGGGCGATCACGGCCAGCACCAGCAGCACCAGCAGTGGCAGCTTGAACCAGCGCGGTACGCGACCAGTGCGTTGGCGCCGTTGCCACCAGCGCCACCCCAGTATCAGTGCCAGCGCGATACCCAGCCACCACGGCAGATGCATCGCGTGCAGGCCAAGCACGAAGGCTATGGTCAGGCTCAGCAGATCGAACGCACGCGTATCGACCACGGATGCGACGCGGGATTTTCGTGGGGGTGGGGTCATGGCATGCATGCCAATGCGCTCATGCAGCGCGCATAGTGCAATGGGCCGTTGCCACTGGCGATTTCGTTGCCGGGTAGCCAGAGACTGTAATTGTGCCGCTGGCTCTGTGCCTCACCCAGCCAGCGGGCCAGCCTAGCGATGCGGGCCTCGTGATCCAGCCCGTGCAACTGGCGCCAGTCCAGCTGCCATTGCGGGCGGCTTTGTGGCTGCTCGAAATCCTTCACCAGCAGATTGGTGTGACGGGCGCTGGCCTTCCAGGCAATGTGCCGTTGCGGGTCGCCAGCGCGGTAATCGCGCAACGCGGCCAGTTCGTCACCCTGGTGCAAGCGCATGTGGCGGGCATCGTCTGCGGCGGCGTGAGGCGGTGGCCCGGCGGTTTCCGGTTGCGGCCATACCAGCACGGATTGCTCCGGATAAAGCCAGCTCCATGCGCGAAACAGGCCTAGTGGCCAACTGCTCCACAGGCGCAGTCGCGGTAGTGGTTGCCAGCCGCGTCGCACGGTTGGCAGTGCGATTTTTACCTGGGTGGATCCACCGGCATCGATGGCAAAGGCCGTGGAGTCGTGCCCCACGTCGACGCGGATCGCGCTGCGGCCGCGGTGGGAGTCGAACTCCAGCATGAGTTCGATTGGCTGGCCCGCAACTGCATGGCCGGCGCGGACATGACTCAAGCGCAAGCCGTCGAGGCTGCGAAACGCCACCAGCATGCTGGCGGCACTGGCTGCGCCAAGCAGGCAGGTGAGCAGCAGTGCGGCATTGTTGGCGTAATTCAGCGCGCCGACCATCATCACCAGCAGCAGCAGCGAAAAGCCGATGCCAAAGCCGGTCGGCACGATATAGATCCGTCGCCGATGCAGTTCGATCGGCAGGCTTTCCAGACGCCGGTAGCGGGTGAGCGCAGGCAGTCGGCGTTCGGCCCAGGTCTGCACACGCTGCAGGGTGCCGCGCATCAGTCCACCGCGACCTCGGCCAGCAGCTGTCGTGCCAGCGTGTCGCCGCTGGCGCTGCGCGCTGGCAGCAGTCGATGAGCTGCCAGTGGCACGAACAGCGCCTGGATGTCTTCCGGCAATACGTGAGTGCGGCCACTGAGCAGGGCCCATGCGCGCGCAGCACCAAGCAGGGCCAACCCCGCGCGTGGCGACAGGCCCACGCGGATCTCGGTGTGCCGGCGGCTGGCAGCGAGCAACTCCTGCAGGTAGTCGAGCAGGGCGCTGCTGGCGGTGATCGCCTGGGCCTGCCTGTGCAGCGCGATCAATGATGCGCCATCAAGTTGCGGAAGCAGCTTGGCAAGGATGTCGCGCCGATCGCTGCCAGTGAGCAAGGCACGCTCGGCGGTAGCGTCCGGGTAGTCCAGCGACAGTCGCAGCATGAATCGGTCGAGCTGCGAGTCGGGCAGCGGGAAGGTGCCATTGAGATCGAGTGGGTTCTGCGTGGCGACGACGAAGAACGGTTGCGCCAGGGCGTGCGTCTGGCCGTCCACAGTCACCTGGTTCTCGGCCATCGCCTCCAGTAGTGCGCTCTGGGTCTTCGGGCTGGCGCGGTTGATTTCGTCAGCCAGCAACAGGCCGGTGAAGATCGGACCCGGGTGGAAGCGGAACTGGTTCGCCTCACGCTCGTACACGCTGACACCGATGATGTCCGACGGCAGCAGGTCGCTGGTGAACTGCACGCGCTGGAAATCGAGCGAGAAAGTGGCTGCCAGCGCGTGGGCGAGAGTGGTCTTGCCCACGCCAGGCACGTCTTCCAGCAGCAGATGGCCGCCGGCAATCAGGCAGGTAAACGCCAGCTTCACCTGACGCGGCTTGCCCAGCAGCACCTGGTTGACCTGTGCGATCGCTGCGCCCAGGCGCTGTTGCAGACCTTCATCGCGAAGCGGAGTGATGGCAGACATGGTTTCTTCGGTATGAGGCGGATTGGGAAGCCGAGAGGCAGTGTAGCGATTGTTCGGTATGACCGAGCTAGGGCAACTCGATACCGGCTGCGCGCAGCAATCGCGCCAGCGCGATCAGGGGCAGTCCGATCAGTGCGCTGGGGTCGCGATTGTCGATCGACTCGAACAAGCTGATGCCGAGGCCTTCGCATTTGAAACTGCCGGCGCAGTCGAGCGGTTGCTCGCGTTCGATATAGCGCGCGATTTCAGTCGCGCTCAACGCACGGAAGCACACGCGGGTATGGTCGACATGGGTGTGCCGATTGCCGTTGCGGGTGTCGAGCAGGCACAGCGCCGTGTGGAAATGCATCTCGCGACCGGAACAGGTCGTGAGCTGGGCGTGCGCGCGTGCGGCGGTGCCGGGCTTGTCGAGGATCCGGCCGTCAAGTTCGGCAACCTGGTCGGAACCGATCACCAGCACGTCGTGTAGCCCGTCCGCGGCAGCTTCGGCCTTGGCGATCGCCAGCCGCAGTGCTCGGGTAGTCGGGGCTTCGCCGGCCAGTACGGACTCATCGGTGCCGGGCGCACGTTGCTCGAAATCCGCCGTCAATCGGCGCAGGAGCTCGGCGCGGTAGCGCGAGGTGGAGCCCAGCACAAGCCGGGGACTTGTCGATGCCAGCGAATTCATGTCTCGGATTCGCGCCGGATGTGTTCGCGCATGGCGCTGTTCAGGTCATGCTGTGCCTGGGTGAGCGCCTGCAGCAGGGGTTGCAGGCGCTCGTCGGTGCTGCGCATCGAGCTGGCGGCCTCGTCCAGCTCGTGCTGGCTGGCGTTTGACGAATGGTCGCGTATCCATAGTCGTTGCTGCAGCAGGGCGCGCAGGCCGCCGTCGATGGCATGCTGGGCATCCTGTTCGCTGGCAGCGGGCAGGTCAGGATTGAGCGACATCACCGCATGCGCCTGCTGCAGGCCGGATCGGCAGGTCTTGAGGTCGGTTTCCAGCCGGTCGGCCAGATCAAGCAGATTCTGCAGGCTGCGGCTGCGTTGCACCTGGCGTCGGCGCATCAGGAGAGCCCAACCAGCGCCCACAAGCAACAGGAGTAACAGCGCGGCGATGCCGAGCGTCAGATAGGCATTCAAGGCGGCTGCTCATGCGACGAAGGCATTCAGTCTGCCGCATCGGGGCCGGATCAGGCAAAATAAGCCCCGATAGCGGCTGTTCGATGGCTTTGGGCAGCCGTACCAGTTGACTTTGGACGGCTTCATACCTAACATTTCCCGATTATGTCCGTGACACTGCCAGAGTCCGTGGACGCTTGGCGCATGGTCTCGGCGCGGCGTTCGTTCGAGGGAACGCTACCCATTGCGGCCATGCCACGCCTGTGCGGAGCCCTTGCGGGCACCGACGGAGTGGTGCGGTTCGAGCTGGATTTCGGCTCTGACAGCATGGGCACGAGCTATGTCGATGTTCGCGCGCAGGCTTCGCTGACACTGGTTTGTCAGCGCACGTTGGAACCGTTTGTACTGCCGGTGACGGTGAACACCCGGCTCGGCTTGATCAAACTGGAACGCGATGAGGCCGGCTTGCCGCCTGACTGCGAACCACTGCTGGTGGCTCAGGATGGCCGGTTGAATCCGGCAGATGTCATCGAAGACGAATTGCTGTTGGCGCTGCCGCTGATTCCGATCAATCCGGACAGCAGCCTGCCCGACGAAGTGACAGGCCATGAGCCGGAAGAGGATTTTACCGGCGAAGGGCGCTCCGAAAATCCGTTCGCGGTGTTGCGCGAACTGAAGAAGTAACCACCGACCCGGATCATCCGATTCTGGTTTTGTCGAAACAGATCATCAAGTTTCAGTTGGAGAATTACCATGGCAGTTGCCAAGAGCCGCCGTACCCCGTCCACCCGCGGCATGCGTCGTTCGCACGACGCGCTGAAGACCGTGCAGCTGTCCACCGATCCGACCAGTGGCGAAGTGCATCTGCGCCATCACGTCACCAAGGATGGCTACTACCGCGGCAAGAAAGTGATCGAAACCAAGGGTGCGGTGTCGGTCGAGGATTGATCGGTTCTGTGGGACCCTCCGGGTTCCCGGGATAGACGATCATGCAAACGGCGCGGCGACGCGCCGTTTTGCGTTTATGTGCGCCGGAACGTAACGTGGTGGCGTTGTATCGCCGATCATGGTGTTCGATCCTCCGTTTCCGTTGATGGATAGCTGAATGTCCCAGATTTACTCCCGCATCATTGCCACCGGTAGCGCGCTGCCCGAGCGCGTGGTCACCAATGCCGATCTCGAAAAGATCGTCGACACCAGTGACGAGTGGATCCACAGCCGCACCGGCATTCGCCAGCGGCATATCGCTGCCGACGGTGAGACCACTGGCGATCTGGCCTTCCTGGCGGCACAGCGCGCGCTGGAAGCGGCCGGCGTCAAGGCGTCCGAGCTCGACCTGATCGTGCTCGGCACCACCACGCCGGACATCATCTTCCCGTCCACCGCCTGCCTGGTGCAGCACCGGCTGGGTGCGAACGGCTGCGCCGCGTTCGACGTCAACGCGGCTTGCTCGGGTTTCGTCTACGCGCTCGGTATTGCCGACAAGTTCATCAAGAGTGGGCAGTCGAAGAAGGTGCTGGTGATCGGTGCCGAGACGCTGACCCGGATGGTCGACTGGACCGAACGTGAGAGCTGCGTGCTGTTTGGCGATGGCGCCGGCGCCGTGGTGCTTGAGGCCTCCACCGAGCCGGGCATCTATGCCACCTGCCTGCACGCCGATGGCGGTTTCAAGCATCTGCTGTACAACCCGGTGGGCGTCTCGGTCGGTTTCAAGGACGAGCCCAATCACGGCGTGCGCATCAAGATGGCGGGCCGCGAGGTGTTCAAGGTCGCAGTGAAGACGCTCGACTCGCTGGTTGATGAAACCCTGCAGGCGGCCGGGATGGTCGAGTCGGATATCGACTGGCTGATTCCGCACCAGGCCAACCTGCGTATCATCGAGGCCACCGCCAAGCGGTTGAAGATGTCGATGGAACGGGTCATCGTGACGGTCGACAAACACGCCAATACCTCGTCCGGTTCGGTGCCGCTGGCACTCGATTACGCGGTGCGGTCGGGCAAGGTACTGCGCGGCCAGAACCTGCTGCTGGAAGCGTTTGGCGGCGGTTTCACCTGGGCATCGGCGCTGCTGCGTTACTGAGCCAGGTCAGTTCAAGTTTTCTCCACAATGCCGCCCAGGGGCGGCATTGTGTTTTCCGTCCTGCAAGAATTAACGAATACAGCTGCGTATGGGCGGCGATGCTGGCACCATGGCGGTTTTCGTCGATGGGATCTGCGCATCCATGAGTTCAACTTCCGCCTCGCTCGCTTTCGTTTTCCCTGGTCAGGGCTCGCAATCGGTTGGCATGCTGGCCGAGCTTGCCGCTGCGCATGCCGAAGTGCAGGCGGCGTTTGCAGAGGCCTCGCAGGGCGCCGGACTCGATCTGTGGAACTTGAGCGCGCATGGGCCGGAAGACCAGCTCAACCGTACCGAGAACACCCAGCCGGCACTGCTTGCTGCCAGCGTGGCGGTATGGCGGGTATGGCAAAAACTGGGCGGCGTGCAGCCGGCTCAGCTGTCCGGTCACAGCCTGGGCGAATACAGCGCGCTGGTTTGTGCCGGTGCGTTGTCGCTGCATGATGCAGCGGCGCTGGTGGCCGCACGCGGTCGCCTGATGCAGGCAGCGGTGCCAGCAGGAGTCGGTGCGATGGCAGCGATCCTCGGTGGCGACGACGCGCAGATTGCCGCGGTGTGTGAGGAAGTGGCGCAGGGGCAGGTGGTATCGCCGGCCAACTTCAATTCACCCGGCCAGCTGGTGATCGCGGGGAATGCTGAGGCAGTGGATCGTGCGCTGGCACGGCTGGCCGAGCTGGGCGTGAAGAAGGCGATCAAGCTGGCTGTGTCCGTGCCGTCGCATTGTGCGTTGATGCGTGAGGCGGCCGACAAGCTGGGTGAGCGGATGGCCTCGATCAGCTGGCAGCTGCCGTCGATCCCGGTGGTACAAAACGCCGAAGCGCGCAGCTATGACACGGTGGATGAAATCCGCGGTGCATTGCAGCGTCAGCTGTATCTGCCGGTGCGCTGGACTGAATGTGTGCAAGTGCTGGCAACGGGCGGCGCCACCCGTATCGCCGAATGCGGTCCCGGCAAAGTGCTGAGCGGCCTGATCAAGCGCATCGACAAGACGCTCGAGGCGCGTGCGATTGGAACGTCGGCCGAGCTGGATGCTGCGCGCGCCGAGTGGGTGTGACCTTTCCGCGGTACGCAAAAATTTCCCTATTGAATGTCAGGAACCTCTACAGATGAGCAACCCACTGCAAGGTGAAATCGCGCTGGTCACCGGCGCCAGCCGCGGCATCGGTGCGGCGATTGCGGACGAGCTGGCGGCCATGGGCGCCACCGTGATCGGTACGGCGACCAGCGAGAGCGGCGCGGTAGCGATCGGCGAACGACTGGCCGCGAACGGTGGCCACGGTCGCGTGCTCGATGTCACCAAGAGCGCTGCAGTCGACGCACTGATCGATGGCATCACCAAGGAATTCGGCGCGGTCTCGATCCTGGTCAACAACGCGGGCATCACCCGTGACCAGCTGCTGATGCGCATGCGCGAGGAAGACTGGAACGTCATCCTCGACACCAACCTCAGTTCGGTTTACCGCACTTCCAAGGCGGTGATGCGCGGCATGATGAAGGCGCGCAAGGGCCGCATCATCTCGATCGCCTCGGTGATCGGGCTCACCGGCAATCCTGGGCAGGCCAACTATGCGGCGGCGAAGGCCGGCATCATCGCGTTCTCGAAGTCGCTGGCGCGCGAGATCGGCACCCGCGGCATCACCGTCAATGTGGTGGCGCCGGGTTTCATCGACACCGACATGACCCGCGCGTTGCCCGAAGAGTCGAAGCAGGCACTGCTTGGCCAGATCGCGCTGGGCCGGCTCGGTGAGGTATCGGATATCGCCAAGGCGGTGGGTTTCCTGGCCTCGCCGGCGGCGGCCTACATCACTGGCGAGACCCTGCACGTCAACGGCGGCATGTATATGCCGTAAGGCCTGCAGAGGTAGTTGTCGCCAGCGGACTCGTTTTAGGAGACAATTACGCTTTCGCGCCGGTCCACCTTGGACTGCGCTCCATATCACCGGCGGATCGTGGCGGCCCAGCGGTTTAGCCACTACAATGCCGCCGGCCTTTTGCTGGCACTACGCCGGCACAGACAAACATTTACTCCTTGAGAGGTATGGGCAACATGAGCACCATCGAAGAGCGCGTCAAGAAAATCGTCATCGAGCAGTTGGGCGTGAAGGAAGATGAAGTCACGGCGAACGCTTCGTTCGTGGACGATCTGGGCGCAGATTCGCTGGACACGGTGGAACTGGTGATGGCGCTCGAGGAAGAGTTCGAGACCGAGATTCCCGACGAAGACGCCGAGAAGATCACCACCGTGCAGCAGGCCGTTGATTACATCAAGGCCCACTCCAAGGATTGATTGGTGCGCCATTGATCGCTGTGCGTCTGACTGGCCTGCATTCTGCGACCCAGTTTTTTCATACAGCAATACTGAATTCTGCGCCTTCTTGGCGCAGTTTTCGTTTCTGCAATTTGTAACGTCCGACCCCGTATGGTGCGCAGGATGCGTCTCTGGCGAGGTGGATGACGTATCTACGATCCGTGTCGCGAGGCGCCCGCCCGCAACGGATTTACGGAATCACGAAGGAACATCAGCATGAGCAAGCGACGTGTGGTAGTGACCGGCATGGGCATCATCTCGCCGGTCGGCAACGAACTCGCCACCGCCTGGGAGCGCGTCCTCAAGGGCGTCAGCGGGATC
>Ga0302220_10003062_pt1 | contig 11801 bp, 8 predicted proteins | sample II_Palsa_E1_3_FD_194572 | JGI IMG/M metagenome (GOLD analysis project Ga0302220, IMG submission 194572) | Peat permafrost microbial communities from Stordalen Mire near Abisko, Sweden - II_Palsa_E1_3 | ecosystem: Environmental > Terrestrial > Soil > Palsa > Peat permafrost | place: Sweden... | reverse complement strand
AGCCAACGTTGAGGCGATCAGCACGTCTGCAAAAGTCGAAGCGACTAACCAGTGGCTCGGCCGAGCCCGCCACAAATGTTGGCGTTGACGCACGGCGTATACCGTCGCCTGGCCACCGAAAACGAGAACAATGAACGTGAGAGTACACAGCGCTCCGGTTCCGAGATTAAGGTTGAATTTCCCAATGCCGAGCACTGCTACGCAGAAGGCAAGCAAGCAAAAGCCAAGGATTACGCCCGCTATGGTCAAATTGCCAATGCGCCACGCATTAGGGTAAGAAGATGGTTCGACGTTGTCGGTGGTCAACGACATCGACAGGAAATCACCGGTGATCATCACGATGACCATGAGTAGCGGAGTAAGAATGGCATGCCCGGTCATGATCAACCCGATCGCCAGGAAGAGCACGGTCACGATCTTTTTGATAATCGAAGTCAACGTATAAGTGAGGATGCGCTGGAATGTAACTCGGCCCTCCTTCACGGCGGCAACGATACCGGCAAGCCCCGGTTGGATCAGTACCATACCTGCGGCCGATTTGGCTACGTCCGTTGCAGTTGACACCGCAATTCCGATCTGCGCCTGTCGCAAAGCAGGCGCATCGTTGGCGCCGTCGCCGCACATGCCGACCGTATGTCCGCCTCTCTGGTACTCTTTGACGAGCTTGTACTTATCCTCAGGCATGACGCCCGCGAATACCGCAAATTTTTCAGGTTCAACGCCACTTGGGATGGCGCCTGCGGGGCAGATCGCACCGTTGAGTCCGACCGCGCGGGCCACGATCGCTGCGGTCGCAGGCGCGTCGCCCGTGACCATTACCGGCTGGACACCCAAGCCGTGTAGTTCGGCGATGAGTGCCGTCGAGTCTGGTCTGGGTGGATCGCTGAGCGCAATAAGGCCTGCCAGCGTCATGGCTCCCTGCGTACCCACGGCGACGGCCAACACCCTGAAACCCTGTTTTTCGAGGTCGTCGGCAGACGCACTCGCGCTCGTAGACGGTTGCGTGAGGGCGATAACCACAGCGTATGCCCCCTTCACAATACGCACATGTGCTCCGTTTGCATCGGTCGCGGTCGCTTCTGACATTTTCTTGGCCGGATCAAATGGCAAAAAGCTGATCATGGCTGGCGCATCAGAGACACTATTCTTGGAAGCTTCCGTCCGGATCGCGGCGTCGACCGGATCTTGCCCGCCGTCAGCGCTCGCTAGGGCTGCGAACGTCAACACGTGCGGCGAGTCAAAACCGCTCATAGCACGTACCATCGTCACCCTCAACGCATTAAGTGTCAGCGGTCCTGTTTTGTCGACGCATAGGACATCCATCGTTGCCGCTTCGTCAACCGCCGATAGACGCGTAGGTAATACACCGCGTTTCGCAAGCGCCTTCGCACCGAGTGCGCCCGCGAGCGTGAAGGTTGCCGGCAACGCGACCGGGATCGATGCCAGTACTGCAGTCAATACGAGCGGGACAATCTCCGCCAAGGGCAGCCCAAGGAAGTAAGCGTAGACGATCAACACAGCGATCACAATCCCGTTGAACGCGGCGAGATTGCGCACCACACGCAGAACGGCTTTCTCTTGGGAGCTCGCGACGTGAGCCGTTCTGACCAGCTCAGCCGTGCGGCCAAATTTGGTACGTACTCCAGTCGCGGTGACCTCTGCCACGGCCTCGCCCCGCCTTACCAGCGCGCCTGCGAACGTCTCCGCGCCAGGCCCAGCCTCGATCGGAACGGACTCTCCCGTGAGCATGGACTGATCCAGGAGAACCTCGCCCGAACTCAGGCGCATGTCAGCGGCAACCACACCACCGAGTGACAGCTTCGCTATATCGCCAATCACCAGTTCAGCTGCAGGGATGTTCGCCCACCTGCCGTCTCGCCGGACCGTTGCGGTAAGCGCCAGCCGTGATTTCAGAGCAGCCAGCGTCGCTTGTGCACGGCTCTCCTGGACAAACCCAAGGGCTGCATTGAACAACAAAAGCGCTCCAATGATTGCCGCTTCGACATACTTACCGAGGGAAATTTCGAGCACAACGGCCGCTTCCAGCATCCATGGGACCGGTGCCCAAAACTTGATAAGCGCCATGCGCGCCGGGTGTACCGATGTATCGGGCATAGCGTTCCGACCGGACGTCGCCAGTCGGCGTTGTGCCTCATCAGTAGTCAGTCCGGCAGGTAAGCCTTCCTTCGAAACCGGGAGCGAGTCATTCTTGGGCGCGCTGACTGTCGCGGCGGCGGGAATAAGCGTCATAAATAGTCTCGTCGATAGAGCTTACGTTCGCCGAATCGTTGAACAACAACGACCTTAGAAACGGTCGGCGTATTTTCAACAATCTGCTCGGGAACCTCGCAGGCTATTGGTTGCTGTACTAAACGCGCATTCATAGGAAACCCCTCAGCGTTCGCGACCCTCTTTGAATCCCCATAGGGTTAATGCATTGCAACCGACGCGTAGTCTTCCTTCATATGCAATTTTTCTTTGGAGGCAGCGGCCAGAAGTTCATTGCGACGCAGCCACGGTACGCCATAGTTCGTTGACTCGTAAATTACGGTTCGCCGCATTTCGGATTGAGATGGCCGGCACTAACTTTCGCGTGTATCGCAACACGTCCCTCGAGACATGCGTCGCACTGACCAAATGAGCCCATTCGAACGCCTGCTAGATCTTCAGCCCGCTATCCAACAACGCCATGAAATACGTTATTGCTATCGCAAACGAGAAGTTCTTTTTCGTTGCTCCTTGCGTTTTTCCAAATCTGAAATGACCGTCGCCCAACCAATGAATGCCAAATAACCGATCAGCAGCGGGAGCAACATCACATAACTCAATAATATCCAGGACCCGCTTACTTCATTTTGCACGATCACCCCCCACCTCCCGCGCCGCAGACCTCGACTCTTAAAAGCGAAGGTTGATCCGTGACCGTAGTCCGCCGGTCATACCTCGACCGTACTACGATGATAGCTATGATTCCTCGGAGCGAGCAGGCTCGGAAACTACTCAGGAGAGGTTCCTGGTGTGCTGGGTCGCGTGCAATGCATTCGGGTAAGAGCGAATGCAACCCGACGTCCAACTGGTGGGTATGGGGTTGAACAATGATGACCCTCAAGAAGCGGCAACAGATGGAGCGGAAATTTGATCGGATCGGGACGCTGTAAGAGAGCGAATCGGAGCTTCAAGGTGAATCATATTTATGGTTTTCTGTCGCGCCGGAAATCAGTTGGATAACCGAACCGGGAGCACGCGGTGTAATAAGGAGCTCAAGCAGATCGCCGACCTAAGCAACTCGCACAATTGCCATCTGGATACCCGTCCTCTCTGCCTGGACCATTCTTTCTACGCACTGAAAGAAGTTCGAGACGTACTTAAGGTTGCGATGTTGCAAGCGCGTACCGCCTGTTGATGTTGACGCCGATCGCCTCTGCACGGTGATGCGGTTGTGCGGTTGTGCGAAAAATCATGGCAAGTCTGGAACTGCCCCGGACGCCCAACGTAAAACAGCACCGGGCCCGAGTTCGAGCGCGCCAAGCTGAGTAGTTTCCGAGTCTATCCGGGCAGCTTTCAACCCCCTATCATCAAAAGCATCAACGTTGATCGATCACCGTCGAGGAGAGACGGGCCACGGAATACTGTCCGCTGGGTCCGCATGTTGACGTGTAGCGTTCTCTCCTCACATGCATTACCTTTGCTCATCCTGGAGACATCATGGCAGTTATTTACGACGACACCGAATTGCAACGGGCAGTCCTTTCCGAGCTTGCCTGGGAACCCAGCGTGATCGCTGCCCACATCGGTGTTACAGCTATTGCTGGCATCGTGACGCTGACAGGGCGCGTAGAAACCTTCGCAGAAAAACATGCAGCCGAGGCTGCCGCATCACGGATTAAGGGAGTCGAAGCGGTCGTGGAAAATATCGAAGTCCGACTTGCCTTCGATGCAAAACGCAGCGACGGCGATATCGCAGCGGCAGTCGTAAACCGGCTAGAGTGGGATGTCACGGTTCCGCGAGACGCGGTTGCGGTCAAGGTCGAAGACGGGTGGATAACACTTAGCGGAGAAGTAGATCGGAACTTCCAGAGAGAGGCCGCTGTTGAGGACGTTAGCCGACTTCATGGCGTAATCGGCGTGACGAACCAGATTACTCTCAAGCCCCCTATTAATGTCTTACAAGTGCGCGGAGACCTGATGCACGCCTTAAGTCGTTCGTGGTCGGACTCCCGCAACATTAACGTAACGGCGCACGGCGCAACGGTCAGGCTAACCGGAAGCGTCCGGTCCCCACATGACCGGGACCTGGCGGTCGCGACCGCCTGGTCCGCTCCCGGCGCTACGGCCGTGGAGAACGACCTTATCATCTCGCGTTGACGAAACCGGCATTTAATCGCAGGTTAGCGAAATATTGCAGACGGATAAATCGCTTTCCTAACGTTACAAAAAATCGTCTACAGACATTCGATGCAAGAACAGGAGTCGATCATGCCTTCCATCCAACTCGAGAATGCTGCGAACGAAGCTTCGGTTTCGAGCATGCAATCCCGCGGTCGACTCCCCATTTTTCTGCGTGCTGTAACGAGCCGCGCGAATGGCCCAACGGCGAACCTCCACGTCGCAAAAGCTTCCTTCCCGCTGGATCTCAATCGTTTGGATTCGGTCCTGTCCACAACACGTAAAGTAAAGCGCGGCGAGGTTCTGTACCGTACGAATGATCAATTCAATAGTATCTATACCGTCCGTGCCGGTTGCTTCAAGACTGTCGTTACTCATCGGGACGGCGGCGAGCAGGTAACCGGATTTCAGCTCACAGGCGAGACACTTGGCCTTGACGGCGTATTCGCCGAACAGCACAACTGTGACGCGATTGCCCTCGAAGACAGTGAGGCATCGGTCATCCGCTTCGCGCTTTTGGTATCGCTGTGCCGCGAAGTCAGTTCAATGCAACACCACTTACTCCGCCTAATGAGCGGTGAAATCGTGCGAGAGTCCGGTCTCCTTTTGATGCTTGGAACGATGTCTGCGGAACAACGCGTTGCCGCGTTCCTTCTTGATATATCCGACCGGATGAAGGCGCAGGGATACTCTCCAAAAGAATTCAACCTTCGCATGACGCGGCAGGAAATGGGCAGCTACTTAGGAATCGAACTGGAGACGGTGAGCCGAATGTTTTCAAAGTTGCAAAAGCGAGGGCTTGTTCACGTCCAAGGCAAGGAAATACGAATCGTCGACCGTCTCGGTTTGTCACGCATGTAGAACGCTGTGTACCGTATTCTCGACGATTGCTGCAGCCTTACTCGAGCTATCGGTGGCATCGCAACAGTCGTGGCTGCAAGCCTTGGCCTATGTCGCCACGCTACAGTCCGTCGGCCACCCGCTTCTTCAGACGAAGCACCCAGTATTTGCAACTGCGATCATACGCCAGTCAGATTTATCTTTAAGGTAGCAGCGGTGAGTGGTATCGGAGGCTATCGCGCTTGAGGCCGACGGCGCATTGTGTTGCAACGAGGACTAACAGCATAGGTGGAATCGAATATGAAAACGAATCACAGCGCAAACGCGCAAGAAACTTTGGCTCCGTTGAACCATGAGCATGCAGCACGGCTTCACATCGACGCGTCCAGGCACTACGTCGCAGGAAAAGACTATTCGCATGCAGCACACCAAGCTCTCGTAGCACATGGTCATGCGTTGCTTGCTCTCGCCCAGGGACAGGAAATGTCCGATCATTACCGAGAAAAGGCGAGTATCGAGATGGCGACCGTCAAAGAGCCCTTCTTGCATTTTGATCCCATATCGCTCGACCCTTCCGGAATAGTGCAAAGCAGCCTGCACGTCGCTGAGCATCACGAGGCAGCAGCGGAGTTGCATGAGCATGCCGCCCGATACCTACGTCAGGCCACTAAGCATTACGAAGAAGGGAAGGTAGCGTTAGCGGCTCATGAAGCGCAAGCTGCACATGCCATCGCGCTTTGCGCGATTGATCACAGCAATGAAGCAGCAAAACATCACGCGATTCGTTGTTGTCTTGTCGAGCCCGCCGCAAAAAGCGCAATCTCGGTGGCCGCCTAGGTTTCCTTCGCATCTCGCTGCAGGCTGCTCGCGTTCTGCCGGTCGCGCCGTCGGAAATCCGCCCGGGGGCACCCCCTGAACTGAAAACAGGCTTTCAACCTTATGGGACACCATGGATGTTCAGGACCGCCAAAATCCCGGAAACCATCCAACAGATCTGAGTGAATCCCTCCTCCCTCGTAATCAACACGCGAAAAACGATGTTCGAAAAAATTCATAGATTATCTGAGACAGATCGCACCTCGCCTAGATGCTAAAGTCATCTATCGTCGGTCTTGTAGCTTGGTCGGTCCGTCATCCGGCGCGAGTCATCGCGCTTGCGCTCGTGCTCGCCGTTCTGAGTAGCTATTATGTCGCCCACCATTTAAAGATCAATACTGACATCAGCCGTCTCGTCAAGGCGAATAAAGAGTGGTCTGGTCTCGACCAAGCAATGAGCCGAGCCTTTCCACAGCGCGCGCAGACGGTCCTTGTTGTTGTCGAAGCGCGAGCCCCTGAATTTGCGGACGTTGCAGCTGGTTTGCTGACCACAGCACTGCAGAAGCAACCCAAAGAGTTCGTAAGCGCCGTGCAGCCGGCCGGTGGCCCATTCTTCGAGCACAACGGCCTGCTTTTCCTGCCACTCGACGAGGTCCAATCCACCACCACACAACTCGTCCAGGCGCGCCCGCTCGTCAACGCATTGGCGCACGATCCGAGCGTGAGCGGACTCGCCGGCGTGCTGACAACGAGTCTGTTGCTTCCGCTACTGACCGGTCAGGTGAAGCTCAGCGACATGCGCCATCTGTTGTCGCAAAGCGCTGCTGTGATCGATCGTGTGCTGGCCAACCAGTCAGCGGCGTTTTCCTGGCGTGCACTAGTCGACAAGGGTGCCTCGATAGAACCAGCGCGCGCGTTCATCACAGTGCAGCCGCTAGTCGACTATGGCGCGCTTGAACCAGGCGCGCGCGCGTCGCAAGCGATCCGCACAACCGCGGCTTCACTGCAACTCACTGCACGCTACGGCGCGACAACTCGATTGACTGGCGAACAGCCGCTCGCCGACGAAGAGTTCGCATCAGTAAAGGACGGCGCGGCGCTCCACGGGGTCGCCGCTCTTATCGTCATGCTGGTGATCCTGTGGTTCGCGTTGCGCTCGGGACGCATGATCGCAGCGGTGTTCATTGCGCTGTTCGTCGGACTCGCTGTCACGACGACACTCGGCCTGATGATGGTCGGCTCATTCAACATGATTTCAGTCGCGTTCATGGTGCTGTTTGTCGGACTCGGGGTGGACTTCGGCGTACAGTTCAGCGTCAAATATCGCGAGGAGCGGCATTGCGACGACCGGCTTGCAGCTTCGCTGGTCAAGACTGCGCACAGCATCGGCGTGCCGCTCACGCTTGCTGCGGTGGCCGTATCCTCTAGCTTCTTCTCGTTTCTGCCGACGGCCTATCGGGGGGTGTCGGAGCTCGGCGAGATTGCTGGCATAGGGATGCTCGTCGCATATGTGACCAACATCACTCTCCTGCCCGCACTATTGAAGGTTTTCAATCCGCCATGGGAAGCTGTTTCGCCGGGTTTTAAACAATTGGCCCCCGTCGACGATTTTCTTGACCGCCACCGAAAGCCGGTACTGGTTACGACACTTGTGGTGGTGATCGGCGCGTTGCCGCTGCTGATGCATCTCCGATTCGACTTCAATCCACTGCATCTGAATGATCCGCATACCGAATCGATGGCGACGCTGCTGGCACTGAAAAATTCCCCCGAGGCCGCAGTGAACAACGTACAGGTGCTAGCGCCGTCGCTCGTGGACGCGGACCGCGTCGCTGCGCACTTGACAACCTTACCGGAGGTCGGCCGCGTCACGACGCTCTCCACGTTCATTCCCTCTGACCAGCAGCAAAAACTCCTGCTGGTCGCAAGTGCCGCGCAGCAACTGCTGCCCGCCCTCACCCAAGCTCCGGTACCGCCTGCGACCGATGCAATACGCGTCGCCGCGTTGAAGCGCGCGGCCAATCAGCTGTCGCTCGCCGCAGAGGATCACCCCGGTCTGGGTGCCGCTGAGGCCAATCATCTGTCGGCGACGCTGCTAAAGCTCGCTGCCGCCAACTCTACCACGCGCGACCTCGCCGAAACCGCGATGGCAGATCCACTGAAGATCGCACTTAAACAACTGTTGACGATGCTACAGCCCAGCGAGATCACGCGTGACAGCCTGCCCTCAGATATCGCGCGCGATTGGGTCTCGACCGACGGCCACGCGCTCGTCGACATTGAGCCGAAGGTCCCGCCTGGCACCGACCCAGGCGACGACACGATGCTGCGCCACTTCGCGCAGGCTGTGAAGACCGCAGCGCCAAGCGCGATCGGTGGACCGATCTCCGTCCTGCATTCGGCAAACACAATCATCAAGGCATTCCTGCAGGCGGCGGGTTGGGCTTTGCTGACAATCACGATCCTGCTGTGGCTGACGCTGCGCCGCATTGGCGACGTATTGCGCACGCTGATTCCGCTGCTGGTTTCGGCGACTGTCACGCTTGAGTTGTGCGTTGTGTTCAGCATGCCCCTCAACTTCGCTAACATCATCGCGCTCCCGCTGATGCTCGGTGTCGGCGTAGCATTCAAGATCTACTATGTGATGGCTTGGCGCGGCGGGCAGACTGGCCTGTTGCAGTCGAGCCTCACCCACGCTGTGGTATTCAGTGCGGCCACCACTGCAACCGCGTTCGGCAGCTTGTGGCTGTCGCACCTTCCGGGCACCGCAAGCATGGGACGGCTGCTCACGCTGTCGCTGTTCTGCATGCTAATCGGCGCCGTGGTGTTCCAGCCTGTGTTAATGGGTAAGCCACGCGAAAAGAGTGTCTCGAAGAAATGAGCCCGCCCCGCTGAGCATCGAACCGATGCGTGTTGCCAGACCGCGCCACGGCGGGGGTGAATCATCTGATCCGTCAATCAGCGCTTTTTCTCCTAGCCCGCGCCGCCCCGATTCGAAGTTCGCCATGCACCGGCTTGAGTCAGCGCTTATCTCGCCGCCCCTTGGGCAAGACAAGCGGGTCCCGATCGGAGTTTAGACATCTTACGGTCTGAAAGACATTCCGGCGCAGAAGTAATCAGGGCCGCCGGGTTTTGCAACCAAGCCCGCAGCGGGCCAGCACCATGGTTAGTCACCCGGAAAATACGCCAGTCGCGAGACTACTGAGAGCCAACCAGCAGCCGTGATCTAACAGCCAGTGGTAAGCCAGTTCCGCGCGCGACGACAGGCGGAGGACCGTTCTGGACGGAGAAACCTGTCTGGATCACCTCATCGTTCGCGTCGGAAAAATCAGCTCCGCCCCTTACTGCTTCTGAATGAGGAAACAAAAAGTGACCAAATCCAGCGATGAGAAAGTTGTGGAGCAGATAGCCAGAGAAACGCACACATCGGTGCAAGCCGTCTCAAAGATGTATGAGGACACAATGGCATCCTATCGAGACGGAGCACGCATCCTTGACTATATGTCGCTTTTGGCAGCAAAAAGGGTTCGCGCAAACCTAAAACTGCCGAAACATTGAGAAGCTAGCCGCTCACCAAAAGCCGGCGCCGACCGGTACACATTCGGTCCGCTCGATCGAACCGAACCAGTGTCAAAGTGTCATTTCGGTGCAGACAGTCGCTTGAACTCACTCCACAGCATCTTGAGCTTGCCGTAGTCCTCTGCCATACGCGACGCTAGAAATCCTCTCGCATATGTCGCACTAACCACGGCATCGGGTGCGGTCGCAGCCAGATCTCGAAGTAGGCGGTCGGCGACCGCCAAGTCATTGCGCCACCCTAAATCATCCTGCAGTTGCGTGAGCGTTGCGGCGTAATTTCGAAGCGTCTTCTTCTCATAAAGCGTGGCGAAAAATTCCATCGCGTACCGGAGCTTTTTCGCCGCTATCCGCGCCCGATGGCGAGTGTTGGGGTCAAGGTCCGGAAGATGCCGTCCCCGCTTCATTAGTTTGCGGTGCCGTTCATGCAACGCTTCGGCCGCGAACTCGCTCACGGGTCGGCTCAGAGCATCACGTCGCTCTTCATCCAGGCCTTCGCGCCATTGCGATTGTTCAAACCAGCGCGTCACTTCAATGATGAGACAAGCATATCGGGTGCAATCCACCGCGGCTGCAGCCTCAGTACGATGTTGCCGGGCGTTTTCTCTGGCAATTCCTATCATTGCTTGCGCATCAAAGTCGCTGTGCGCATCGCCAAACGTTCCGGACAACGATGAAGTGACCAGTACTTCCCAATCACGTGCGGCGCCCAGCTTCCCAGCTATCCATTTAAGCTCCACTTCAAGGGAAACGGGAAAGACTATGAGGGGTTCGACCAAGTCAAGCGCTGAGCGTAGACGTCGAATGCCCACGCGCATTTGATGAACCGGTTCGGCATCGGCGCTTTTTATGACGCCGAGTTCGTTACCCTGAATTTGTTCAAGGCAGTTCTGCACGATGCATTCAAAGGCGGCCTCGACCGTATCTTTCTTTCTCAGCTCAACTGGCTGAGCCCCCGTTGCCGCGTGGGACATTGGGCGGATCAAGTTGTAGCCGCGCTCGCCTTTGCTAAGAGTCGCGATGCGCATCGGAACCGCTCTTAACAGGTCCAACGCGAGATGATAAAGACGGTCTGGCTTGCCATTTTTGAGCTCCAGTTCGATTTCTTGCAAAACCTCGGACGAGGAAGCACTCTCAATGACGCCATCGTCAAGCGCGAGTTCGACCTCATCTCCTTCCGGGAATCGCAGGGACAAGACGGTCCGCTTGACCGTGGTCGTGAATTGCGGAACGAGAGCCGTACCTACGTTGGTCATTGCCAGGAGTCTGGCGACAGGTGATTTATTTGGGATGCGGTTTCGGAGCACGTTGATATCGGGCGCATTCGCGTCTACGGGCGTCTCGTACTCTTCTCGGACATACATGCCTGCTTTGGTCGAGCCTTCTGTCTTGAGCGTCTGCACAAACGCATCGCTGATGGCTCTTACGCGTAGGGCAAGACCTTGTTCGTGGAAGATCAGGTCTTGGGTATCAAAGTAAGTGCTGACAAGGTGCTCGGTTCGAGGTGGCCCCTCCAGCAAGGGGACCAGCACTGGCAGCAAACGAATCTGCTTGAGTTGGTCTTTACTTGCCTGAAGCTTGATTTCGCGTTCCATGTACGACGCTCCGTTTGTCGAGGGCCGCGGTGTTGTTGGCCGAATGCGAGGCCTTCGCGATCGCCCGCGGTTGCCCGCAACGCCGGGTTCGCAACCAGAATAGCCGCTGGCCAGCACCACGAGGAATAAGGAAGAATCGTGCCAACTATGCCCACTGGCAACTGCCGCGGTGGCGATGCCGGCGCTCACATAGCCGGAGCAGCCCGGCCACCTGGATCGCCACAACCGCTATGGCAGAAACGATCTGAGCAACATGCAGCGGTTTTCGCGAGTTGACACTGATGGCACAGCGTTGGTATCGGTTGGCGCATTGCCGTTGTCAAGTTAATAGCGCCAAGACCAGCCCGTTTTGGAGCAAAGATGGGCGTTGTTGCAAAAGTAGACGGTGCAGGCGGGCGTTCACCCGCGATCCTAAATTCATGAAATACGCACGGACTGCGGGCGTGCAAGTGTGACCATGCGGTTGATGATGCCAACACGGATGGCGACCTCCGTCGCTTGTGAACCAATGCAGCGCGCCGAAAGACAATTCCCCGTGAGCGTTTTATACCGGTACATCGTATTTTCGATCAGCGAACGTCGGTGGTA
>Ga0302220_10003061_pt1 | contig 11802 bp, 8 predicted proteins | sample II_Palsa_E1_3_FD_194572 | JGI IMG/M metagenome (GOLD analysis project Ga0302220, IMG submission 194572) | Peat permafrost microbial communities from Stordalen Mire near Abisko, Sweden - II_Palsa_E1_3 | ecosystem: Environmental > Terrestrial > Soil > Palsa > Peat permafrost | place: Sweden... | reverse complement strand
GCGCGATCTCGTGCCTGATACTGGACGTACGGATGTCAGGCATGAGCGGTCTCGAATTGCAGGAACGGCTGATTGCGGAAAATTCGCTGCTGCCGATCATCTTCGTGACGGGTCACGGCGACGTGCCAATGGCTGTGTCGACCATGAAGAAGGGTGCGATGGATTTCATCGAGAAGCCGTTCGACGAAGCCGAGTTGCGCAAGTTGGTTGAACGCATGCTGGATAAGGCGCGTACCGAGAGTTCGAGCGTGCAGCAGCAGCGGGCTGCGGCTGAGCGGCTGGGCAAGCTGACGGCGCGGGAGCATCAGGTGCTGGAGCGGATTATTGCGGGGCGTTTGAATAAGCAGATCGCTGATGATCTTGGTATCAGCATCAAGACGGTTGAAGCGCATCGCGCGAACATCATGGAAAAACTCTCCGTGAATACGGTTGCGGATTTGCTCAGGCTGGCGCTTTCCAACAAGCCGCAGACGCAGTCGGCGCAATAGGTCTTAGCTGTTCTCTGTGGTCTGCCGAGGGGCTTTTTTGCTCCTTGGCGGAAGTGGTTTTTGCTCAGCCGAAGCCGCGCCGCCCGCCCTCGAGCGTGACAAACGCGCGTGACAAATAGGGTCAAGAAATACAGCCGCCCGGAACCGGGCGTTGCCCCTGCACCTCCCTGCGCGCCACGCCAGCAATAATCCCCGTCCGGTATAATCAACGACTCAACGCAAAGCCGCGCCGCACTGGCGCAACAGGCCCCTTGCGACCCTGCGCCCTCAAGAAAAGCAGCGGAGTTTCCTCCGCCCAGACCTCCTATGACTGCCCAAATCATCGACGGCAACGCCCTCTCCAAGACCCTTCGCGCCGATGTCGCCGTGCGTGCCGCCGCCCTGACCGCCCGTGGCCAGCAACCCGGCCTGGCAGTCATTCTTGTCGGCGAAAATCCGGCCAGCGAGGTCTACGTCCGCAACAAAGTGAAAGCCTGTCAGGAAAACGGCTTGCATTCCGTATTCGATCGTTTCCCGTCCACTCTCACCGAAAGCGAATTGCTGACCCGGCTCGACGACCTGAACAACGATCCGAACGTGCACGGCATCCTGGTGCAACTTCCGTTACCAAAACATATCGATAGCCACAAAGTCATCGAAGCCATTGCCCCCGCCAAGGACGTAGATGGTTTCAATGTCGAAAACGCCGGCGCGCTGATGACCGGTAAACCGCTGTTTCGCCCGTGCACGCCGTACGGCGTCATGAAGATGTTCGAAGCCCATAACATCCCGTTGGAAGGCGCAAACGCAGTCGTGATCGGACGCTCGAACATCGTCGGCAAGCCAATGGCCATGCTGCTGCTCGAAGCCGGCGCCACGGTCACCATCACGCACAGCAAAACGCGCGATCTGGCCGCGCTGACGCGCAACGCGGATGTGGTCGTCGCGGCAACGGGACGGCGCAATATCCTGACCGCTGACATGGTCAAACCCGGTGCAACAGTGATCGACGTCGGCATGAACCGCGACGAGAACGGCAAACTCTGCGGCGACGTAGATTTTGCGGGCGTGAAGGACATAGCCGGTTTCATCACACCCGTACCGGGCGGCGTCGGGCCAATGACCATCACCATGCTGCTGGTGAATACCATCGAAGCCGCCGAACGCGCGATGCAGCAGGATCGGGATTAAGGCGTTGGGGGTCAGCGCCGTTCAGCGCTTACATGCATGATGGGCGCAGCGGCCGCCGGATTACCGTACTAACACGCACAGCCAGCACGCCGATCGGGTAAATCACCGCCTTAGCCAGAATCGATTTGAGAATCGGCGCAGGCGTCCCCACAATAGTGGATAGCGAACGTCGAAATCGCGCGCTGTGTCCGGCGCGGTTTTTACATTCATCGTCGCATCCTTTTTATCCGAAACCGGGAGAGTCATGTCCAGTTCGACACCATCGAATACCGCGAACCAAGCGAATCAGGCTCAGACCCAAGTCCCAGACAACCCCCTGCTCGACTTCTCCGACCTGCCCCGTTTCAACGACATCAAACCGGAACACGTGACGCCGGCGCTCGACGTCTTGCTCGCCGATGCAAAAGCCGCCGTCGATCACGCCAGCGCGCCTGAAACACCCGCCACCTGGCAAGACATAGTCGAAAGCGTGGAGCGCGCGAGCGAAAGGCTATCGCGTGCGTGGGGCGTGATCGGCCACCTGAATGCCGTCGCCGATACCCCCGAGCTGCGTGCCGCCCACGCCGAGAATTTGCCGCGCGTGACGGAGTTTTCCGCAAGCGTCGGACAGAATCTGGCGCTCTATGAAAAATACAAGGCAATTGCGGCGAGCGAAGAACACGCATCGCTTTCTGTCGAGCAGAAGAAAATGCTCAGCAACGAGTTGCGAGGTTTCCGTTTGTCGGGCGCCGAGTTGCCCGAAGACAAAAAACCCCGTTTTGCACGCGTTCAGGAAGAACAGGCGGCGTTATCGAAGGCATTCTCTGATCATGTCCTCGATGCCACCAACGCGTTTTCGTATGTCGTGACCAACGAAAGTGAACTCGCTGGTTTGCCGGAAGACGTGATCGAAGCGGCGCGCGAAGCCGCGCAGAAAGAAAGCCGCGAGGGCTGGAAGTTCACGCTGCATTTCCCGTCGTATTTCCCGGTCATGCAGTACGCCGAACATCGGCCATTGCGCGAGGCGATGTATCGCGCCTATGTGACGCGTGCGTCCGAACTGGGCCCGAACTACGGCAACGGCAAGCCTGACTGGGACAATACGGCGAATGTCGTCGAACAATTGAAGCTGCGTGCCGAAGAAGCGCACGCGCTCGGCTATCAGAACTTCGCCGAGGTATCACTTGCGCCGAAGATGGCGGAGTCGCCGGCACAGGTGGTCGCGTTTCTGGAGGATCTGGCCGTGCGCGCGCGCCCGCACGGCGAGCGCGACTGGATGGAGTTGCGTGCATTCGCCGCGACCGAACTCGGGATGCCGGAATTGCAGCCGTGGGACTCGACCTTCGCCGCGGAGCGCCTGCGCCAGCAGCGTTATTCGTTCTCGGAAAACGAAGTGAAGCAGTATTTTCCGCAAGAGGCCGTACTGAAGGGTTTATTCAAGGTCACGGAAACGCTCTTTGGCGTATCCATTCGTCGAGATGAAGCTGCCGTCTGGAATCCGGAAGTGCGCTTTTTCCGCGTTGAAAACAAGGACGGAACGCTCGTCGCGCAGTTCTATCTGGACCTGTATGCGCGCGAAGGCAAACGCGGCGGCGCCTGGATGGACGACGCCCGCTCGCGGCACAAACGCCGTGAAGGCGGCGTGCAGACGCCCGTCGCGTATCTGACCTGTAACTTCTCCGCGCCTGTCGGCGGCAAGCCTGCGTGTTTTACGCACGACGAAGTCATTACGCTGTTCCATGAATTCGGGCACGGCCTGCATCACATGCTGACGCGCGTCGATGAACTTGGGGTATCGGGTATCAACGGCGTGGAGTGGGATGCGGTCGAACTGCCGTCGCAATTCATGGAGAACTTCTGCTGGGAGTGGGACGTGCTCACCGACATGTCCGCTCACGTGGATACGGGCGCTACGTTGCCGCGCGAGCTGTTCAACAAGATGCTCGCCGCGAAGAACTTCCAGAGCGGTTTGGGCACATTGCGCCAGATCGTGCTGTCCATGTTCGATATCCAGCTTCACAGCGACTACGATCCGGCCGGCGCGACGAACGTGAACGACTTTGCGCGCGAGATCAACGAGCGTTTCCATGTTGTGCCGCAAGCGCCCTTCTCCCGCTGGACTAATACCTTCACGCACATTTTCTCCGGCGGATATGCCGCGGGGTACTACAGCTACAAGTGGGCGGAAGTGCTGTCGGCGGATGCGTATGCCGCGTTTGAGGAGGCCGCGAAGCTTGGCGGTGGATCAGTGCTCGACGCAAAAACGGGCACTCGGTATCGTCGCGAAATTCTTGAAGTGGGCGGCAGCCGCCCGGCGATGGACTCGTTCAAGGCGTTCCGCGGACGGGAACCGAATATCGATGCGCTGTTGCGGCATAACGGCATGTCGCCGGAGGCGGCGCATTGAGGTTATGACAGCGTCCATGCTGTTTTAATGATTGAAGATGGCCGTTCCAACTCGCGTTGGAACGGTTTTTTTATGCGCGTTATATAGAGGGTTCGACTTATCGGTTCAACCGGAAACTCACTTCCTCCGGCCGCCCTTCCAGACTGAGCTTCGCCCGCATCGCCGGCGCCCGGCTGACCACTTTGCCGCGACGAAGCACCGCTATTCGCGCCGCGCGCAAGCGAATCGCTTCAACCGGATCGCGCGCGTCCAGTACCACGCAATCCGCGTTGTTGCCCACGGCAATCCCATATCCTTCAATACCCAGGATCCTCGCCGGCGTCGTCGTCACCGCTTCGAACGCGGCACGCATTGCATCGATGCCCGTCATCTGCGCCACGTGCAAACCCATGTGCGCCACTTCGAGCATGTCGCCGGAGCCGAGGCTGTACCACGGGTCCATCACGCAGTCGTGGCCGAAGGCTACGTCTACCCCCGCTGCCAGCAACTCCGGCACGCGCGTCATGCCTCGGCGCTTGGGGTAGGTATCGGCGCGGCCTTGAAGCGTGATGTTAATCAGCGGATTCGCGATCGCGGCCACGCCGGAATCACGGATCAACGGGATCAGCTTGCTCACGTAATAGTTGTCCATGGAATGCATCGACGTGAGGTGCGAACCCGTGACACGCCCCTGCAGCCCCAGCCGATGTGTCTCCGACGCCAATGTTTCTATATGGCGCGACATGGGGTCGTCGGATTCATCGCAATGCATGTCCACGCGCAGCCCCTTCTGCGCCGCGAACTCGCAGAGAAGGCGCACGGACTCGGCGCCATCGGCCATCGTGCGTTCGAAATGCGGAATTCCACCGACCACATCGACGCCCATCGAAATCGCGCGCTTCAGGTTTTCGAACGCGCCCTTGCTACGCAAGACGCCGTCTTGCGGGAACGCAACAAGTTGCAAGTCCAGATACGGCTTCACCCGGCGCTTCACTTCCAGCAGCGCTTGCACGGCGAGCAGACGCGGGTCGCAGACATCCACGTGCGACCGAATCGCGAGCAGGCCGCGGGCAACGGCCCAGTCGCAATATTGCATCGCCCGGTCGACCAGTGCTTCCTGTGTCAACCCGGGCTTCAGCTCACCCCATAAGGCGATCCCTTCCAGCAGGGTTCCCGACGCGTTCACTCGCGGCAAACCGTAGGACAGCGTGGCGTCCATGTGGAAATGCGCATCGACGAACGGCGCGGTGACAAGAGAACCCGCGGCATCGATCTCCTCCGGCGCGGTGGCCGCGAGCCGCGGCTCGATCGCGGTGAAACGCCCGCCTTCGATGCCGATGTCCACCAGATCGTGGGAATCCGCAAGCGCCGCGCGTCGAATGATCAGGTCCATGGGGTTGTCCTTTTGCCAAGTGTTTCGATGATTGTAGCGGGACAGAAAGCTCGATTTTCGGCGTGCCGGCCACGTTAGCCATTTGGTCGACTGCAGAAAGCTTGAGCGACCGATCACAGTGGCAACTCCACTCTCCCAATGGTTGGCCTGTCTCGTTACGTTCGAATCACACCAATGCTGATTTCCGGCTGATCAAGATCAGATCACACCATTCAATCGATGCCTTGAATTTTCGTATCCAATGGGATACAGTTCATCAAGGCATCCCACTTAACGTTATCTGGGATCCACACGCATGACGAACACAATCAATCAAACGCACGACTTTTCGGTCTGGCTGTTGGGCGTGACTGATGTGTTAGCAAGAGCCGCCATCTTGGTTCGAATCAAACGCGCCGCGCTGGGAAATTTCGGTGATTGTCACGACGTCGGCAGCAGCGTGTGGGAAATGCGGATCCATACGGGCGCGGGCTACCGCGTGTATTACGTGCGTGACGGCTTGACGGTTTATCTACTATTGGCCGGTGGCAGCAAACAAGGGCAGATAGCGGATATCGCCCGCGCGAAGGCCGTATGGCAGCGAATCAAACAGGAACGAAAATGAACTCGACTCACATTTCGGCTTTCGACGCATCCGACTATCTCGATAGCGAAGAGGCCATAGCGGCCTATCTGAACGAGGCGCTTGCCTCGGGCGATTCCGACATTCTCCTATCGGCTCTTGCCGATGTCGTGAAAGCACGCGGCATGTCGAAAGTTGCCTCTGACGCAGGCGTACAACGCGAAAGCCTGTACAAGTCCCTAGCGGAGGGCGCAAAACCTCGCTTTGAGACCATCCAGAAAGTTGCCGCTGCGTTGGGGGTAAAACTTGTCGCCGTGCCGGTACATCACTGACGCCCTTCGCCTTGTGGGCTTATGCCCTGTGACTCAGGTAAGCTGCGCCCACGCTTCAATCAATTGGGCCTGTAACGGCCGAAAGACCAGCAGATGGCTTAGTACCCATGCCTACAGATTCACGCCTACAGTTCATCACTGACGAGAGTCAATCTCCGCACTAACCAAATGAAAATAGCCACCTGGAACGTCAACTCCCTCAAGGTTCGCCAACAGCATGTGATCGACTGGCTGGCAACGAGTGGCGTCGACGTGTTGTGCTTGCAGGAACTCAAGCTCACAGACGACAAATTCCCCGTCGCCGAACTCGCAGCCGTCGGCTACAAAAGCTGGTTCGCCGGACAGAAGACCTATAACGGCGTCGGCATTCTGGTACGCGAGAGTCTGACTGTCGACGAGACCACGATCGTACGCAACATTCCCGCGTTCGAGGACCCGCAGCAACGCGTGATTGCCGCGACCGTCGAAGGCGTGCGGATCATCTCGGCGTATTTTCCCAACGGCCAGGCGCCGGGCACGGAAAAGTTCGCCTACAAGATGCGCTGGCTCGAAGCGCTTCGGGACTGGATCGAGGGCGAGATGAAGACGTATCCGCGGCTCGCGCTGCTGGGTGACTACAACATCGCACCGGAAGATCGCGACGTCCACGACCCGAAAGCGTGGGAAGGCCAGAACCTCGTCTCGCCCGAAGAACGCGCGCATTTCGTGCAATTAATCGAACTGGGACTCACCGACACTTTCCGCATGTTCGAGCAGCCCGAAAAGCTTTACACATGGTGGGATTATCGAATGCTCGGGTTCCGTCGAAACGCGGGATTGCGCATCGATCACATTCTGGTCACGGCAGAGCTCGCCGCACGATGCACAGCTTGCGAAGTGGACAAAGTGCCGAGAAAGTGGGAACAACCATCGGATCACACGCCAGTGATCGCGACGATTGCTGAATAGTGCGTGGTCCAGCAGCACAGCTGCTAATGAAGAAACTGCGCCAGGGGCGCAGGCGACTGCGTTAAGTCTCGTTTGGAATTCGAGGCATGAAGGCTTGTGGCCGTGGTCAAGTCATACGTCTATAAACCACCTTCATAAACCACCTTCACAAACCACAGAACCGCGGTGAGGGCGTCGCTAAACGCCCTCACCCACATCAGGCGTCCAGGTGCAACTCCTGAATCTTGCGTGTGATCGTATTGCGGCCGATTCCCAGCCGCTCGGCCGCTTCCACTTTCCGGCCACGCGTGAAGTCGAGCGCCTCGCGAATCACCGCAGCTTCAAAGCGCCGCGCGAGTTCGTCCATGACATCGGCGGTATTCTCGCGAAGTAATCGCGCGACCTCGGTCCGCAAGCCGTTTTCCCAAACGCTCGCGGGAACACCGGCAGGCGGCGTACCAAGCGATGCCGGCAAACCGCTGCCCCCGCCAGATAGCGCCGCATTCGCCCCACCGCCAATTTCCATCGCCGAGGCTGTCAGCGCAGTGCTCTCTCCGGCGTATTCCTGAGTCGGCGTGAGATCCGGCGGCAAATCCTTTTGCTCGATCGTCTGCGCCGGCGCCATCACGGTCAGCCAGTTACAGAGGTTTTCGAGTTGTCGTACATTGCCAGGAAACGGCAGCGATGCCAAAAACCCAAGCGCGTCTTCCGACACGCGCTTCGGCTCGACACCCAGATCGCGCGCGCTCTTCTGCAGGAAATGCCGCGTGAGCAATGGAATGTCTTCACTGCGCTCGCGCAACGCGGGCAAGCGCAAACGGATCACGTTCAGCCGGTGATACAAGTCCTCTCGAAACAACCCCTGCCGCACGCGTGACTCAAGGTTCTGATGAGTCGCCGCGATGACCCGAACGTTCGCCTTCAACGGGTTGTGGCCGCCCACGCGATAAAACTGCCCATCGGATAACACGCGCAACAGACGTGTCTGCAGATCAAACGGCATATCGCCTATTTCATCGAGAAACAACGTACCGTTTTCAGCTTGCTCGAACCGCCCCTGGCGCATGGCCTGAGCACCCGTGAACGCGCCGCGCTCGTGGCCGAACAACTCGGACTCAAGCAGATCCTTCGGGATAGCGGCGGTGTTCAACGCAATGAACGGCCCATTCGCGCGCGGGCTATGGCGGTGCAGCGCACGCGCGACAAGCTCCTTTCCGGTGCCTGATTCGCCCGTGATGAGCACGGTGGCGGCGGAATGTGACAGACGGCCGATCGCGCGAAACATGTCCTGCATCGCCGGCGCCTGGCCGAGCATCTCGGGCGTTTCGGTGACGCTATTGTCGTAGGCCGCTTCACCGCGCATGCTTTCATCGACGGCGCGGCGGATCAGTTCAACGGCCTTGTCGACATCGAACGGCTTTGCCAGGTATTCGAACGCACCGCCCTGGAACGCAGCCACGGCGCTGTCGAGATCGGAGAACGCCGTCATGATGATGACCGGCAAACCGGGCAACTTGTCGCGCACGGTCTGCAACAATTCGAGTCCCGAGCCTCCCGGCATACGGATGTCGGAAACAAGCACTTGCGGGCTTTCCTGTTCGAGCGCTGTCAGCGCGTCCCGGACGCCGGAAAAACTGCGCGTGGCGAAGTTCTCTCTTGCGAGCGCTTTTTCGAGCACCCAGCGGATGGATTGGTCGTCGTCTACTATCCAGATCGGCTTCATATAGTTCGGCGAGATGTCTTCGTGTGGTTCGGTATAAGCCCGTCGAAACGGTCTGGCGCACTAGCGCTTTAAAAATGTCGATGAACCCTCGTGATCGATCCTTGACTCCATACTTTGTTGCTTCGACCCTTCATCGGTGTCCGGTCAGCCTTCGAACGGCAGCAAGATCGTGAACTCCGTGCAACCCGGCTTGCTTTCCACTTCGATCAACCCATCATGCTGTTGCACGAAAGTCTGCGCGAGCGTCAGGCCCAGTCCACTCCCGTCTTCCCGCCCGGACACAAGCGGATAGAAAATCCGGTCGCGTATCTCTTCCGGGATGCCGGGACCGTTGTCAGTGATATGCAAGTCCAGTGCCAGTTTGTGCAGGCGCTTGCCAATCGTCACTTTGCGCGCAATACGCGTACGCAATTCAATACGCGCATCGCCTTGTGAAATGCGTTCGCGTAGCGCTTGCGCCGCGTTACGCACAATATTGAGCAGCGCCTGGATAAGCTGCTCTTTATCACCGCGCAAGTCGGGCACGCTCACGTCGTAATCGCGATCGAGCGTGAGCCCGCGCGGAAACTCCGCGAGAATCACGGCGCGCACGCGTTCGCATACTTCGTGAATATTCACGTCGCCAACAATATGCGGATGCCGATGAGGCTCGAGCAACCTGTCCACCAGGGTTTGCAGCCGATCCGATTCCTTGATGATCACCTGCGTGTATTCGCGCAATTCGTCGCGTTCACGCGCGCCCAACTCGAACTCGAGCAGTTGCGCTGCACCTCGAATGCCGCCAAGCGGATTCTTGATTTCATGGGCGAGGTTGCGAATCAGTTGCTTGTTGACCGCGGTCAGATCGTGAATACGCTCTTCGCGGTCGGTCTTCAAATGCCGCTCGTTCTCAAATAGTTCGAGCAGCACGTAATTCGGTGCGACTTCCAGATACGCCACGATCGCGTGAACATGCAGCGGCTCGCGGCCGGGGCGTTCGAGCACAGCGTCGAGATGGGTTGCGTTGAAACGGTGATCGGCAATCGAGGCAATGGTCGTCACCAGTTCGTCCGCATTGGCGAACAGTTCGGGCCATGAGGTTTGAGCCAGTTGCTTGCGCGAGCGCTCGAGCATGGCTTCCGCCGACGGATTCGCGAACGCGATCTTCAGGCTCAACTTGTCGAGCACAAGCACGACCGTGGGCAGCGCTTCCATGCCCGGCAGCAAATGCGTAGCGACGAGCGTGGCATCGTCGGACAACGAGTTGTCAGGAGGACTCTTTCTCGCCTTGATGAGATTCTTGAGAACCATCGTGCAGTGAGACCCCGTCTTGAAACTTGTCAGGAGAAGTGCCGGCGATTAAAAAAGGGACGGCACGCCGTCCCTTTTTCGATCATTCGACACTCCTGCTTCGCGTCACGCGACGCACCTCTGCGCAAGACAGCGAGCGAAGAAGCACGTGCGCCATGCAACGCGCTTTACAGCGAGTAGTACATTTCGAACTCAATTGGATGCACAGCCTGGCGATAGCGCTGCAGTTCATTCGTCTTCAGTTCGATATACGCGTCGAGCATGGAGTCGGTGAACACACCGCCAACCGTCAGGAACTCACGGTCAGCGTTGAGCGCGTCCAGCGCTTCGTCGAGGCCCGCGCACACGGTCGGGATCTTTGCGTCCTCTTCCGGCGGCAGGTCGTACAGGTTCTTGTCAGCGGCTTCGCCCGGGTGGATCTTGTTCTGCACGCCATCCAGGCCGGCCATCATCAACGCCGAGAAGCACAGGTACGGGTTCGCCATCGGATCCGGGAAACGCGTTTCGATACGGCGGCCCTTCGGGTTCGACACGTGAGGAATGCGGATCGAAGCCGAACGGTTTTTCGCCGAATAAGCGAGCTTGACCGGTGCTTCGAAGTGAGGCACGAGACGCTTGTACGAGTTCGTCGACGGGTTCGTGATCGCGTTCAGCGCACGAGCATGCTTGATGATGCCGCCGATGTAGAACAATGCGAATTCCGACAGCCCTGCATATCCGTCGCCGGCAAACAGGTTCTTGCCGTCCTTCCAGATCGACTGGTGAACGTGCATGCCCGAGCCGTTGTCGCCCACGACCGGCTTCGGCATGAACGTCGCCGTCTTGCCATACGTGTGCGCCACGTTATGAACGATGTACTTCAGTTGCTGCGTCCAGTCGGCGCGTTGAACCAGCGTCGAGAATTTCGTGCCGATTTCGTTCTGGCCCTGGCCCGCCACTTCGTGGTGGTGCACTTCAACCGGAATGCCGATCTGTTCAAGCAACAGACACATTTCCGAACGCATGTCCTGGAACGTATCGACCGGCGCAACCGGGAAATAACCGCCCTTCGTGCCCGGACGGTGACCTGTGTTACCGCCTTCGAATTCCATCGACGACGACCACGGTGCTTCTTCCGAACCGATCTTGACGAAACAACCCGACTGATCTGCGCTCCAGCGAACCGAGTCGAAAATGAAGAATTCCGGTTCCGGACCGAAGAAAGCGGCGTCGCCCAGACCCGAACTCTTCAGATACGCTTCAGCGCGCTTCGCGAGCGAGCGCGGATCGCGTTCATAGCCTTTGCCATCTGCCGGTTCAACCACGTCGCAGGACATCACGAGCGTCGACTCTTCATAGAACGGGTCGATGAACGCGGTATCCGCATCCGGGATCAGCAGCATGTCCGACGCTTCGATGCCCTTCCAGCCGGCGATAGACGAACCGTCGAAAGCGTGGCCGCTTTCAAATTTGTCTTCGTCGAATGCCGAAACCGGCACCGAAACGTGTTGTTCTTTACCGCGCGTGTCGGTGAAACGGAAGTCGACAAACTTGACGTCCTCGTCCTTGACGA
>Ga0302220_10003054_pt1 | contig 11823 bp, 10 predicted proteins | sample II_Palsa_E1_3_FD_194572 | JGI IMG/M metagenome (GOLD analysis project Ga0302220, IMG submission 194572) | Peat permafrost microbial communities from Stordalen Mire near Abisko, Sweden - II_Palsa_E1_3 | ecosystem: Environmental > Terrestrial > Soil > Palsa > Peat permafrost | place: Sweden... | reverse complement strand
TGCCTATGGGCAGGTTGAGGTAAAAGATGCTGCGCCAGCCGAAGTTGTAGACGAGCAGGCCGCCGACGAATGGTCCCGATCCCGCCGCGATGCCAACGATGGCGCCCCAGATGCCCAGCAGTTTGGTGCGGGTGACGCGATCGGGAAACGACTCGGTCAACAAACTCAGCGAACTCGGCATGAAGAACGCCGCGCCGATACCCTGCAGTAGCCGGGCTGCGATCAGCATCACGCCCGAACTGGCGATGCCGCAAAACACCGATGCCGCGACAAACCAGGCGAGACCGATCATATACGTGCGTTTAGCGCCAAGCCGGTTCGCCAGCGCGCCGCCCAGCAGCAGCAACGCCGCGAAGGTGAGTGTGTACGCGTCGATCACCCAGACCAGCTCAGAGAGCGGCGCGTTGAATTCCTGCTGGATGCTGCCGAGCGCGACGTTGACGACCGTGACGTCGAGCATGGCCATGACGAAGCCTAAGGAAACGGCCAGCACGACCCCGATTGTCCAGGCGCGTGTAGGCTTAGGCGCGCATTGTTCTGCCAAAGCGGCATCGCTAGGGCAGTCTGGAACTGAAGTCATGGTCGCATCCGTTGGTTTTGTCGCTTCAGCCGTATTATGGAGCGATCAAAAAATCGATGCAGCGTAGGGTTATTCGCTTTGGCGCTCGGGTAGGCTTGCGATAGTCACATCAGGCCTTGAACAACATCGCGGTTGACGAACCGCCAAGGTCCGCTAGAACGACATCATTAAAAGTCGGCATGAACAGTGACGAAGGCGGCCAACGGTTCCCCAACATACGCTCCGGCCGCATTGGCAGCGACGAAATACTGCCGGTTGGTGATGTTATGAAGGTTGAGGTCGATGCCCCAGTGGCGTGTCTCATAGCCGAATGCGGCATTCACTATCACATAGGAAGGGATCGAATTGACGTTGGTGATATCGCTATAACTCTTCAGTGGTTTGTCGTTGACCAGGCGCGATCGCCGGCGGATATCGAGGCACTTTCGAGCGGTTTTTTATTGAAATTGTTATGGACTTCGCAATAACAGCACCCAATAAGACGTTTTTGTAGGATAGGATGCACGTATTATAAAAACCGTTATTGCCATTCATAATACAAATGAAAGCCTATAAACGATGGTTCGCCCTTCTGATATTCCTGCCAATCCCGTTATTGGCGACCGCACAGTCGGCCGGTAGTCCTTCGATTAAAAGTGGCGATGAATGGACCTATCAAGATACGGTTGAATCGGGGCCGTCAGGCTGGAGACAGACACACGATACGGTGACCGTGGTGCGAACTACGGCATCCGGTATTTACTACACCGTTCAGGCGAGCGGCGCACCGACGGCACCGCGCGAAGTTGTCGCCGGTCCGGATTGGAGCCGGATCAAGAACGTCGACGGCAAGGAGACAACTGTCAACCGGCCGCTCGCGTTTCCGCTTGCTGAGGGGAAGACCTGGAACGTCGCATACACCGAACATAATCCCAACAAGATTCACAGCCTCGAGCAGTGGGACAACCATTTCAAGGTTGTTGGCTATGAGACGGTCGAAGTGCCCGCGGGAAAATTCAATGCGATCAAAATCGAGGCCGAAGGGCAATGGGTCGCCGAAATGGCGCCGGCGAATTCCGTAGTGCAAATGGCCAACGTCACGAACGGCGGTACCACCATGATGACGCAGACCCACCGCACCACACCGGTTCAGGCAACCGGACGTATATATAAAGCCTTTTGGTATGTGCCGGAAGTAGGGCGTTGGGTCAAATCTGTCGAGGAGTATTACTCGAGCGCAGATGTACGCAGCCAGCGGTTCTCGTCAGAGCTGGAATCGTTCAAGCTGAGCCCTCGTTAGAACAGGGCGGCGTGCCGTGCCAACACGCACACGGCGACGCAAGAGCACCTAAATATCTTCGAGTGGTGTCCCGTTGGTTTCCAATCGCAGCGCCAAGATCGACACAATAAGCACACAGAGAAATGTGATTACCGCGGCCAAAACGCCATATACACCGAAGCGGCTGAAGAGAAAGACGGTCGCAAAAGGAGTGCCGATCGCAACTGCACGGCCGAGCATTCCGGCAACGCCAGCGCCGCGCAGCCGATATTGCGTTGGAAACAATTCGGGCACGAATCCAAACTGCCCCAACGACACCATGAAGTAGAAGGATGAGACCAATGAGAACCCGACCACGAGAATGATCGGTTCAGCTCTCATGAACGGAAATGTGACGCCCAAGCCGATGAGAACCAGGGCGGATGCGACAATTCCGCGGGTTCGGCCGATTCGGTCCGCGAGCAGGAACGCCAGGAAGGGACCAAAAATCGCGCCCGCTGTCATGGTCGTGGTGAAGCCCAGCGATTTGGTGACCGTCATGCCTTGCGACACAAAGAATGAAGGTATCCAGATGATAAAGCCGTAAACGGTCACATTGATGGTAATCAGGATTGCCGCAGCGACCAAAAATCGTGGCCATATTTTCTTGGAGAACAGTGCCATGAACGGCGCGTTTTCAACTCGCAAGCTTTGCACGCGAGCTACGGCCGGCAACGGGCCTTTTTGCGCCGCAACGTCTTTTTCTATTGCGTCCAGCGTCGCTTCCGCTTCCTCATGACGACCGACCGACTCGAGCCAGCGCGGTGACTCCGGCATCTTCTTGCGCAGCACCCAGACGAAAAGCGCAGCCACGCCCGCTATGCCGAACATGTACCGCCATCCCAGCGTAGGAATGATCAGGTAGCTTGTCCATGACGCGAGTGGTAGGCCCGCTGCAATAATCATGGAGAGCAATGCAGCCCATCGACCGCGATGACTGGGAGGAACAAATTCTCCCAGGGTCGCGGCCGCCACGACCAATTCGGCTCCAAGTCCCACACCCATGACGAAACGCAGCAACGACAAGACCTGGATGTTCGGCGCGAAGCAGGCAGCGAGCGAGGCCAGCCCGAAGATCAGCAAGTTGATCTGATAGGACACGCGCCGACCAAACCGGTCGCCGATAAATCCCGCGAAGCCCGCGCCCAACATCATGCCAATGAAGGTGGCCGAAATGAAAACGGCATTCTGGCTCATGGTCGAAAAACCTTCCTTCGCCATGCCGGCGCTCACGCCCCCCGCCAGATAAATGTCGAAGGCATCGATCATGGCACCGCCTGCAATCAGCCAGAGAATGCGCGTGTGAAAACGCGAAATGGGCAAGCGGTCCAAACGCGCACCGGAGTTGACCGTTTCGGAACTGACCGCGGTGAAATCGCCTATCGTGGAACTGCCTAGAACCTGGCTCATGGTGCCTCCTTTGAGCATTGTGATTCGCTTGCAAATCTTTTGTGCTCACAAGCGAGCATTCGGTAGTCGCGCCTATTTGCCAGTCGAGGCAGCGTCTGGGGGATCGGAAGCGAGCAAAGTCTCCAACGCGCCGAGATCGGTCAAGTTGTCGAGAGCCAGGACCAGTTCACTTATGGCACCTGCGTGTGCCGTTGAAAAGTGTAAGGTCGCGTTCTCCATAAATTTCGCATGAACATCGTCATTGCTTAACGGGTTGTCCACATGGCCGCGGTTCACGGCCTCGCGTTGTCGCAGCGTCGTGCCGTTCGCCAGCGTTACACGGACCTCGCCGGTGTAGTGACGAGGAAAGGTGGACGTGGCATCCACGACATAGCGCACCTTGTCCATCAACGACAGGATCTCGTGATCGCGATAAGCGGCGGGCTCCAGCTCTTTAAGCCCCAGCCGACCTCGCATTAGTCCGCTCGCGACCGCGTAAGGCAGGCTGAACTTCGCCTCGTATTCATTCTGGGGACGGCGCTTGCGATCAGCCGGTTCGCAGACCAGTTGTACGGCGGCGGCAGGTACCAGCACTTCGATGTCGCGTATCGACGCTACCTGCAAGCCACGACGATGGATAGCGATCGCCGCATCGATCGCGGCATGTACGAAGTGACACATGGCATAAGGCTTGACCGCAATATTCGATATTTCCCAAACCGTCGCGGTGCCGTCCGCCGAAAGCGCGGTCGTGGCCAGCGATGCATCCAGGCCTGCACGCCCGCGTTCATCCAGGTAGCTTCGATAGAGTCCGTAGCGTCCTGTATAAGGCGCTTGTGGCGCTTGAACACCGCGTGCGGCGAGCGTGGCTGCAACGATGCCGGACTGCGCGGCCCAGCCGGGGTGGATGCGTTTGGTCCAGGCGCCGTCTTCAATGAACTGGAGGCTCCCGCTCGCGAACGACAGCGCGGCTCCCTGCGCGTGGACCAACTGCGCTACGCTGAGGCCCATGGCACGGCCTGCGGCCAGTGTGCAAGCGAACGCCCCGATGACGCCGGTAGGATGAAACCCTTGCGCGTGCAAACCGCCCGCTGTGACGCTGGCAAGCCGTGCCCCAGCTTCTACCGCGGCGATGTAGGCAACCAGCAAATCGGCGCCGCTCAGGCGTAAATATCCGGCCAAACCCAGCAAGGTGGGCAGCACGCTAACGCTCAGGTGAAGCACGCCTGCCATGTGCGTGTCGTCGTAATCCAACCCATGCAACAACACACCGTTCAGCATTGCCGCGTCGCGGCTCGGCAGGCGCCGTGCATAGCCCACCACGCAGGCGTTGCCGGGTGCGTCAGCGGCTAGCGCGAAGGTCGCTTCGGAAAAATGCAGTGCAAATGCATCGCGCCGTGCTGCAAGTCCACAACCGATTGCATCGAGCATCAGATACTTGGCGCGCAGGCGTATGTCAGGGGGAACGTGATCGAGTCGCAAATGCCGGACGAAACCCGCAAGCGTGGTTGCGATGATGTCGGGGGTGGGGTAAAGCGTCGGTGTGTCCATGCTGTAGCTCATCCGTCTCAGATCATCATTTGTCCGTATAAATAGAATACTAATATAGGCGAATTTGTCCTGTCAAATTAAATCATGCGAGGGTTTTCCCGCGCCAGACGCCCATCGATGGCGCGAGCGAAGTCATGCACATTCAAGCGCAGCATCTTTGAAGAGGGGGGCGGGCGCACGAAACGTGCTGACAGCAAGGTAGGGCGAGCGGCGGGTGCACCCGCCGGGCGAGCAGGCTATTTGCGGATTTCCATGTGGTAACTGAACCGGTCGCCGGCATGCACGTTGTCGGCGACCTCCAACAGTTCGCCTTCAGCGCTGTAGTAGCGCCGCACGATGCGCAGGCCCGCGGCGCCTGGCGCGGCGCCAAGGTTTGCGGCATCTTCAGCGCTGAGCAGGATGCCCTGTAAATCCTGCTCGATGCGTTCTATCACGACGCCGTAGTCATGTTCGATAAGCGTATGCACCGCGCCGCGATGTTCGCGTAGCCGGGCCTCTATGCCTTTAAGGGCCGGGCTCAGGTAGAGGCGGGTCAGGCAGATCGGCCGCACGGCTCCGGCGGCCTGCTCCGCCAGGGTCCCGGTGACGCGAATGCCGATGCAATACACCCACTCCTCGTCGGCCTCGATGCCGAATTCATTGGCTTGCGCCTTACTCAGGCTGAGTTTGCCGATATAGGCGAAGCGCAAATGCGTGTCCTGGGCGTATTGCAGCAGGTCCTGCACCGATGCCGCGTTGTGCCGGTAGCGCGGCGCCTCGGAGGTCGCGGTGACTACCGTGCCGATCCGCTGTTTGCGGGTTACGAGCCCGCTGTCAACGAGGATGCGCACCGCCGCACGCACGGTGAACCGACTGACCTTGAACTGTTCGCAGAGCTGCTGCTCGGTCGGCAGGCGCCCCCCGATCGGATAGGTGCCCGCAGCGATCGCTTGTTTGAGCGTCTGGGCGAGTTGCACGTAGCGCGGCGTCTGGCTATCGGACGCCGGCACAGGGTGGTCCGGCGGTGGCGTATCCGACGGCGAGGTATTGCCAGCAAGGCTTAAGGGCATGGTTTGATCACTTTTGGCTAATAAATGGCGATTTCAATTGGCAGCGTATGAAAGCATTTTACATCGAGATTTGTTGACTTTTTTCCAATAATAAAAAATAATGTCCGGACAGTAATTTTAATTGTGCGTATCAAACGAGGTGTTTCATGGTCCAAAATGTCAAACAAGTGGGGGAGCATCGATTCCGCGAGAGCTTCGGTCGCTATTACGAAGATTTCAATATCGGGGATATTTACGAGCATCGACCGGGGCGAACGATCACGGAGACCGAGAACACCTGGTTCACGCTCCTGACGATGAACACCCATCCGCTGCATTTCGACGCCGAATATGCGAAAGCCAGTGAGTTCGGCCGGTGCGTGGTTGCTAGCCCGTTCACTGTTGCGCTGATGGTCGGCATGAGTGTCACTGACACGAGCCAGAAGGCCATCGCCAATCTCGGCTGGACAGACATCAAGCTGACGTTTCCCCTGTTTGCCGGTGACACCCTTTACTCCGAGTCAGAAGTGCTCGACAAGCGAGCGTCGAACTCGCGGCCAGGCGCCGGCATCGTTTCGGTGAAGACAACCGGGCTGAACCAGGACGGCAAAGTGGTAGGCACCTTCACCCGCACCATGCTCATCGCCAAGCGCGGCCACAGCGTGGAAGACAAGATCAACTATTGAGCACGGAGGATATCCATGGCTTTCGAACATGACGATCAGAAGGAATTCATCGACGCGGTCGACACCTGGGTCGAAAAGGAACTGCGGCCGGTGGCGCGCAAGTACGACCTGGCTGACGAGTATCCGCAGGACATCGTGGACCAGATGAAAGAGATGGGGCTATTCGGCGCGACGATAGGTGAGCAGTACGGTGGCCTTGGCCTGTCGGCCTGGACCTATGCGCAGATTGTCATAAAAGTGGCCTCGGTGTGGATGGCGCCATCGGGCATTTTCAATTCGCACCTCATCGTGGCCTCGGCCATCGAGCGCAGTGGCACGCAGGCGCAAAAGGAAAAATATCTGCCGATTATGGCTAGTGGCGAATTCCGCGGCAGCCTCGGGCTGACAGAACCCAATGCCGGTTCGGATTTACAGGCGATCCGCACCACGGCCACGCGTGAAGGGGAGCACTACGTCGTGAACGGCAACAAGACGTGGATCACGAACAGTATGTACGGCAACTTCACGCTGCTGCTTGTCAAGACGGACCCTCACGCGGATCCGCGGCACAAGGGCATGAGCATGTTGATCGCCGAACGAGGCCCGGGCTACAACGTCGTCGGCAAACTCAAGAAGATGGGGTATCGCGCCATCGATACCTGTGAACTGAACTTCACCGACTATCGTGTGCCGGTAGAAAACCTGCTTGGCGGAGTTGAAGGCAAGGGCTTCGTGCAAACCGCCGGTGGGCTCGAGCTAGGCCGCATCAACGTGGCCGCACGCGGCGCCGGCATCGCACAAGGCGCGTTGCAGCATTCGTTGCGCTATGCACAAGAACGCAGTGCGTTCGGCAAGCCGATCTGCCAGCACCAGGCAATCCAGCTAAAACTGGCCGACATGGTCACGCAGGTGGAAGGGGCCAAGCATCTGATTGAAGCGGCTGCGCGCAAGTTCGACCGGGGCGAACGCTGCGACCTCGAGGCGGCGATGGCGAAGCTTGCGGGCTCCGAAGCCGGGGTCTTTTGCGCGCAGGAGGCGATGCGAATCTTTGGCGGCTACAGCTATTCCGTCGAGTATGAAATCGAGCGCTATTACCGCGACTGCATGTTGATGGTGATCGGCGAAGGGAGTAACGAGATCCTGCGCCAAGTGATCGCCAAGCAACTGATCGAACGCTACCGCATTTGAGGCGGGGCGCGCGTACATACCTGCGCGCCTGGTCGCTTCTCCTAACCGACACAAGGAAGTTATCTCATGAGCCGCCCTCTCGAAGGCATCACCGTGCTGGATCTTACCCATATGCTCTCGGGCCCCTACGGCACGATGACATTGACCGACCTCGGCGCACGCACGATCAAGGTCGAGCCGCCCGGGCGCGGCGAGGGCACGCGGGCGTTGCTCGCGAGCCATCCTGATTACTCGCGCGATGGCATGGGCGCATACTTTCTGACGCTCAACCGCAGCAAAGAGAGCGTCTGCATCGACTTGAAGAGCGAAGCCGGCCGCGAGGTATTTTACGATCTGGTGCGCAAGGCGGACGTCGTGTTCGACAATTTCGGCGCCGGCGTTCCCGCGCGTTTGTGCATCGATCACGAGACCTTGAGTGGGATCAACCCGCGCATCATCACCTGCTCGGTAACGGGCTTTGGCGAGACCGGACCGGGAACCCACCGGCCCGCTTTCGATCAGGTCGTGCAAGGCATGGGTGGGGGGATGAGCATTACCGGCATGCCCGAGCACGCTCCGGTGCGCGGAGGCATTCCTATCGGCGATCTCGGCGGCGGCATCTTCGGTGCGATGGGTGTGCTCGCCGCACTGCAGGCACGCGAACGTAGCGGATGCGGGCAGCATGTGGATGTCTCCATGCTGGACGTCCAGATTTCGCTCCTCACCTACATGGCGACGATGCATCTGATGTCCGGCCACGTGCCGGAGCGAATCGGCAACTCGCACTTTGTGCATGTGCCGTACAACACGTTCCAGACGAAGGATGGACACATCATCATTGCCTGCATAGGAGACGCGTTCTTTGAACGATTTCTCGCGGTCGTAAAACGTCCGGAATTGCGCAAGCCCGAGTATCTCGAACAGCCGGCGCGGTATGCCGACAGGGCGCTGATCGAGCAAGTCATCAACGAAGAGCTGATCCAGCAGACATCGGCTTATTGGTTGGAGAGACTGCATGCCGCACGCGTTCCCTGTGGGCCGGTGAACGACTTTTCCCAAGCGCTGACCGATACTCAGGTGCTTGCGCGCGACATGGTCGTAGAAGTGCCACTGCCAGGCGGAGGCAGTTTGCGCATGCCAGGTGTGCCGATGAAGTTCTCCGGGTCGAGCGAGCCGAGCTTCGATGCACCGCCGACGCTCGGGCAGGACACGCAAGCCGTTCTGGCCGACTTGCTCGACTACGATTCCTTGCGCATCGATGCGCTGAGATTGAATCGTGTGATCCAGTGACGTTGATATGGCTCTGCTTTCCAAACAACTTGGCGCCGGGAGACACACATGATTTTGCGCAGCTACCTGTTCGTGCCGGGCGATCGTCCCGAGCGTTTTGCGAAGGCGCTTGCGAGCGCCGCCCACCAGGTGGTGATCGACCTTGAGGACGCGGTCATGCCCGATGTGAAGGAGTCGGCGCGGGAACTACTCTCGCACTGGCTGCTTACGGACCTGGCCCATAGCGAGCGCTCGCGTGTCGCGGTCCGGGTGAATGCATACGATACGCCATGGCATGCGGCCGATGTAGCGATGCTCGGCGCGTGCGCAGTTCGCAACGTCATGGTCCCGAAAGCTGAAAAGCCCGAACAGCTTGCCGATATCGCGACACGTTGTGGCGACGCAGTCGTGCTGACGGCGCTAGTGGAGACTGTTGCGGGCGTGGTGCGTATGCGGGAGATTGCGGGCGAGCAGGCCGTTTCGCGACTCGCGTTTGGCTCGTTCGACTACTGCGTCGACGCGGGTATCGAAGGGTTCGGGAGAGAGCTCGACTATGTACGCTCGCGTTTCGTCATCGAGTCACGCTATGCCGGATTGCCGCCGCCGGTCGACGGCGTGACCCTTGACGTCCATGACGCGGCGCTGATAGCCGAGGACGTCGCCTGCGGCCGGCGCTTCGGCTTTGGCGCCAAGCTCTGCATACACCCCAAGCAAGTCGACGCGGTAAACCGGGGCTTTATGCCAAGCGACGACGAGCGCGCGTGGGCCACTCGTGTGTTAGCTGCATTGGCTGAGAATCCGCGCGGTGCTTTCGCCGTCGACGGAAAACTTGTCGATAAGCCGATCATCGATAGAGCCAAATTGATCGTAGGGAGTTGATGCTAACGACGGCTGAACAAGCCGATGTCCATCATTGTCCTATGGTGGGCCTCGGTCGCGTCATCCGCCGGAAACATGCACTCGATACGCAGTTCCTGCGCGGCGATCGTTTGTGGCGTTCCGACGGTCGTGACCATCGAAAAATAATTTAACACTTGATCATCTTTCATGAAGCTAAGAGGTATGACGGGCATGGTGAGCGTGACTGGAATAGCACTGAGGGCCTTGGGATTTTTCCAGTCGGCTTTCACCCCGGGGTAGGCAAGCAGCGTGGCCAGTAATTCCTTGGTTTTGTCGTCAATAACGCGCGCGACGGATTCGCGGTAAACACGTTGGATCAAACCTTTTGCCACGTTTTCCCAATCGGCAACAAATGGACGCATTCCGTCTGGATCGAACATGAGGTGCAGCATATTACGCGGGCTTTTACGCGCAGCCATATCGATGAAGCAATTGAAGAAGCGTGGCGCGGATTCATTGGTCATGAGCACATCCCAGTAGCGGTCCATTACCACAGCTGGGAAAGGTTCGTGCTGGCGCAAAATGCGTCCTAGGGCACTGGTTACACTCTGCATTTCCAGCGCATCCCATGCACCCTCGGAGTAGATGGGCGCGTAGCCCGCGGCCAGTAGCACTGTGTTGCGGTCGCGTAGTGGAATATCGAGCGCTTGAGCAATATCCATCAGCGTTTGGCGACTGGGAACGCTACGCCCGCTTTCGATAAAACTGATGTGCCGTTGGGATACGCCTGTATCGAGCGATAGATCGAGTTGGCTTCTGCCACGCATGTCGCGCCAATAGCGCAGCAGTACCCCTAGCTCATTAGCGGGCGGCTTTGTATGGAGACTTGATGAATTCATCGGGCTTTATATTTTGCAAAATGGTTCGACAGAAGATGACCGCCATCGTATCGATGGCATGCGGTAAGTCAATTACCTCACAAGTAATAATGTCCTACATCAGCCAGATGCGAACGTTCGTCATGAGTCGGTCCAGCGAGCCAGCGGTTTCGCCCGATGCACTGCTATGATGCAATTGTCTAGTGCTAATTAAAGTGATGGACGCCATGAAACTATGCTCCGCGATCCCAATCATTCGAATTTTCTCGGTCGACAAGGCCAAAGAGTTTTACCTAGACTTTCTCGGCTTTTCGCTTGAATGGGAGCACCGGTTCGGCGAAGACTTTCCGCTGTACGCCCAAATCAGACGGTCAGGCTTGACACTGCACCTAAGTGAACATCACGGAGATGGTACGCCAGGCTCGGCGATATTCGTGCCGGTCGAAGATATCGATTCCCTGCATCGTGAATTGGAGTCCCGGCAGTATCCGTATTCGAAACCCGGTATTGAGACAGTTGGATGGGGGCGGCAGCTTCAGGTTACCGACCCGTTCGGAAATCATCTTCGATTCTGCGAGCTTGCTAAAGAATAGGAGGGCTGCTGGTTGCGTGAGGCAAGAAACGGCCAAACGCGTATTTCCCAATGGGGCGCTCTACCCGAATGGTGGTCCGGGCCTTCGTCGATTTCATTTCCGCAGAGCTTCGGGTGGAATCGCAGCCCGCGACGCGTAGCTAACCGAGTTGGTGAAGGATTTTGCCGGTCGGTTGGGGGGATGCGTCCAACCAATTGCAGACCGTCAGCCGTTCTGCGCTGGAGGAACGATTCTTTTGAGAAGCAGACCAAACGTCAGGCCCTGAACCAGGATGGAGAAGATCACAACGACATACGTGGTCGTGAGGATCAACTCGCGTTCGTGAGCTGGAGGTAGCAGGAAAGCCAGCGCGATTGAAAGGGCGCCCCTGAGGCCACCCCATGTCAGCAGTGTGATGGTGCCTTTCGGAAACGATACAATGAAACTCATGATCCCCATCGGGATCATGACGCTGATGCCGCGACCGATCAATACGCAGGCAATACCGACCAATCCGAGCGCGAGATAGGTTCCAGTCTCCTTGATCGCGAGAATTTCCAGCCCAATCATCAGGAACAGCAAGCTGT
>Ga0302220_10003048_pt1 | contig 11827 bp, 8 predicted proteins | sample II_Palsa_E1_3_FD_194572 | JGI IMG/M metagenome (GOLD analysis project Ga0302220, IMG submission 194572) | Peat permafrost microbial communities from Stordalen Mire near Abisko, Sweden - II_Palsa_E1_3 | ecosystem: Environmental > Terrestrial > Soil > Palsa > Peat permafrost | place: Sweden... | reverse complement strand
AAAGCGGTATCCCGCAGGCCTCGGACAATCGGGCGACAACACCGGCTAAGTCGACTGAAATTCAGGCGAAAGACATTCGGATGATCCTCGCTGAAGACAATGACATCAATCGCGACATTATCGCGCAGCAGCTTCTTTTACTTGGGATATCTCCCCGCACCGCTTGTGACGGCCTTGATGCACTCGAACAATGGCGGCAAAACCGGCCGACAATCATGCTGATCGATTGTCAAATGCCTAAGATGGATGGATACGAGCTGACTCGGCAGATTCGTAGCGCCGAGACCGGCGAGGACATCCACACCTTGCTGATAGCCATCACAGCTAACGCCAGCGTCACGGATGAACGCGATTGCCTAGCCGCCGGCATGGACGATTTTCTGTCGAAACCATTGACCCGACAAAAACTCGACACCATGCTGCGTAAATGGAAGATCTTGAGTGCAGATCCCTCTACCAATAATCGGACATAATCATGCACGTCGATCTTACCGATCTTAAATCGAATATCGCCCCTGAGGTACTGAGCTCCATTTTGCAGCGTGCAATAAAACAGGTTAAAGATGATGCCGAGCTGTATCAGCAGGCAATACATAAAGCCGATTTTGCGCTAGCTGCTCAACTAATTCATCGTATGCGCGGGCTTGCACTCTTCTTGGGGGTCTCGGAGTCCGAGCTGGCGCAAGTCTTTGCGCTTGAAAATGAACTCGCGGCGCGCGTTCCCGGATGCATGGAAACACCACTTAGCATCGCTGTATTCACAGCACAATTCGACCTGTTTCGCATGTCGTTCGAGACCGCGCTGCTTAATGTTAGTGACTCTAAGCGGTCATGCTGACAAGTTATTCAGCGGACGAGGTCCGTCCGCCCTGTATTCCAGTAAATCTAGGTATGCGGCGACTCGATAAAACGACATTATAAAAAATATTATTATATTATAATAAATAAAATATTGAATTCCGCCCGCGGCTTTACCGCCGCAAACGCCCTTTGCGGTTGCAAACCTCATCTGGCAATTGGCAGATTTCGCCGCACAACACACCCTAAGGTCAGCATAGCTCCGACCAGGATAAGCCCAAGCAAAGGCCGAGTCCGACCTCCATAAAAGGCCGCGACTGTGACAACCCGAAGACATAAGCCAACCATTTACCCCCTCCACCCCGACCTTCTTTCAGCGCTGAAAGAAGAGGCCACACACAGCAATGGCCTGCCCACGAGGAATCGAAACCACCCCCGCCTCGCAAGACACGCTTACAGTAAACTACGCCGCACCACCGCACAAAAGCCAACGCACGCCATCAGACCCCGCCCCTCCATAGTAAGCAAAACAGCTCACATCCGCGAAACTCGCCCCCTCAAAAAATATAAAGACACGGATAACCGCGGCAACAACAAAAAATACAACCCTTAAAATTAGACAAAGAATGCCGCGAAAAGACTTGCCGCCCTATCTGAAGCCCCACCCCTCCCTAGCGACACGGCGAGCCAAATGACGAAATTTACAAATAAAACAAATAAAAATACATTTCATTTTATAAATTAATGTATTCCATGCGATACTCTGCTAAGGACATAACAGAGCAACTTTCAGCGCTGAAAGTACATGGGAGTAGATATGGTCGCCAAAGTCATCACCGTTTTCAATCAGAAGGGTGGGTGTGGGAAAACGACTGTTTCAATGCAATTCGCAGGCGCACTTGGTCTGAGAGGGCATCGCGTTTTGGTCGTTGATATGGATGAGCAAGGAACAGCGACGCGCTGGGCGTCCCAGGCTTCCGATGAAGCACCATTCCCCGCCGCGCTATCTAATTTGGCAGCGATGGGAGGGAAGATGCATCGAGAAATTCGCTCTCAGATTGATAACTATGATTTCATCGTTATCGATTGCCCGCCTGCCGTGCATTCCCCCTCGCCATCAAGCGCGATGCTCGTCTCGGATCTCGCCCTTATTCCCGTGGTTCCTGCACCGGCAGACATGTGGGCAGTGGTCGCGGCGAAACAGTTGGCAGCTAACGCGCAAGCAACAAACGAGGCATTGAAGGTACGGCTGGTACCTAATATGGTCCAAAAAAATACAACTCTTGCTCGCGATACATTAGATGTTTTATCAGAAGATACCGAAATACCACTAACGGTTTCACGATTAGGATCTAGAGCAGCGTATCGCGAATGCCAACTTATAGGCGCAACGGTACACAAGGTCCCACGTGCTCGCGATGCAATCAACGAAGTCGAAGCGCTCGTTGACGAAGCACTCGCACTATTGAATAGTTAAAGGAGAGGGTATGAGTACAAAGACACCCGACCGTAGGGCTCTGATGAGAGCGTCGATGAAAGCAGAAGAATCATCTGTCGAAAAAAGGTTTGCTGCAGCGGAAGCCGCGATGGAACGCGCGCCTGGAGGGCTTGTTGGTTCATTCCCAACACCGAATCGCGGCGCGCAAAGTGGCGCCCAAAGCGCCACTTTCGGCGCTGAAAGTGAACCCTTGGTGGAAAAAAGCAATGAAAACCGCCAACTTCAGAAAATTTCACTTGATTTGGTATTTGATAATCCTTTCAATGCGCGTCAAATTTATGATCCTGACGTTATAAAAGAGCGCGCAGCGTCCATCGCCACGCATGGACAACGTGTCCCAGCCTTGGCCTGCGAAGACTGGAATCACCCGGGTAAATACATCCTAATCGATGGTCATTATCGGAAGCGGGCCATTCAGGCGGCGGGGAAAACCGAAATTGAGTGCCTGATCGAACCGATTGCCAACGAGTTAGAGTTATATCGTCTAAGCTTTTTGCTCAATGCAGAGCGCAACGCGCAATCGTCTTTGGACAATGCATTAGCTTGGCGTCGTCTTCTGGACGAAAAGAAAGTCCCTTCCGAGGAATCCTTGGTTGAGTTGACGGGGCTTTCTTGGGGTACGGTCAATAAAACACTCGCGCTATTGAAATTGCCGGAAAGTGCTATTAATCGTCTGAAAGAACAACCCGCAAAATTCGGTGTCGCTGTGGGTTACGAGCTGTTTCTGTTTGCGAAGGGGGCAAAAGAAGAAGACGTACTGAATTTGATGGATCGAATTCTAGACCAAGACCTCAGTAGTCGGGAAGTCGAAGCTTTACGCAAAAAGGCCCAGGATAAACCCACGCGCAAACCAAAAGAGGTAAGCCGGCAGTACAAGATTCGTAAAGGCGACGAGCAAATTGGGTTTATCAAGGAGTGGGACTCCGGCAAAGTCGCGTTTGAGGTTCGCTTACTTGACCAGCGTGATCGCGATGCACTTGTAGAAGAACTCAAAAAACGTTTCACCCTGTCGGAAGTCATTCCCGATAACGATTGAAGTGAAGTTCTTGTCGGCGCGGGAGCTCCACTCCCTCGTCCCGAAGAAAATCCCCTTCGAGGATTAGAGGGCTAGGCCTCGGGGGGAAGGGCGCGTACCGACGGTCTGGTTGCGCCCTCAAGAAACCGCCGAACTACTCCCACGTTTTTCTCCTACATCCGCCCGGTCCATCTTGATCTCGCTTAACGGGAACGAAACCCTTTGAGCCCTCAAGCGAGACCCGCGCGCCGAGACAGATCCTGAGCGCGTGTTAATACCGCGTGTTTTGCCCCCTTGCGGATCAAGCAACTCCCTGTTGCGGCTCACCTTATTCTTTTTACTAACGTGAGCTTCTACAGGGACCGGTCGATGCGCCTAACAGGCTCGTTAAGCTAGGCGGCAATGCCCCTTGCCTGAACGTCCCGCTCTTAGTCCGGCGCCGTCATCTAACCGCGGTGGCATCACGTGCCGACTTTATAGCAAGTTGGCGAGCGCTTTTTGCGGCAAAGGTGAGATTCATCAGGGACCGCGAAATTCCCTCAATGGCCGTAAAATATTTTGTTATATATCAATGACTTAAAAGTATGCAAGTGCTCACTTCGAACGTTATAGGTGAGACTCTGCGGGGACCAATAAAGGTGAGTTTATCCAGGGTTTTCCATATAGGTGAGGCTATGCAGGGACTGCCAGTTTATTTATAGCAAATACGCCGATTTACGGTCCTCGTAGACGTGGCGAACCCGAGCATACGGCCCGTATGGTGAGGCGTTACAGGTGAATAAAGGATGCACCTTTCCCTGTTAAGGTGAGTTTTAACGGGGACCAATTTAGGCGATTGCCTTGTTTCGCGATCCTATGGTGAGAGCGAACAGGGATGCGGGGAGGGACAAAGCTTCTTCGTCGTAGCGATATGGTTCGATATGCCGGCTTTGGTGGCCCCGGTATGATTTACAAGGCATTTTTCCTATCAGGTTTCCCAGAAGCCCTACCGAAAGCACTGGTTCTTTGCCAAAGGTGAGCTTTATCAGGGACTCAAAACTGCGAATATATTGATATCCCAAGCTATCGTGGGATTTCGAGATATGTCACGTGATCCTTTTATAATCAATGCTTTACCTGTTTTTTTAGAAGCAAAGGGAGCTTTTACAGGGAACTACTGCAATGACCCGATAACGGTTTTTTTGTAGGGATTCTGCAGGCTTGTTTTGCATGAGCCTTGATTTGAGCGAGTGGTGGGGAGGTGTTCTGTATCTCAAATACTCGTTGTTGAGAGAATTAAAAGTAAACATCTTAAAACCTTAAAACCTTTACGGAGGGCTCAAACCCAATCTGGATAAGCGTTTGCGGCCGATTAGGTGAGATCCGGCAGGGACTTCGGTGAGTTCTTGCAGGTACCCCAGTGAGGCGCTGCAGGGATCTTTGTCGCACGTGGTGAGTTCAGGCGGGGAGCTCGGTGAGTGGACACAGGGTATTTCAGCGTATAGGTGAGATTTGACAGGGACCGAAAATCAAACCCAATCGCGGCGTCTGAAATTTAGCCTGTCGATCGGCCGTTGAATGCGTTGCGGTTGAACAAAAAAATATCTGGGTGAGCCTCTGCAGGGATCTTTTGGTGAGCCTTAACAGGGAACTTGAGCACCGATTTACGACTAAGCCCCGTGGGTGCTAAATCTTAAAGGTGAGGTAAAACAGGGAGTTTTGTTTCACCATTGTCGCCGATAAAAATCAATGGCTTAGAGGTGATTGCATTGTCTTCACCTTTGCGCCATCATAGGTGAAACACTCATTTCACTTTCAACATGGCAGTAGCAAAGCCGAAGTCCAAAGCTAAATCAACGACGGGTATTATCCCTGCGGCTACGCCTGCGTTGGAATTTCGCAAAACCAATGAGGCTATTGGCTTGCGCGTTTCGGAAGGACGTCTGTCCCTGCTGTCGCGCAAGACATTCAACCTGATGGTCTATCACGCCCAGAAGCTCGGGGTGCCGGGGCAAAACGCGCCCATCGACACAGCTGTCGCGCAAAAGTATTTCTGGATTCCGCTTTCGGATCTGGCGCGCGACGCTGCATACGATAGCAAGGATACCGATCTTTTAAAGAAAAGCGTCCAGGAATTGCAAGACATTCGGATTTACATGGAGGATGAAAAGCAATGGACCAGTGAGCGTCTGGTTTCCAGTGTGAAAATTGTCAATTCGGCGGGGCTAAAGCGTCGCGGCGGGCGAGTCTGGTTCGGTTTTGCGTTCCCGCCTGAGGTGGGGAACCTGGTGATGAACCCCGGGGCCTATACCAAACTATCGATTTATTACCAGACCATGTTGCGTAGCGGATCGAGTCTGGCGCTCTATGAAATTTGCCGACGCTTTGCCACCAACCCGTCGCATCTGAGTTCGCGTGAGCGCTGGGAATGGTGGTACGGCGTGCTGTCCGGCAATCCGGTGACGGAAAATTTACCGCAATATAAATACTTCAAACGCGACGTGCTCAAGACCTCGATTGCCGAAATCAATGCCGTAACCGACATCGAAGTCGAATTGATTGAGCATAAAGCGGGTCGTAAAGTCGTGGATTTGCAGTTTCGCATTCGTTTGAATGAACAGCCCGCGCTGGATTTGCCGGCGCCGCCTTTGATCGATGCCGTGATGATCGAGCGATTGATGGCGCTAGGGATCGCCCAGGAGGAGGCTACGGCGATTTTCGTATCGAATGACGACGCCGCCCTGCGGGCGACGTTGGAGCTGGTTGAGGAGCGTATGCGCAGCACCAAGGCGCCTCCAGTCGATTCTCCCGCGGCGTATTTCAAGTCAGCGCTGCGTAATCGCTTCGCTTCGCCTCGCGAGATTGCACAAAAAACCTTGGTGGCAGCGGCGCCTGCGGTACCGGCGGCCGATCGAGGACCGACCTTGCGAGAACGCTTCGCGGCTAAACGCGCACGCGAGGCGACCGAGTATTTCAACGAAATTGACGCCGGTGAGCGCGATCAGTTGTTGCTTGAATTCGAGCCAGCCGCGCCGCGCGTAGTCGCCACCTCGCTGCGCCGCAGCGGTTTGCAGTCGAAGGTAGCGCAGAGTGCGTTTTTCACTTGGTTGGCTACGCGTTTGTGGGGTGAGGCCAGTGATAAGGAATTACTGGCGTTTGCGGAAAGTGAGCTTTGATGTCGTGTCTCGTGTCTTGTCGGGAGCATCGCTACAAAGCTTTAGGTGAGTCTTAGCAGGGACCTTCTGCGATAGTCCACTTCCTTCCCTTGGCCGGCTCCAAGCTCGTGTGAAACATCAAGAAATATTTTGAATACCTTAAGCAAACCTAGGTTGTATAAGGAAATTCCACGGAACTCCAGAAATGTTCCACGATATTTCGGCGGTTTAAAAAAGCAAATGTGAAGAATGAACACATATCTGTGTATTTTCTTCAAAAGTGAAAAAAAATCGTAGGTACAATGTTGATCGATACGTAATATATATTGATCGATATCAATTCGGGCTATCCGACGATGTTAGACGCCGAAAAAAGCGCCATTAGGCAGGAAATTGAATTACTAAGGCAACAAGGCGCCCGGCGCCCAGTGCTGTCCGCTCACGCGTGCCATCGATTGTTTTTCGATTTTGGTATTCGGCCGTCCGTCGCAAGTGTGCGGGAGCTGACTGCAATAGGCAGTGCGGGCGACATTCCTCGCGATATTGAGGCGTTCTGGGAGCAGGTCAGGCAAGCGTCGCGCTTGCGCGCGGGGCAAGGCGTCATTCCTGAGACTCTGGAAGGCGCCGCGGGTGAGTTGTTAGGGGCTTTGTACCAGGCCGCTTTGGATAGTGCTCGCAAGGGCTTTGATGCTGAACGTGAGGCGCAGACACAAGCCACTCAAGCCGCTCACCAGGACGCGCGCGATGCCGAGCTCAGGCTGGCGCTTGCGGCCGAGACCTTGAGTCAAGCACAGACGCTCCTGCGCGATGAAACGACGCGTCGCGAGCAAGCAGAGTTGCAGCTCGCTGTGTTGCGCGGCGAGGTGGCGGTTCATACGCAGAGTGAAAATCAAAGCCATGAGCATTTGCGCGCGGAGCTCGACGTCCTGCGCCGCCAACTGGATGACCGTCAACGGTCGCTTACTGTTTTGCAAGAGCAGATCGATACTCTGCGCGCCCAGGCCCAGGCCAATGCGGAGCACTATGCGAGTCAGCTCAAAGATGCCGTCGATGAGGCTCAGCGGCGCGTTCGGCCGATGCTGATGGAACTCGATGGCCTGCGAACCCAGGCCTCCACTTACCAGGCCGGCATCAAAGAATCGAGCCGTCGGGAATTCGATTTTATGCAGCAGCTCAGCACCACCAAGGGGCGGGCGGATACGCTTGAGAGACTAGTCAACCGTCAAGCCGACGAGCTTGCCAACTTGCATGGTGAGTTGGCCAAGACGCGCGAACGGGGCGGCATTCAGCCCGAACTGGCGCAGTGGGTGGTCGACCTCGTGTCACGTGGTGTCTTGAGCGAAGCGGAGTTGGCGCCTTTGGGGCGTTTGATCGATGGTTTTGTGCCACTGCCCAAACTGTGTTTTGTCTGTCGAGACGGCGAGCCTGAATTGGCCGATTTGGATGAGCAAATTGAAATAGCCTGTCCGGAGTGTGGGCATAGTTCTGGACTGTGCCGTTCAAGATTGGAGGCCAGTCGGAAATTCAGTTTTATTGGCCGCAGCCGCCCAAACGCCTGATCGAGCTTATCAGGGCGCAGCTCCACCCGCGCTCGTCAGCTATGGGCGTGTTCGGTGATCCAAGCGGCGGCGGATAAGCTCAGTTCGCCGATGCGATATAAATCGAAGTCCGAACCGACATCAGGAAATGCCGTTTTGATCGCCTCGCATGCCGCGATTAGCGTTGCTTCGTCACCCAGTTCGGACGCCTTGGACAGAGCCAACAGCAAGCCGAGTTCGCCGGTTTCGTCCAGGATCGCACAGCGGATGGCGGGTGAAAGCCTTAACATATCGACAATCTCTTCGATGGTGGCGCCAAATACGATATGCACCAGCGAAAAAATGCCCGTAATAAAGCCGGCGTCAGCCAGCCTGTCATCGTCTGGCTTAAGCCATAGAGCCACCAACTCCATAAATCGGGCGCGTGTGCCGGCGAGTTGTACCAGTGGGTCCGACTGCAACGATAAATTTCGGCCATCGGCAAAAAACAGCAATTGCGCCCAGCGTGCAATTTGCCGGGTGCCGATGGCGATAATCGCTTGTCGTAGCGAGGAGATCGGGCGGCTGAGGCCGAATGCGCTCGAATTGATCAAACGCAGCACCTGAACCACAAGGTTGGGGCTTAATTTGAGTTCGTTCTCGAGTTCGGCGAGTGTCGGGTCGGTCGCCAAGAGGCCCAGTAGACGCAACAATGCCTGACGTGAAGAGCTGGCTCGGCGTGATGTCAGGACCTGCGGTTTGGCGAAGTAGTAGCCCTGAAATAGATCGAAGCCGAGTTGCAAGGCTAGTCGGTAGTCAATATCCGTTTCGACCTTCTCGGCGAGCAGCAGTTTACGATGCTTTTTCGTCAAGCCGACAATTTCCAGGATCGAAACGCGGTCGCATTCCAGAAAGTCTATTTTTACGATATCGATGATCGGCAGCGCATTGAGAAAACGGTCGGAAATTGCCGTCACGTCGTCGAGCGCCAGCTTGTAGCCATATTGCCTAAGCTTGGCGCAACGTGCGAGCGCTTCGGCATCCAGCAACACCGTTTCGAGAATTTCCAGAATAAAGCGATGTGGCGGGATCAGCAGAATGACTTCACTCATCAGCATGTCGCGGCTGACGTTGACGTAACCCATATGCTGACCCAGCGCGGCCGCAATACCGACGTCGCCGATAGTGCGGACCAGTACATGGGCGGTCGCTTCCTGATCGTCTGTGACCAACGCGAGGTTTTCACTGCTGTTGCGAAACAGCAGTTCAAATGCCGCTAGCGCACCATCTCGATCCAGGATGGGTTGCCTTCCCAAGTACACAAACTCGTACTCGATATGAGCGGTTTCAGCCGATTCGTCCGCTCTGGATGCCAGAGCAATTTTCGTAGATGCCATGATAATAGAGTGACGACGCGGGCCAAATGGCGTCGCGATATGACAGCACGTTTGCTATCGCTAAACGACGGATGGGCGTATTACGCCTTGAAAGCGCGCGAGACGCATAAAAAATAAGGGCCACCGCTCACATCGGAATATTGATGTAAGCACATCGAATTGATCATGTGCCGCGGTAGTGTACGAAAAATCTCCACGTATGATAACGATTCCAGCTTAATTTGGATTCTACACGCGTAACGCCAGCATATGAAACTAACGGGATTATCACATTCCATAATATGACCCGCATGCCCGTTGTATGATAATTTTATTCGGGCTCTGATGTAAGCAATAACGACGCTAAAAACGTGGTCTCGCGAGCAGGCTGGACGGTGCTCGGCTTAAAGGGCTACGTGTATGCCCCTGGTGTGGCATGCACGTAGCGCTTTATTTATTTGCGGTTTTTCAGTGATGCGAATTTATGATCGTCCGGGGCAATGTAATTGGCGCTCGGACAGAGGATGTTATGGTTGATGCCAGCGATTAACCGTCGAAGGTGGTTTTCAGCCGAATCTGCTTAGTTCAAAGCAGTTCCATTGCGCCGACCGACGCATGTTTGAAAAAGCGGCCGAGCTCGCGCGACAATTCGTTTAACGCGCTCATTTCGTGCGGCAGGATTTTGCGGACCAGATTGGCTTTATCCCAGTCGCCATAGAGCAAGGCTACGGCGCCGCTTTCCGTTTTGACGGGCAGTAGTACGAAGGCCTGAGCATTCGGCAGCACCCGCCTGAACCAGCCTGGAATATGCGAACTGAACTTCGGGTCAAGCGCATTTTCAATAAAGATACCGACCGAGTTGGCGATCGCCAAATGAAACACGTCGGCGGAAAATGCTGCGTCGAAGTACAGGTGGGGTAACAAGGGTTCGATATCTGTACCGAAGCCCAGGCGCGCATGGAAGGTGCCATTGCGCGCGTCGCGCACGAACACGATGGTTCTCGAAAATCTTAGGCTGGCAAGGACGGTTTCGGAGGCCATCGTCAGCACTTGCGCGAGCAGGTTTTCCGAGGGCAAGGAGCGTAAGTCGCCAAGGCCATTGCGGATATGGCGCTCCGCATCTTGTACTTTGACGCCGCCAGCCTGGCCGCGCAGCTCATCAATTTCTTTAATAAAATTCTTGCTGACGTTTTCCTGGGCGAGGTTGTCGGTGATGCCGATCAACAAAGCCGGGTCAATGGCCAGGCTTTCGCCATAAAGCTTGGCGGCTTCGCTAATTTTCTGATCGCAGGCCTGCGGGTCGTCGCCGGCAACCGTCATATATTCTGAAACCTGGGTGGAAAAGCTGGTAACGGCGCGTAGCCAGCGAATTTCTTCTGGAATGCTGTCTGGATCGGCGTCGTGATCGAACGGCTGCATGCCGGCCCGAATGATATTGGGCAAGCCCCAGCGCGTTGCCGCCGATTCGCCGAGTTCTTCAAATGAAACGCCCAGAATTTCGACGCAGACCTCATCGGCATTGCGTTTTTCTCTCTCGGCGCGTTCACGAACCAGCTGCCATTCATTTTCGAGATAAAACAAGCAGAGCAGTTTGCCGAGCTGACGCATCAGCGTGCAGACGACCGCTTGTTCGCCGGTTTGTGTATTGCCGGTTTCCGTTACTTTGCGGGCAATGCAGCCGGCCAACATGGCGCGATTCAACTCAAGTTTTGCATCGATCTGGTGAGTACTCGATTGCGACTGGTGAAAGTGATCAACCAGTTTGAGGCCCAGCACCAGATGGCCAACGGCCTCCATGCCGAGCACCATGAGGGCGCGCGATACGGTGGTGATATTGCCGCCGAATGCCATATACATGGCCGAATTGGCCAGGCGTATGACCTTTTGCGTCAGGGTGAAGTCCGATAAAACGACCTGAACTAAGGCGGTAAAGTCGTAATCGTCGCTCTTCATTGCGGAGATAGTTGCCCGCAATGAATTCGACAGCATCGGGAAGTCGCCGCGCTCGCTCATGCGCCGCCACAACTTCTCGATCAGTACGTCTTTATTTTTCGATTCCGACATTGATTAAGTACAAAAAGAACTCATTACGGTTAGCTGGCCTGGGTGCGCAGCTCGCCCCGTTCAAACTTGCGGGCCAACTCATCGATAGGCAAGGCCTTACAGATGAGCCAACCCTGTATTAGGTTACATCCATTCGCAGTCAACATTTGCCGCTGGTCTTCGGTCTCTACACCTTCGGCGACAAGATCGAGTCCGAGTGTTTTGGCGAGTCCAACCACAGCTGCAACAATAGCTTGATCGTTGCGGGATGTCGGCAAATTAATAATAAAACTGCGGTCGATTTTGAGCGTTGCCAGCGGAAAACTCTGCAGGTACGCCAAACTCGAGTATCCGGTGCCAAAATCATCGACGGCGAATCGTACGCCCAATGCCGCCAAATCTTCAAGTATGGATTTGGCGTGCGCCGGATCATGCATCAACACGCT
>Ga0302220_10003046_pt1 | contig 11840 bp, 9 predicted proteins | sample II_Palsa_E1_3_FD_194572 | JGI IMG/M metagenome (GOLD analysis project Ga0302220, IMG submission 194572) | Peat permafrost microbial communities from Stordalen Mire near Abisko, Sweden - II_Palsa_E1_3 | ecosystem: Environmental > Terrestrial > Soil > Palsa > Peat permafrost | place: Sweden... | reverse complement strand
ATATTGCGGTCGGCGGTTTGCAGCGAGCTGAGGACGGCATTGAACGCATCCACGGCAGCCGCCGGAAATTGCGCTTGCACGTCCATGCGCGCCACTTCGATGCCGAGTCCTGCATGCTCGGCGTCCAGCGCGTTGAGATGGCGTTGCACCGCCTGCGCCATCTCGCCGCGCAACTGCTCGCGCTTGACGGCCATCTGCTGATCGGTTGACAGCAGCTCTGGGCGCGCCACCAGTATCGAATCGAGATCGCGCGCGGCGGTCGCCTCGACCACCGCCGCCGCAACGATGCGCTGCAGCGCCGAGTCGAGGCGCGCCTTCTGCAGCACGTACACATACGGGTCGACCACGCGGTAGTACAGCGTGGCGCTCAATTGCAGGATGCCGTTGTCGCCAGTGAGGACGTAGCCGGAGCCGGCCAGCGCATCGGACAGCACCGGTCCCGAGTGCTCAGGTGTCACCCGGTCGGTCTGGAAAACCTCGGAGCCGCTGTCGCCGAGCGGCAATTGCGCGGTTTGGCTGGGCTCGGTGGCGACAGCCGGGTCGGTGGCGCGCGCGCGCGGATCGCGGTCGAGCGCGCTGATGCGTTGCTCCAGCAGGCGGGCGCTGCCGGGGATCAGTAGCACCGTTTCGAACGGCTGCGGCCACGCGAACAGCAGACCCGCGTCCTGGGTTCGTACGAAAGCGCCGAAACGCATGACCACGGCTCGGCTGTCCGCCGGGATACGGCGGATGTTAGCGGTTGCCCACGCTCCGGCTGCGAGCAGCGCAATCGCCACGATGAACCAGAAGGCGAGGCGCACGGCCTGAGCGCCGGGTCCGAGGGTGGGCGTGTCCACGGTCGTGCTCATGGGGTGTCCCGGCCCTTCTTCGCCGGGGTGTTTGACGGCGCATTTACCGACGCATTTGTCGCCGCGTTTGTCGTTGCGTTCACTTGATAGCCGCCTCTAGCTGACTGGATCACGCCAAGCCCGGCCGGTCCTTGCACGAGCACGTTGAACGGCGCCGCGTCGGTGCGCAGAATCAGATTCGTATTGCTGTTGACGATCGTGTTCAGCGTGTCGAGCGAACGCAGCATCGTGTACAGATGCGGGCTGCCTGCATAACTCTTGCCGTAGATGGCCGCCGCATCCTTGCGTGACTGAGCCTCGATCTGCGCAGCCTTGACGCTCGCATCTGCGACTGTGATGCGCGCGTCGCGATCCGCGTCCGAGCGGATCTGCGCGGCCTGCCGTTTGCCATCTGCGGTGCGCTGCGCAGCCACGGTCTCGCGCTCGGCTCGCATGCGCTCGACGGTGGCCGAGAGCGTCACGGCCGGTAACGTCAAACGCTCAAGGCCCACTTGCACGACATGCACGCCGTAGGCCGCATAGAGCTGCGAGTCGACCTGGCCACGCAGTTCGTCCTCGAACGCGCCGATGCGCACCTGGTTTGCGTCCGTATTCACCAGCGAAGCCAGGTTGAAGTCAGCGGATGTCGTCTGCAGCGCGGAGCCGAGCAGCGAGCGGATCTGCCGCGCCGCTTCATCCGGCTCGTTGCGCACCGCGCGCACGAAGCGGCCGACGTCGTTCGCGTTAGCCGGGACGCGCCACGCCACATACGCTTGTACGATGATGCGCAAGCCGTCGCGCGTGCCAACGTCCTGCAGGCCGCTCGAAGTGGTATGCAGACGCAGATCCACGGGCACGGCGGCTTCGATCGGCGCCGGCAGACGCCACGCGAGGCCCGGCTCAAGCAGCACCCGCACCGGCTCGCCAAAGCGCGTGACCACTGTTGCCTCACCCGCCTGCACTTGGATGAAGCTGGCCACCGCCAACGCGATCACGACACACAGCGCCGCGAGCGCCACGCGCCAGTGGAACCCGCCGCCTCCGGCTGCGGCGCCGCGGTGGCCGTGTGCGTCACCGCCGCCATGATGGTGATGATGTGCGTGACCGTGCGCGTGCGAATGATTCAAACTCACGATAACCCCCAAAGCCGTTTGTCCGATGCCGTACCGCGTTTGCCGCGAACTTGCGCTGCGTTTGTCGTGCGCTCGCGCTGCCGTAGCGCCAAGCCGCGCCGTTGCCATGCACCTACATCATCAAGCAGCGCTCGGCTTCAATAGATGCGCCGCGCACCCGCTGCATCGCCCGCGCCATATGAGCGCAGATCGATGGTGGCGCGATTGCCCTCGACAAGCCGGTCGTCAATCAATGTCACATGGGCATTCTGCAAACCGTTCTGCAGGTTGTGCAGGTAGTACTCGAGCACGAACGCCGGGCCGCCTGCCTGGGCGGCGATCATCTCGGCGCTGAAATCGGTTTGCTGGACGCGCGCGGCCGAGGTGATGTCGGCGGCTTGCGCATCCGCTTGAGCGACCGCCGTCTGCGCCTGCTGCTGCGCGTCGCCAAGCGACGCGGCTGCCTGCCCACGCGCTTGCGCTACGCTCGCCTCTGCGCGGATCTGCGCTGCCTGCACACTGTGCCAGGCCGACGATGCGCCGGCCGGCGGATGCACGCTCTCGATCACCACCGCTACCACATCGATGCCGCTCGCCATCCGATCGAGCTGCGCCTGCACCGCCAGCCTGATGCTGTCGGCCATCGCGATCTGACGTGTTTCCAGCAGCGATTCCAGCGTATGCGACGCGAGATAGCGCACCACTTCGCGATTCGCAATCGCCCGTATGGTGTCGGGCACATCATCCGCGTGATACAGCGACGCACGCGCCGCAGCATCCGACGACCCGATCCGGTAGTCGAGCCGCACGTCAGCACTGACAATTTGGAAGTTCTGCCGGTCGCCGCTCGCGCCGGCAATCACCTGGCTGGTCTCGCCCTCATGCACGACGTCCCACAGCCGATTCAACTGCTCGGGCGTTGTTGCGTCGGCAGGGATCAGCGGGGGGGCGATACTGCTGTCGACCTGCGAGCCGGATACAACCAGTTGATGGACCGCGCCGTTATCGATCGCACGCGCGCGGCCGAACGGCCAGGGCAGCGCGACATGCAGACCCGGCTGCCAAACGGCGACCGGCGCACCAAAGCGCTCGTAGACGGCGCGCTGCTCCGGCCCCAGCATGACGACGCCCGTGAGCAGCCACGCGCACACGCCGATCGTGGCAATCGCAGCGGGCAACAGGCGTACCACGCTCAGCAATACCCAGTTCTGCCGCAGATCGATGCCGTAATGGCTGCGCAATTCGACCGTAAGACGCGTGAACGGAGATGACCGCCAGCGCAGCAGGCTTGCGATCGAACTATGCGCCACGCAACTATCCGCCACACCTGCATCGTCGGCACGCGCATCATCGGCAAGCCTAAGCGGTGGCGCAAACCACGAGAACACGATGCGCAATGCCAGCTCAATCGCAATCGCTGCACTGAACAACGCCATTGCGCGAACCGGCCAACCGATCGAGACTCCGGAATAGGCGAGCAGGCCGGCGCATAGGGCCGCGACCAACGAGATTGCGAGCGCGACGCGCAGCACGTTCGCCAGAGACGCCCAGACGGGGCCCCGCTCCCTGTGCATCGAGTAATAGCGTTCGGCGACAAGCGTCCCGAACGCCAGTGCCAACGCACCCACTGTGGCCACGACAGGCATGCCCGCTGGCGGCGGCACCGGCGCGGATACCGGCACATGCCATCCGGCCGCCGCTGCCAATGGCGACAGCGTCACACACAAGAGCACAGCCCACGGTTGCCAGCTAACCGCCTGCACGCGCTCGCGTATGGCGCTACCCGAGGTACTCCACCAATCTGCCCGCCACGCTCGGAGGTCTTCCGGCCACGATGGCCGCGGCCCTGATCGTTCGCGCGGCGACCAGAGCGCCGAGCGCTGCGCCGCGATCGCCACGGTCAGCACATTGATCCATGCGCTAGCCAACACTACGCACCATTGCAGGTAGAACCCGCCACCTATGACCGACGGCAAACCGCCGAGCAACGCTGCAAGCGCGAAGCTCATGTACGCCACCCGGGACGCGAAAGCGGTGTTATCGGACAACATCTTCTCCAAGTTGCGTGCCTGATATGCCGCGGCCACTACTACGGCGGTCCGGGACAATTATTGGGAGCACGATCTTTGTCCATGTCTTCGTCCTCATCTCCGTCTTTAATGCCGCCCAATGGGTACGTCGGTACGCCGGCACGCTTAAGAGATATGCATGGTGATGTCCTGCAGTGTTTGTTAATAACGATGGCTTATCGACCGGCGTAAGCCAATGCGACAAAGTGGGCGAGACCCATTAGATGGTGTCCCCATTTATCTCCATGCCACAATGGACGTCTGGCCAACCTTCCACGCTTCGCTGCCTTCTCGTTGGAGATCGCGACGAACCCATGACGAATATGGCAACTGTCTTCTTGACCGGCGCAAGTGGATTTCTGGGCGGGCATTTATTGCGCGAGTTGCGCGCGGCCGGCTGCGAGGTGCGGGCACTGTCGCGCCGTGCGGAGTCCGACGAGGCCATCGCCAGACAGGGCGGCGTTCCGGTTCGTGCCGACCTGGCGGACCTTGCGTCTCTGCAGGCAGCACAGACCGGTTGCGAGGCGGTGTTTCACGCGGCGGCCAGCACCAGCATGTGGCGCCGGCAAGCCGCAGCGCAGACGGCGACCAACGTGCAGGGGACCGAAAACCTGCTGCGAGCGGCCCAGTCGGTGGGGGTGCAGGCGTTTGTGCATACGTCGTCGGTTTCAGCGTACTCGCACCTCGTGCACGGCACGCTGAACGAGTCGGTGCCACAGCGAGGCGCCGAAAGCTGGATCAATTACGAGCGCACCAAGTTCCTGGGCGAACAAGCCGTGCGGCGCTCCAGCATCCCGTGGATCGTTTTCAATCCCTCACACATTTTGGGGCCGGGTGACCATCACAACTGGGCGCGCCTGATCATGCTGGTGGACCGCGAGAAACTGCCGGGCATTCCACCCGGCATCGGGTCATTCGCCGACGTGCGAGAGATCGCCCGTGCGCAGGTACGTGCTTGGCAACAGCACAGGTTCGGCGAGACCTATCTGGTCGGTGGCGAACAAGCGAGCTTTGTCGACCTTTTGCACCGCGTGGGCACCGCATTGGGCAAACGCACCCCGCGCAATGCCATGCCGGCCTGGGCATTCATCACATACGCGCGCCTTGCGGGCGCTTGGTCGGGCGTGACCGGAAAGGAACCCGACGTGACCCCCGAGAGCGCAACGCTGGTCTGCGCCACCCTGCGCGTGGATTCGGCCAAGGCGAAGCGCGAACTGGGCTACGTTGAAACGCCCCTGGACGCGCTGCTTACCGATACCTTGCTTTGGATGAAGCAAGAAGGTTTGGTTGGGCGCTGAAGGCGATCCGCGCGGTAGACGGCGTTGACGTGTTGCTTATCGCTGAACGCTCAAGCTGGGCTGACGATAACCGACGAGCACGCCGATCAAACTGAACGCGGCGGCAAAAATGACGTAAAAGGCGGGTGCCATATTGCTGCCCGTTTTTGCGATCAGCCAGGTCAAAATCAGAGACGCAAATCCCCCAAAAATCATGACGGCGAGGTTATAGGCGACGGACAAACCCGTCGACAGCACTTTCGTGGGGAATGTCTCCGAGAGCGCCGCCAGAATGGGGCCGGTATAGACAGCGATCAATACGCCGAACGTCGCCTGGAAAATGCACAGGGTCAACAGCGAGGGGTTCGTCACGATCATGGAAAACATCGGCCATGCGATCAGCAGCATGGTCGCGGCCGCTCCGGCCAACAGTTTCTTTCGACCGATCCGGTCCGACCACCAGCCGGTAAACGGCGAAAGCACGGTAATCACGAAGCCGCCTACCATCGCTGCGATATACGAGGCCGATTGCGGAAGGTGAAGTACCTTGACCGAGTAAGTCGGCATGTAGAAGAGCACCACATAGATGCAGACGGTCCAGAGCACGACCATCGCAAAGCTCGCCAGCGTTTGCTTCGGGAACTGGAAGATGACGTCTTTGAGCGGCGTCTTGGAACGGTCCTTCATGTTTTCGAATGCGGGCGTTTCCACCAGATTACTTCGGATGTAAAAGCCGATCGGGCCGATCAACAGCCCCGCGAGAAATGGCAGACGCCACCCCCAGCTTTCAACGCTCGCTTTGTCGAGAAAGAAGGTGAGGCCGGTGCCAAAGCTCGCGCCGAGCAACACGGCGAAGCCGATGCTGGTCTGTATCCAGCTCGAGTAATACGCCTTTCGGTGGGGCGGCGCGTGCTCAGTCAGAAATGCCGTGGCGCTTCCCATTTCCCCGCCGGCCGACAATCCTTGCAGCAAGCGAGCCAGAATGATCAGGCACGGTGCGGCAATGCCGATCTGCGAATAGGTAGGGGTCAATCCGATCAGCGCGGTACCTGCCGACATCAGCAGAATAGTCAGCGAGAGCGCTGCTTTGCGGCCTACCCGATCGGAATACGCACCAATCACGATGCCACCGAGCGGTCGGACCAGAAAGCCCACGCCAAAGGTTCCGACCGACAGCATGAGCGAGCTGAGCTCGTCGCCGGTAGGAAAGAAGAGCTTGCCTATGGTGATTGCGAAGAAGCCGTAGACCATGAAGTCGAACCACTCGAAGCCATTGCCCAGCACGGTTGCGATAATTGCACGCCGGCGCCGGGAGGCTTCCCCGGCGCGATCCATCGTTAGGTTTATTGAGCTCATCTGCTTCTCCGTTTAATTGGCCAGTCGTGGCGGTCCAGTTTTGTTCTGAGGGGAATCGCGTTCTCGGCGATCGACCTTTCGGACATTTGACCTCTACAGAATTGGCACGCATACCTACGGATAGCAGGAGGGGGAAACGGTATTTTCCTGTTTTAGGCGGGACGTTTGATGGGCGATTTGCGACAGCAATCGTTAGGCGACGCCGGCTAGCCGCGTTTTCTTCACTTCGGCGAAATATCGATGAAATACCGCCGAAGCTCGCCAAGGTGCTCGCGGCTCGATTGGAGCGCTGCACCAGTGATTCCAGCGATTGCTACGTTTTGTAGGAAATATCGCAGCATAAATTGCCTGAAGACATCCTATTTTCAGAAGCGGCTATGCATTAAAAAGGAGCCATGTCTTGTACAGCGAATGCAGCTATTACTGCGGTGATGGCGTAAGCGGTTGCGTTGCACGGTAACCGACGCGTTACCCGCGCGTTACCCGCGCGAAAGAAGCCAAGGAGCACAGATGGGAAAGACGCCGGATAGTTCGATAGCGATCGGTGAAGAAATTGTTGCCGGCTTTGCAAAGTATGGTTTGCCCATCGTGGAGCCCGCGACGACCCGGGACCGGGGCGAAGGGCCGTACGTGCGGCTGATCCTGCGTGGCGCTACGCTGATCGACGGCACGGGGGCGCCGCCCTGGGGCGTGGTCGATATCGTCGTCGAAGCGGGCCGCATAGCGGACATTGTGAGCGTCGGCACGCCGCATTTGCCTATCAAGCCCGCGCGTCGTCCGGCTGCCGGAGACCGTGAAATAGACTGTCACGGCAAGTTCGTCACACCGGGGTTCGTCGATAGTCATGCCCACGTCGGGGCACCGTTCCATGCAGCCAATGGGAAAATGCCGGCCGCGGACTATGTCTACAAGTTGTGGCTGGCTCACGGCGTTACAACAGTGCGAGAAACAGGTTGTTTCAACGGGCTGAAGTGGACCCTGCAACAAAAAGAAGCGGCGCGACGCCATGACATCGCGGCGCCCAATCTATACGCCTACGCTTATTTCCCCGCGATCAACGATTACCTCAAAACCATCCACACGCCAGCCGCCGCCCGCGCGTGGATGCATAAGCTCAAGGCACAAGGCGCTGACGGCGTGAAGTTTTTCGGGGCTCCTCCTGCGATCATGGAAGCGGCGCTCGACGAGGCGCGGCAAGTGGGTTTGCGCACATGCTGCCATCACGCCACGCTTGCGGTCAGCCGCATGAATGCATTGACCACGGCCCAATGGGGGCTGACGAGTTCCGAGCATTCGTATGGTTTGCCGGAAGCGCTGTTCGAAGGCAGCACCATCCAGTCGTTCCCGCAAGCTTATGACTATAACGACGAGTATCTGCGCTTCTCGAGCGCCGGAAAGACCTTCCAGCAGGCGGCCAAACCGGGCAGCGCCAAATGGAACGATGTGCTCGACGGGTTTCTCGAAGTCGGGCATACCTTCGTGCCGACCCTGAACGTGTATGACGCCAATCGCGACCTGATGCGCACCCGCCGCGCCGATTGGCATGACCGCTACACGGACAAGACCCTCTGGAAATATTTCCAGCCGCAGCGCGGCGGCCATGGGTCGTACTGGTACCGGTGGACCACGCAAAATGAAGTGGAGTGGCGCGAAACGTTTCTCCTGTGGATGCAATTCCTGCAGGATTACAAAAATCGCGGCGGCAGGGTGTGCGCGGGAAGCGATTCCGGATTCATGTACCAGCTCTATGGCTTCGGTTTCGTCCGAGAGCTCGAACTATTGCAGGAAGCGGGTTTCAGCCCGCTTGAAGTGTTGCGCGCGGCAACCGCGTACGGCGCGGAATTACTCGGTATCGAGGATGAGACCGGCACCGTCGAGGTCGGAAAACGCGCGGACCTACTGATCCATGACGCCAATCCGCTCGACGACTTCAAGCTCCTGTATGGCACGGGTGCCATGCGCCTGAACGACGACACGCGAGCTGTGGAGTGGCAAAACAGCTTGGTGTTGACGATCAAGGACGGCGTGCTGTTCGACCCGGATCAATTGCTCAGTGACGTGCGAGCAATGGTAGAGCAGTCTGCCGACAATTGATGGGCGATCCAGACATGTCCCAGCCACATCCCCTGAGCTTTATTGTTTTGGCGGGCTTTCTAGGCAGCGGGAAGACCACGCTGCTGTGCGATTTCCTGGCCGAGCGCGCCGACGGCGACACCGCTGTCATCGTCAATGATGTCGGCGAGATCAATATCGACGGTGCGATCATTGCGCTCACGGGCGATCTGCCTATGGCCACCTTGAGCAATGGGTGTGTCTGTTGCAGCCTGACCAACGATCTTCTTTACACCATTGAGGCCTTGCTCGAAGAGCGGCATCTGTCGGGAGCGCCGCCCTTCGCACGCATCGTCCTGGAATGCAGCGGCATCGCAACGCCCGGGCCGATTGTCCGCAGTCTCGGCGCGCTCGCGCATTTGGACATGCGGGTCAAAGTGGTGACGACCTATTCGTGTACTAGCGAGCATGAGGTCATGCAGCAGTTCGAGGAGGCGGTCAGCCAGCTCGCCGCCGCGCACGCGGTGGTACTCACCAAGCTTGATCTCGTGGACGAGCTCAAGCGTGCGGCGGCGCAGACGAACGCCCGCGCGTTGAGTCCGCTTGCCGATATCGTCGTGGAGACTGACCGAGGCCGTCGCGCAAGCCTGGCATTTGCGCAGTCGCTGCCGGTTCGACATGCGAGGTCTCGCGAAAAATTATCGCTCGGGCCGGTTCATCCGCGCGTCGGCGTCTATCACCTTGAATTCGATCAAGCTGTGTCATGGGAGCGGCTAAGCGAGTGGCTGGAAAACCTCATAGGTTACTTCGACGAACGATTACTGCGCTTAAAGGGCTTCGTTCAGTTGGAAGACTACGATGGAAAAATCCTGCTGCAAGGCGTGGGGTCTCATATCGACTTGCCGCGTCTATGTGCGCAGATTGCGCAACCGTCATCGTTAATCGTGATTCTGCGCGACGTCAGCATCGACGAACTGGCGGCGATACAACCGGCTCTGCCTCTCAAGCCCATATCGCGCGGACCGAGGATGAAGCGGCCGCCTTCGATCGGAGCGGTGCCGGCGCAGCGTCAACGCTGATTGAGGCACGCTTTGCGGCACAGTTCGGCGCGCACCAAAAAAAGCATCAGTTTCCCTACTAGATGTAGGTAGCCGCGATCCGACAACATTTCTAACATTGCGTCACAGACTCGGACCTAATGGGGGAAATCATGGACGCGAAAATCGAACAGAGCACGGTGTTGAATGTAATTCGCAACGAAAGCGTTGCCAGGGGTGTATTGACCGCACACCCGCTCTTTGTGGAGCGAGCCGCGGGTAGCAGTATCTGGGACACCGAAGGTCGGGAGTATCTGGATTTTGTCGGTGGCATCGGTGTTCTGAATGTCGGCCACAATCATCCCAAGGTGGTGGCAGCCGTTGAGGCGCAACTCAAGCGCGTGACTCACGCTGCGTTCCAGGTGATGGGCTACGACGTCTATGTGCGTCTGGCCGAACGCCTGAACAAACTTGTCGGCGGCAGCGAGGCATACAAGAGCGTGTTTTTGACCACAGGCGCCGAGGCCGTCGAAAACGCCGTGAAGATCGCGCGCTCGTACCGCAACGCACCGGGCATTATCGCCTTCAATGGGGGCTTCCACGGCCGCACCCTGCTGGGCGTGACGCTGACCGGAATGAGCGCGCCGTACCGGCAAAACTTCGGTCCGTTCGCGGGCGACGTGTACCACACGGCTTATCCCGATGAGTACCGCGGTATCACGGCCGATAAGGCGATCGCGGCACTGGAAAACCTGTTCGCAACCGAAATCACGCCAGATCGCGTGGCCGCCGTCATCATCGAACCGGTGCAGGGCGACGGTGGGTTTTTGCCGGCCGGCACCGATTTTCTCAAGAAACTGCGCGCGCTGACGAGCCAGCACGGCATCTTGCTGATCGCCGACGAAATCCAGACCGGCTTTGGCCGCACCGGGAAAATGTTCGCTTTCGAACATGCGGGTATCCAGCCCGATCTGGTGACGGTCGCTAAAAGTCTCGCGGGCGGATTGCCGCTTTCCGGCGTGGTCGGGCGCGCGCAAGTCATGGATGCGCCGACCCCGGGCGGTCTGGGCGGAACATACGGCGGCAACGCGCTGGCATGCGCTGCCGCGCTGGCCGTGCTGGACATCTTCGAAGAAGAGCAGTTGCTCGAACAGTCGCAGAAGCTGGGGCGCTTCCTGCGCAATGGGCTGGCCCAGATCGCGGATACTTATCCCGAAGTCGGCACGGTGCGCGGCCTGGGTGCAATGCTCGCGCTTGAGTTTGTCAAAGACCGTGATCCCGGCCAACCCGATGCGGCAATGGCGCAGCGCGTGATCGACCAGTGTCGCGAGGCCGGGTTGCTGGTCATCAAATGCGGCCTGCATCGCAACAACGTGCGATTGTTGGCACCGTTGAACACGAGTCTGGACGATGCGCAGAAGGCGCTCACCATTTTGAGCCGGGCCGTCGCTCACGCGCGCGCGTCTTGAACTAGCGGGATCAAGGGCCGAGCGATGGAAGACGCCGCACTGAAGCAATCCGTAACCGAGCAATCCGTAACCGGGCCGATTGCAACCCGGGCGATCGCAACCCGGCAGATCGCAACCCGGCAATTCGCGGGGAAGACGGTTCTGACCTTCGATGTCTACGGCACGCTTATCGACTGGGAGCAGGGCATCGTGGCCGCCCTCCAACCTATCGTTGAGGCGCACGGCTCGCACTTATCCGACGAAGTCGTGCTCGGGATCTACGCCCGGCATGAGACCGCGCTCGAAGAAGGCCCGTATCTGACGTATCGGGAAATCCTGGTGCAAAGCCTGGAGCGGATCGGTCTCGAACTGGGCTTTAAGCCGAGCGCGGCGCAAGGCGAGGCCTTTTCGCACTCGGTAGGCGACTGGCCGGCTTTCCCCGACTCCCAGGCCGCGCTCGGCCGGCTCAAGCAACGTTACAAGCTCGCCGTCATCAGCAATTGCGACGATGAGTTCTTTGCATTGTCCAACAAGCGTCTAGTGGAATGTAACGTTTAAAAAGGAAGTATCATGCAGCCACGGAGGCTGCGATGAAACTGACCAAGAGCGAACGCATGGAACTTCAACAACAAGCCGCATCGCGGAGTGCTCGGGCCGATTCG
>Ga0302220_10003044_pt1 | contig 11849 bp, 8 predicted proteins | sample II_Palsa_E1_3_FD_194572 | JGI IMG/M metagenome (GOLD analysis project Ga0302220, IMG submission 194572) | Peat permafrost microbial communities from Stordalen Mire near Abisko, Sweden - II_Palsa_E1_3 | ecosystem: Environmental > Terrestrial > Soil > Palsa > Peat permafrost | place: Sweden... | reverse complement strand
ACGGGAGATTTATGAGCAGCCAAGTCACCATGCAAGAGACCGTTTTCGTTGTTGACGACGACGAGGCGATCCGCGATTCGCTGCGTTGGCTTCTCGAAGCCAACGGCTATCGGGTGCAATGCTTCTCGGGCGCAGAGCAGTTTCTCGACGCCTACAAATCCGGACAACACGCGAGCCAGATCGGTTGCCTGATCCTGGATGTGCGGATGTCCGGTATGACCGGCCTCGAGTTGCAGGAAAAACTGATCGCCGAAAATTCCACCTTGCCGATCATTTTCGTGACCGGCCACGGCGACGTGCCGATGGCTGTCTCGACGATGAAGAAAGGCGCGATGGATTTCATCGAAAAACCGTTCGATGAGGCTGAACTGCGCCGCTTGGTCGAACGCATGCTCGACAAGGCGCGCGCCGAAAGCGCCGATGTGCAGCAACAGCGTTCGGCCACCGAGCGTCTGAGCAAATTGACCGCGCGCGAGCATCAGGTGCTGGAGCGCATCATCGCCGGGCGCCTGAACAAGCAGATTGCCGACGATTTGAGCATCAGCATCAAGACGGTGGAAGCACATCGTGCCAACATCATGGAAAAGCTCAGCGTGAACACGGTTGCCGATCTGTTGCGTCTGGCACTTTCCAGAAAGCCGTAAGCCTTACGCGCCCTTTGCACCGCACGCGCTCTATGCGCGGCACCCTCAGGCTGCGGCTCGCGCTGCGGCCTGGGGGTGCAGAGTCCGTACGGTGCATTAGGCAATGCGGACTTGATTTCTGCGATTCAACCCGCATCTGAATCCTATGTGCGAGTCCCTGGGTTCGCACCGGGGTCGCATTGGGTTCCCATCGAGTTTGCGTCGGGTTCGCGTCTCCCACGCCGGCCCGGGTGAGCTCTTGCCCTATTCCCGACACCTTCCGCCAGCCATTTTTCTGATATACCCGCCTCTACCATGACTGCCAAACTCATCGACGGTAACGCCCTCTCCAAACAGCTACGCGGCGGGGTGGCGCAGCGCGCAGCCGCTCTGACAGCACGCGGCACGCAACCCGGCCTCGCCGTGCTGCTGGTCGGCGAAAACCCCGCCAGTCAGGTGTACGTGCGCAACAAGATCAAAGCCTGCCAAGACAACGGCATCTATTCGCTGCATGAGCAGTTGCCCGCCGATCTGAGCGAAGCAGCGCTGCTCGCCCGCATTGGAGAGCTGAACCGCGACCCCGCAATCCACGGCATTCTGGTGCAACTGCCGCTGCCCGCGCAAATCGACAGCCACAAGGTGATCGAGGCGATCGACCCGGAAAAGGATGTCGACGGTTTTCACGTCGCCAATTCGGGGGCGCTAATGACAGGCCAGCCGCGGTTTCGGCCCTGCACCCCGTATGGCGTGATGAAGATGTTTGAATCCGAGGGCATCCCACTGAGCGGCGCCAATGCGGTCGTTATCGGCCGCTCCAATATCGTCGGCAAACCCATGGCGCTGTTATTACTCGAAGCCGGCGCGACCGTCACCATCTGCCATTCGAAAACCCGTGACCTGGCCGCTCACACGCGGGCTGCGGACATCGTCGTGGTCGCCACCGGCCGGCGCAACATGCTGACCGCCGAGATGGTCAAACCGGGAGCGACGGTGATCGATGTCGGCATGAATCGCGACGACGCAGGCAAATTGTGCGGCGACGTCGATTTCGCGGCAGTCAAGGAAGTTGCCGGCTTTATCACGCCGGTACCGGGCGGCGTCGGCCCGATGACCATTACGATGCTGCTGGTCAATACGCTGGAAGCTGCGCAGCGCGCCGCCGCACGCAAAGAGTCGGATAAATAGTCGGATAAATAGCCAGATCAACCCCGGGCGCCGGGCCGCTGCGACGGCGCCCCGAACTCTGGCAACACCGCAAAGCAGGTTAAACAGGCGGGTCAAATAGGCTAATCGGTGCGCTGCATCGTTCGAGTCTCGCCAAGCCCAAGCTTGCGGCAATCGCAGTCTTTGGCACAATCAATTGGATTGCGCCGCGCGCCCGTCGCACACTAGGCAGTACGGCAACCTTCATCATCAGGAATCCCATGAGCCAAATTTCCCAACACTCCGACGCTGCCGGCATCCGTCAGAACAATCCGCTGCTGGATTTCAGCGATTTGCCGCAGTTTGCCGCGATTCGCCCTGAACACGTCACGCCCGCGCTCGACGTTCTGCTGGCCGATGCCAGAGCGGCCGTAGCGCTCGCCAGCGAAGCGCATACCCCCGCCACCTGGGATACCGTGGTTGAGCCTGTAGAGTGTGCCACCGAGCCGTTGTCACGCGCCTGGGGCGTCGTCGGGCACCTGAACGCCGTAGCCGACACGCCGGAGCTGCGCGCCGCTTACGGCGACAATTTGCAGCGCATGACCGAATTCTGGAGCAACCTCGGGCAAAACCTGGCGCTCTACGAAAAATACAAGGGCATCGCAGCATCATCCGAATTCGCTACGTTTTCGCCGGCGCGCCAGAAAATCATCGACAACTCGCTGCGCGGTTTCCGCTTGTCGGGCGCCGAACTGGCCGAAGCCGACAAGCCGCATTTCGCCGACTTGCAGGAACAACAGGCGCAACTGGGAAAAGCGTTTTCCGATCACGTGCTCGACGCCACCAACGCGTATGCTTACGTGACCGAAAACGAAGCTGAACTCGACGGCCTGCCCGAAGACGCACGGGAGGCCGCGCGCAACGCCGCGGAAAAGGACGGCAAATCCGGCTATAAATTTACGCTGCATTTCCCGTCCTACTTCCCGGTCATGCAATACGCGAGCAGCCGCACGCTGCGTGAAACGCTTTACCGCGCCTATGTAACACGCGCCTCCGAACTCGGCCCCCACTACGGAAAAGGCCAGGCCGATTGGGACAACACCGCCAATATCAGCCAACAATTGGCGCTGCGTCAGGAAGAAGCGCACATGCTGGGCTATGCGAACTTCGCCGAAGTTTCGCTGGCGCCCAAGATGGCCGAATCGCCCGCGCAAGTCATCGATTTCCTCGACGACTTGGCGCGCCGCGCGCGTTCGCACGGCGAACAGGACTGGGCGCAGCTGCGCGAGTTCGCTCAAGCCGAGCTTGGCTTGAGCGATTTGCAACCGTGGGATACCGCCTCCGCCTCCGAACTCTTGCGCGAAAAACGCTACGCATTTTCGGAAAACGAGGTGAAACAGTACTTCCCCGAACCGGCTGTGTTGAAAGGCCTGTTCAGCGTAATCGAAGCGCTGTTCGGTGTAACCGTGCGCCCCGATCAAGCGCCCGTCTGGCACCCCGACGTGCGTTTTTTCCGAGTCGAGTCGGCCGCCGGCAAATTGGTGGCTCAGTTCTATCTCGACCTGTACGCGCGTGAAGGCAAGCGCGGCGGTGCATGGATGGACGATGCGCGTTCGCGCCATAAGCTGCGTAACGGCAGCGTACAGACACCGGTTGCGTACCTGACCTGCAATTTCTCCGCGCCGGTGAACGGCAAGCCGGCCTGTTTCACGCACGATGAAGTGATCACGCTGTTCCATGAAACCGGTCATGGGCTGCATCACATGCTGACCCGCGTCGACGAGATGGGCGTATCGGGCATCAATGGCGTCGAGTGGGATGCGGTCGAACTGCCCTCGCAATTCATGGAAAATTTCTGCTGGGAGTGGGATGTGCTCAGCGGCATGACGGCGCATGTCGAAACCGGTGCAGCGTTGCCACGCGACCTGTTCGACAAGATGACCGCCGCCAAGAATTTCCAGAGCGGCTTGGCCACACTGCGCCAAGTGGTGTTCTCGATCTTCGATATGCGCTTGCATACCGATTTCGATCCGCACGGCGCGCTTGCCGTCAACGATTTGGCACGCGATATCAACGAGCGTTATCACGTGATCGCTCAAGCACCGCTGTCGCGTTGGGCGAACACCTTTTCGCATGTGTTCGCGGGTGGTTACGCGGCCGGCTATTACAGCTACAAATGGGCCGAAGTCCTGTCGGCGGATGCGTATGCCGCCTTCGAAGAGGCTGCCCAGGCAGGTTCGGGCAGTGTGCTCGATGCGCAAACCGGAGCACGTTATCGGCGCGAGATTCTTGAAGTCGGTGGCAGTCGCCCGGCAATGGATTCGTTCAAAGCCTTCCGTGGCCGCGAACCCAGCATCGATGCGTTGTTGCGCCACAGTGGCATGACTCAGGCGTAATTACCCGGGCGTAATAACTCATGCCTACTGACTCAGACTTGATGACCAAAACCTGCTGATTCGATCACAAACATCGCACGCGCTACCGTGCGTAACCGCACAATGCGACGCAACCGAAAGGGGGCGTCGCTTTTTTATATCAGGCGATTATCAGACTTCGCCCGCCGCTCGGGACGCAGATCGAGAATGGACAATATCGAGATAATAGAGGAATCCATAATTTGTTTCGAAATCCACAAAACCAAACCAAATAATGTTTTGTATAACGAATAAATACCTAAAATTCACCTAGACGAAACTCGAACTGCCCATTTATCAAGATGAAATCTGGGTGGTAACGGAGCGAGCTCAGATGAATTGCCCTGTCGCTGCCGATACAGCACCGGCCGATGCAGCCTGTCCGCCGGCCGCGCGCAAACCAGCTCCCGAGCTTCAGTCCAGTTCTCCAGCAACAACCTATATGCGCGGTTCTTCCGAGCCCGACACCACCGTCGCACTCGGCGGCACCGATGCTCAGGACAAGCCGATACCCGCCGTATCTCATGGTTACCGCATCGACCCGGGCCCGATCGAATTTGCGGTGCCGGGAACCCAGATTCGCTACGACTTTCATTACGGCGCGCGTGTTCAGGTTGGCAACGATCTAGTGCGTGTCAGGCTGATCGACCTCGATGCCGACGTCACGCTTTACGACGCAGAAGCGCAAAACGCGATCGTCACCAGCACCAAGCGCTACTACGTCCGTTTTCGCATTGAGGTGCTGCGCGACGGCAAATTGCTGTTCGAACACAATTACGATGCGCGGCGCCGCAACGTGTTGATCAAGCTGCCGGTCGGCACGCTCGGTGACGCGCTGGCATGGTTTCCGTATGCCGAAGAGTTTCGCCGCAAACACGATTGCAAGCTGTATTGCGCCGTCGCGCCGGAGATCGCGGATCTGTTCAAGGAGTCTTATCCCGCGATCAACTTTGTGCCACCGGAAACCCAAGTGGCCGAATGTTATGCAACCTATCACCTGGGCATCTTTTTCCCATGCGATGACCGCGTACACCAACCGGTCGACTTTCGAGTCGTCGGCTTGCACAAGACCATAGGTTATCTGTTGGGCGTGCCACCGGTCGAAATCAAGCCCCTCGTCAAGGTATCGGATACACGCCGTCGTATCGCCGAGCCCTATGTGTGTATCGCGGCACAGGCCTCCACCCAGTGCAAATACTGGAATCATCCGACCGGCTGGCTCGAAACCGTCAAATTCCTCAAGCAGTTGGGTTATCGCGTGCTGTGCATCGACAAGCAACCGGTGCATGGCCAAGGTCTGTCGTGGAATCTGATTCCCTACGGCAGCGAGGATTACACCGGCAATCTTTCGTTGCAGGAGCGCGCCAGCGTGTTGTCGCACGCTGACTTCTTCGTTGGATTGTCCAGCGGCCTGTCGTGGCTTGCCTGGGCGGTGGGTACGCCGGTCGTGATGATCAGCGGCTTTACTCATCCCACCAACGAATTCGCTACGCCTTACCGCGTGATCAATTACCACGTGTGCAATAGCTGCTGGAACGATACGCGGATCGAATTCGTCCACGACGACTTCATGTGGTGTCCGCGTCATAAGGGCACCGAGCGGCAATTCGAGTGCTCGCGCTTTATCACCCCGGGCCAGGTCAAAGCCGCGATTGAGCAACTGCTGGCCGATCGCCGCGATCAACGCACGCTCCAGCCCATCACATCGAAGCGGTACTAGCCCATCGCATCGAAGCGGTACTAGCCCACCGCATCGAAGCGGTACTAGCCTTAACCGCGCGCGAAAAATGCAGCGGCGCCATACGCCGATTCGGCGAGTTTGGCGCCATGCCGTAGTTTTTTGATCTTTAGGGGCTTTTGACATGACCACGCAGCCCGATAGTTCGCACATCGCATCCTCGCCCGGCGGCTTGCCGCGCGATTCGGCCTACGCCTATATTGGCAATAATGTGGCATTCCCGCTGCGGCCTGTGGCTGCGGCAGCCCTCATCGCGATTCCGTTATGTACGCAGCAGGCATGGGCGCAAAATGTTCTGGCGGGTCAAGTTGTCACCAGTGCGATTCTCAGCACAGGCATAGTGCAAAACGTGCTCAGCGGCGGCACCGCCAACTTCACCTCGATATTCAGCGGGGGCTTGCAGAATGTTTCTGTTGGCGGCATCGCGAACGGCACGCAGATCAACAGCGGAGGTGTCCAGAATCTATTCCTCCTCGTGCAAGCCGGCCAGACCGGGGCCGTGGCCTTTTCCACCACGATCAATGATGGCGGTCAACAAACGGTCCGGGGTTCGGCTTTTCAAACCACGGTCAATAACGGCGGGTCTCAAACTGTTTCGAACGGCGGCGTGGCCAGCGGCACTATCCTCCTGAGCGGTGCGCAGCAAACAGTCATCGAAGGAGGGAGCGCTATCAGCGGCACTATCAGCAGCGGTGGAACGCAAACGATTTTGGATGGTGGCATTGATCTCCGCACCACCATCAGCAACGGCGGCTCACAAGCGATCTCGTCAGGAGGCGGAGCGCTCAACGATATCGTCAGGAGCCGTGGCCTACAAGCGGTCTCGGCAGGCGGCGCCGCGATTAACACTGTCCTGTTCGGTGGTGGACAGCAGGAGATTCTCGCAGGCGGTAGCGCCAGTGCCACCTCAATCAGCAGCGGCGGCCAGCAGACGGTAGCGAATGGCGGCGTCGCCAACGGCGTCCTCGTCAATGCCGTTGGCACGCAAACGATCTTGGCCGGTGGCGTCGCCAACAGCACACAGATCAACGTCTTAGGCCTGCAAACGGTCTCAAGCGGTGGTACTGCCAACCTCACCGTCGTCTTGGTCAACGGACAGCAAATATCCTGTCCGGCGGACTCGCCAACGGCACCACGGTAAGCGGCGGGGGCTCTCAAACGGTCTCGGGCGGTGTCACCATCGACACCACGCTCGCGGGGAGCGGTGCTATTCAGTTGGTTTCCGGTGGCATTGCCAGCAACACCCTTGTGAGCAGCGGTACAGTCCAAATGGTCTCTTCCGGCGGCGCAGCGATCGCGACTACGGTGTTCGGCAGCCAAAGCCTTTTCTCGGGCGGCACGGCGGTTGCGACGTCGGTGGGTAGCGGCGGGATACAAAACGTCGCTCTGGGCGCGGTCGTCAGCACGACCTCGGTGTTGTCGGGCGGTATTCAATCGAATGCGGGAATCGCAAGCGAGACCACGCTCGATGGCGGCACGCAATTCATCGCTAGCGGCGGTTCGGCTCTGGCGACGACCATCAACCAGGGCGGCTTGCAGGCGCTGGCATCCGGCGCCGTAGCGAGCAATACCCAAGTGAATGACGGCGGTGTGCAGGCGATTTCGGCCGGGGCTACGGCAAATAGCACTACGATTAATAGTGGCGGCATCCAAGCGGTTTCGACCGGCGCCATCGCCAACGTCACCACGATTAATAGCGGTGGCACTCAAGCAGTTTCGACCGGCGCCGTCGCCAACGACACGCAGGTCAATCCTGGCGCTTCGCTGTTGGTTGCGTCAGGTGGCACAGCCAATCGACCCGTTATCGACGCAACAGTCGATGCGCTGAGCGGCGCCGCCTTCAACGATACCCAGATTGCTGCCGCCGGCGTGTTGAACGCCCATGGCGGCTCGCTCATCGGCGGCACCACGACGATCGCCGGCGCCCTCGCGATCATAGACAACAATGAGCACTTCGACGCGCTATCGCTGGCCGGCGGCACCCTCCAATTCGGTGCCATTGCCGGCACGGCGGATCGAGCGGCACCGGCCCCTGCCTCGTTCATTTCCGCCACCGTCAACTCATTGACCGGCGCCGGCACGCTCTCGATGCGTACCGATGTCGCCACGCTCACCGGCGACTTCCTTGCCGTGGGCAGCGCATCCGGCAACCAGCAGTTGCTCGTACACGACTATTCAACAAGTGCCGCTGATCCCTCGCAGCGCCTGTTACTGATCAGCGCCGCCACCGGTACGGCTGTGTTCAGTCTCGTCAACGGTGCCACCGATGTCGGTGCGTTCCAATACGGGCTCGCCAATCAAGGCGGCAACTGGTATCTGTTCAACCTCGGCACTCATACCGACACCGCTGAAACCGCACAAACCGCAGCACAGGCCGCCAGCCTGATCTGGTACGGCGAACTGCAACCGCTCTATCGCCGCCTCGGTGAGCTACGGCTCAACCCCGCCGGCGACGGCGCGTGGGCTCGTACCTACGGCGAGTCGGTGCATCTGACGCCGACCAATGCGATTGGCGCCGACATCACCCAGTACGGTGTCGAGGCTGGCATCGATCATCGCTTCGCCACTGATTTGGGCGCGTGGTACATCGGCGTAGTTGGCGGCACCGGGTGGGTGAATCAGACCTTCGCCGACAACACCGGCACCGGCACAGCGACACCCTGGAGCATCGGCACCTACGCGACTTGGCTATCCAACTCCGGTTGGTACGGTGACTTCGTCGTCAAATATAACAACATCGATCAGAAAATCAGCACCACCGCTGCTGACGGCGAAAGCGTCAGCGCCAGCTACCGGCAAAACGGCTATACGCTGTCGGCCGAGGGCGGACGCCGCTTTGAGCTCGCGCAGCGCTGGTTCGTCGAGCCGCAGGTCGAATTGACAACGATGCATTACGGCGGGGCCTCCTACACGACGAACTATGACGGCACGACCGTGCAAGTCGACAGCGGCAACGCCTCGCTCGGACGCATCACCCTGCGCGCGGGTCGGCAGTTCGACACACAGTGGCAAGCCACCCCGCTCAAGCTTGAGCCCTACGGCGAGGTATCGTTCATCCGGCAGTTCCAGGGCGGTTCAGACGTCTCGGTGGCTGGCACCACCCTGAATAGCACCGCCCCTGGCGACCGCGGCCAGCTCACACTGGGCGTCACTGCGCAAGCACGTAACCTGCAACTCTATACCGCGGTGTCGTACGGCCGAGGCCAGCACTATGAGCAGCCCTGGTCGTTCGATATCGGTTTGCGCAAAACCTGGTAGCCGTGATCTATTGCGAACCGGCGGCGCGCAAACGGCCAAACAAGCGCCTGCCACAGCGTCGCAGGCTTGTGGCTAGGCATCAGGCCGATTTCGCAGAACTCGCCGGGTTCGGGCTTTGAGGCCGTACCAAATAGCAGATCCCACAGCGGCAGCATGTCGCAAAAATTCTTGTCGTAATGACGTGGATCGCGCGAGTGATGGAGTCGGTGAAACTGCGGAGTACTAATCCAGGCCCAGCACGGTCCCAACGAAAGCCCTACGTTCATGTGGGCGACCACGTGATTGACAAGAAACACCAACGCGACCACGCCTGCCGCCGCTGGAGGCGCTTTCAGCAAGATGCCCACGAGCGGATAGACAAACAGCCCCTTGAGCACGAATTCGAACCAGTAATGCCTGTAGGTCAGCGTGACGTTGTAAGTCTCCTCGCTGTGATGCAATTCGTGCATCGCCCACATCCAGGGCACGGCGTGCTGAACCCGATGGAATAAATATTCGAACAAATCGGTGACTAGCCATAGCGTCAGCACCGCGGCAGCGAAACCCAGCCCAGTCGGGGCAAAGCGGATCAAGCCACCCCCGAAATACTGAACCGTCCACAGCGAACCCGAGTAGATCAAAGGCCTCAGCAACAGAAGACATCCGCCCGCCAGCAGCGCATACATCACGTTAAATCGAGTCCCCGCTTTAGGTTGCGATTTTTCCAGAGGTCGCGACCATTCGATCGCCATCCCAAGCGCAACCCCTCCCAGCAAGAGGAGCGCGTAATCCCTGAAGTCGTGAGCGTACGTATTCAGATAAGCAAAAAGGCGATGCGTAAAGTCACCCCACGGCAGCATATCGAGTCCTCACTCCATTGATCGGAATAAATGCGCGACGGTAGAGATGCGGCCTGTAATGCCCCCATCGCCCTCATCGCCCCCCTGTCGGACAACGACTGTATCATCCCGGAAAGCACGATGCCCATGTGACGTATTCGCGCGATCGCGCACCGACTGTCACGCGGGCAATCCGCAGTTAGCCGGGGGACACATTAATGTACAGTTTTTCAGAAATAGAAACGACCTGTCTTGACGACAATGCAACGCCCTGGATCCCCATGTCGCGCAATCAATCGGGGATCGAAATCAAATATTTCCGCATCGATCCCGTGCGAGGCGAATTTATCTGCGCGCTGAGGATGCAGCCGGGCGTCAGCCTGCCCGCCCACCATCACACCGGCACCGTCATCGTCTATACGCTACAAGGCGAGTGGAAATACCGCGAGCATGATTGGGTTGCGAGAGCGGGCAGCGTGGTTTTCGAAACGGCGGCATCACGTCATTCCCCGGAGACACTGCCCGACTCAGGTGTCGTCGTTACCTTCAACGTCGTGAGCGGCGAGTTGCTATTCCTCGACCCGGAAGGCCAATTGATAGGCACGGAGAATTGGCGTACCTCCATGCATCGATATTTGAAATTTTGCGAACGCAACGGTGTGTCGGCGCGCGATTTGAGCGGTCTGGGCGTGATCACGGCAAATAGCTTTTAAACCTCCGCCGTACGGGCTGAAAGGGATGCATAGATCGGCCAAATGGGCTGAGTCCACGTAAAATAACTTTCGTGCCCCAAAATACCTCAACCAGCGCCATCTTGGGCACTGGTTATGAACTAGCCCCGTGGCTAGCTACCAAGCTAGAACGCCCGAAGCCCTGTTGCCATGCATTGAATTACTTGAAGTTCTAAAAATATGAAAATCGCTACGTGGAACGTAAATTCTCTAAAGGTGCGTCTGGGCCATGTGCTGGACTGGCTGGCGCAAAGCGGCGTCGACGTCGTGTGCCTGCAAGAACTGAAGCTGACCGACGACAAATTTCCGACCGCCGAGCTGGCCGCGGCCGGCTTCGCCAGCGTGTTCACCGGCCAGAAAACCTACAACGGCGTCGCTATCCTGGTACGCGACACGCTACCGATCGATAACGCAACAGTCTCCAAGAACATTCCCGGTTTCGAAGACCCGCAGCAAAGAGTGATTGCTGCGACCGTGGCCGGTCGGCGCATCGTCTCCGCCTATTTTCCGAACGGCCAGGCGCCCGGTACCGAAAAATTCGCCTACAAGCTGCAATGGCTGGCGGCGCTTCAAGTCTGGATCACCGCCGAGCTCGAACGCTATCCGGAACTGGCGCTATTGGGCGACTTCAATATCGCGCCCGAAGACCGCGATGTACACGATCCCAAAGCATGGGAAGGCCAGAATCTGGTGTCCCCCGAAGAGCGTGCGGCTTTTGCCGGGCTGATCGCACTCGGTTTCACCGACACCTTCCGCCTCTTTGAACAACCCGAGCGTGCTTTCAGCTGGTGGGATTACCGTATGCTCGGGTTCCGCCGCAACGCGGGGATGCGCATCGACCATATCCTGACTTCGCCGGCACTCACACCTGCGGTCCTTAGTTGCCATATCGACAAAGTGCCGCGCGGATGGGAACAGCCATCGGATCACGCACCGGTGACGGTCGAATTGAAATGATGAGCTGAAGTGAAAAACGCCGGACCTCATTGCAACAGGTCCGGCGTTTCAGCAGTCGAGCTAACCAGTCGAGCCAACATCGCGTTCTCATGGCTCCAGATTCAGCTCCTGGATCTTGCGCGTAATCGTGTTGCGGCCGATGCCGAGCCGCTCAGCCGCTTCCACCT
>Ga0302220_10003043_pt1 | contig 11849 bp, 11 predicted proteins | sample II_Palsa_E1_3_FD_194572 | JGI IMG/M metagenome (GOLD analysis project Ga0302220, IMG submission 194572) | Peat permafrost microbial communities from Stordalen Mire near Abisko, Sweden - II_Palsa_E1_3 | ecosystem: Environmental > Terrestrial > Soil > Palsa > Peat permafrost | place: Sweden... | reverse complement strand
CCAAACACCGGGGCCCGCTTCTGGTTTGCCCAGTACAGGAAGCGCTATCGTTACACTACTCATGCGACCGTCGCATAGTTCATGCGCGCAGGCTTTTGCCCGGAAGGGGTAAATAGTCCGAATACCACAAGGAGAACCGGTGTCAATACTTGACGCCAGCTAACATGAAGCCATTTTTTTCGTCCAAACGACATAATATGGCCCATCCTCAGCAGCGGAAATTCATTCAATTAATACAAGGTCATTTTGTAAAAAATAATCTCAACAAATTAAACAGAAAAATAAACATTCTTGAAATTGGATCGTATGATGTAAATGGCTCAATCAGGGAATTTTTGCAAACTGACAGCGCTCAATATATTGAAGTTGACTTATGCGATGGAAAGGGTGTCGACGTAGTCAGTTACGGACATAAATTATCTCTTCCGAATGATAGCTTCGATATAGCCGTGAGCTGCGAATGTTTCGAACATGATGAGTATTGGGCTGACACCTTCAAAAATATGCATCGAATGACCAAACCGGGCGGCCTGATTGCGTTTACCTGCGGAACCCTGGGCAGGCTTGAACATGGAATTATTAGATCAAATGCGGAGCATTCACCGGGCACGCAGTTCATTGGTTTGGATTATTATAAAAATCTAGATAAAGAAGATTTTTATAATACATTCAACATCGAATCCATGTTCTCTGAGCATTATTTTTTTTTGAAAATCGAATTACGACCTCTATTTTTTTGATCGGAAAAAAGTAAGAAAATTTTCTCTGGACAAATTGAAAATTTTCCATCCGACGTCGCTCAAATAAAAAAATTCAGCAAAATTAACTTTAAAATCGCGGAGATCCCGATTTACGTCGCTCGAAAAATACTGCCCGAAACCAAGTTACAGGATTTTTCATGCTCGTACCGGCGGAAAATTTACCCACTCAGATCTTTTATAAAATCGATCAGCCGCAAAAAAAGCGATAATGAGAAGAAAACCGACAAATGATGGACGTCGGCAACTGATCGATACTCGTCTGCCAACATGAAAACCGCAAAAATCTTCTCCTTCATCGTGGTACTCGCGATCGCGCTATACGGCGCACTTGGCTGGTATCTACTGCCGCTAGCCACGTTCGATGGCGAGCTCACACGTACCGGCAAATTGCCCGAATCGTTATTTGGCTGGACTCGGCCGCAACCGGCCTTGGACTCCGCCGCGTTCGCGCAGGCGGACTGGCGCGATGCCGACGTGCTGGTCATTGGCGACAGCTTTAGCGTAGGCCGCGTCTGGCAAACGCAATTGACCCGCAGCGGTCTGCGCGTGCGTACCGTCGCCTGGTCGTCAATCCGTTCAATCTGCGGCGATATTCAGCCCTGGCTGCGCGCGGCGGGTTTCAAGGGCCGCTATATCGTGATTGAAATTGTCGAGCGTAACGCGCTTGACACCGTCAACAACACTCTAGCGTGCAGCAAAATGATTGCTACGCCGACAGACTCGAACACTGAGTTTTCCGGTCCGCCACCGTCGTCTATCGACCGAACACACCCGGTCATGAGCGGACGTTTCTCCGTGGGCATCGAAACCTGGATAAATGAACGTAAATATCAACGCCTGAGCGCCTCGCCAGACTTTAAAAGCTGGAAAGTGAACGACGCGACGACGGTAGCACGCGTGCCTAACGGCTGTGCTTTGTTTAGCCACCCACGCTGTGACGATGTCCTGTTTTACGGTGGCGATAAAGAGGACGATCTGGGCGCCGACATGCTCAATGGCATGAATACAATTGACGCGCGCCTAAGCGGATACACACCCATCTGGGTCATCGTTCCCGATAAGTCGACCAGCTATTTGCACCCGAACAAACAGTTTTGGACCCAAGCCGCAGCGCATTTCCATGCCCCCGATCTACTCAAGGATTTCCGGCAGGCCATTCAGGACAGGGTGGTCGATCTCTACCTTGGCAGCAATACCCATGTATCGACTACCGGATATCTCCGGATCGGCCAGTTAGTGTTGTCGCAAATCCAGTCCTTGGAGCAGGCTCGGACGCATGGAACAAGCCCACACCTTTGAGCGCATGGGGTCGCACACAAGTTTACCGCTTGGCGCGACCGCCCAAACCATCCATCAAGGCCAGCAATACCGCGGACAGCACAAAGGTAATGTGTATTCCTACGCTCCACCCGAGGTCCCGGCTGCTGACTTGCTCGACATTCATAAAATTTTTCAGTAATTCGATGGCTGAGATCGCGACGATCGACGCCATCAGTTTGAGCTTCAGGTCGCCAAAGCCCACATGACCGATCCATTCCGGTTTGTCCTTATGCCCATCAAAATCCAGCTGGGACACAAAATTCTGGTAGCCGCCGAACATGATCATCAGCAGCAGATTACCCATCAGCGACAAGTCGACCAGAGACAAAATACCGATAATCGTGTCGTCACTGCTGATCGTGAAAACATTCGATACCATCACGTAGCTTTTCTGCGCGAACTTGACCAGCAGCAGCAGCAAACTAAACGCCAAGCCGAGATAAATCGGCGCCAACAGCCAGCGGCTATTAAAGATGGTTTTTTCGATACATCGTTCCGCCCACGACGCCTGATGCTCGGCGCGGTCGCCCAATTCGCTCATGCTTGTTTCCTGAATTAAATAACACAAAGCGGGCTGCGAGCCGCCATGATTAGCTTACCAACCTTCATGCGCAGTCTCGTTCTCGCTGACACGTCGACGTCGCGCTTCCTCTTCAAGCCGCACGTCTTCAACCTCGCTCAACACGCCGTCGACATCGACCGGGGTCTGGTCAAGTTCGACATATCCGGTCAGCGTCAGTTCTGGTGTCAGCGTTCCCGCCTCGTAGTGCAGCCAGATTTCTTTGCCATAGAGGGTGCCAATGAGCGCCGGCGCAAACTGCCCAAAGAAATTCGTCACGTTGTCGACGTCACGCTCAAGCATGGCCGCGGCATTGTTATTGCCCGCGGCGTCGACCGCTTGGGGCAAATCGATGATCACAGGCCCCTGGCTATCGACCAGAATGTTGTATTCGGACAAATCGCCATGAATCACGCCCGCGCATAACATCAGCACCACTTCTCGCAGCAGGATCTGGTGCATGGCGATGGCTTCGGCCTCGGTGAAGGCGACGTCGGCCAGACGCGGCGCGACTTCACCGGCATCGTTGGTCACCAGCTCCATCAGTAATACACCTTCGAAACAAATATAGGGTTGAGGCACGCGCACACCCGCCGCTGCAAGCCGATACAGCGCGTCAACTTCGGCGTTCTGCCACACTTCTTCCTGCATCTTGCGCCCGTAACGGGAGCCTTTTTCCATGGCTCGCGCTTGGCGGCTATTTTTGACCTTGCGGCCTTCCTGATAGCTCGCGGCTTGCCGGAAGCTGCGTTGACTGGCTTCTTTATAAACCTTGGCGCAACGAATTTCTTCGCCACAGCGCACCACGAAAATGGTGGCTTCTTTGCCGCTCATCAATTGGCGGACGACTTCGTCGACCAGACCATCTTCGACGAGGGGGGCGATTCTTTTTGGCGTTTTCATAGGCCCACTGGTGATTCGATCGACAGCACACGCCGATCCAGGTCAAAGCATACCGGGCTTACCCCGGCGCGATGGCCCGATGCATAAAGCGTCGATGGTGCGCGATGCGACGCACGGCCAAACCGTGACCGATCACGCATTTTCCACTGTTTTGGCGGATGAAGATAGGCAACTCGTGATATAAGCCATGCCGATGCCAATCAAAGCCGCCAAAAATCGGCCGAATCCCCACAATCCCGCCTTCGGGACGGGGTTCAGTGATAGCTCCACTTTGGCAGTTTGATACGATTTCCGTAAGGGGGCGTCCACGCCATGATCCCAGGGGACTTCCTTTGGCACACGAGACCGTCCCAACGAACCGGATCGCGCCCCCTCCGGGGCGTTTCACGCGGAGGGGCTATATCGAACCGCTTTGCGGCTCGCCGCTGCGCAGCGCCCGATCGATCAGGCCCTCTTCACTGGCGCGGCGCACCGCATGATCAAGAAATTCATCAGGCGACTCAATAGCCGACTTCAACATGCCGATTACGCCGGTGACGTCCATTAGTACAATCGCCTGTGCCGACTCCAGATGGCTGATCACGGCGCGCTGCCCTTCAGGGCCAGGCGCCAACGTCACGCACAATGGAATGCGCTGGCCATCCATCACATGTTCAAAATTTTTAATCATTGCGGGCCCCCGATCCAAATACGCAGTGTGCGTCCCGACCAGGCGGAAGATTCGATCCCCCCAAACACCTGGCCGTCGCACCTAATTGAATTGGACCCATTTCAAGCGAATGGTTCACTCTGTGGCAGGCGGCGGCTTGAGCCTGAGTTGCCGGTACGCCCCGCCCTACTGCGCGCCAACAACTTAGGCCGAGTGTTGCACCGCACGGCTCGGCAAGATCGCGGCAATCGCGGCCGGCCAGGTGTCTCTACGCGCCCAAGCATGCATCGCGGCAATGTCGGGAGCCAGATAACGATCCGCATCCAGAAAAGCGACTTTTTCCCGTAGCGAGGCAAATTCTGCCTCAATCAAAGGTGAGCTACGCAACGGCCGGTGGAATTCCAGCCCTTGCGCGGCCGCCATCGCCTCAATGCCGACCACGGTTGCGGTGTTTTCCGCCATGTCCATCAGGCGACGCGCCGCGAAGGTCGCCATCGACACGTGATCTTCCTGATTGGCTGAGGTCGGCAAACTGTCTACGCTGGCCGGATGCGCCAACGATTTATTCTCGGAGGCCAAGGCTGCTGCAGTCACCTGGGCAATCATAAAGCCGGAGTTCACCCCACCATCGCTGACCAGGAACGGCGGCAGGCCAGATAGACCGGTATCGAGCAGCAATGCCATGCGCCGCTCGGAAATCGCGCCAATTTCCGCTATTGCCAGGGCGATAATGTCGGCCGCAAACGCCACCGGTTCAGCATGGAAATTACCGCCGGACACCACATCGCCGTTATCGGTAAACACCAGCGGATTATCGGATGCGGCATTGGCTTCAATCTGCAATACGCGGCTCGCATGGTTCAGGTTATCGAGCACGGCGCCCATCACCTGAGGCACACAGCGAATCGAATACGGATCCTGCACGCGGCCGCAATTCTGGTGCGAATGCAGCACTTCACTGCCTTCCAACAAGGCACGCACCGCGCCCGCAACACTGATTTGGCCGAGTTGCCCGCGCGCCTCATGAATCCGTGCATCAAAGGGGCGCGCCGAGCCTTTAATGGCTTCCAGCGAAAGCGCACCTGCGACCAAGCCTGCTGCAAATACATTCTCGGCTTCAAACAAACCTGCCAGGGCCAGTGCCGTCGATACCTGGGTGCCGTTCAGCAAAGCCAAACCTTCCTTTGGCCCCAGCACGAACGGTGCGAGCCCGGCGCGACGCATGCCCTCAGCGCCCGACACCACTTCACCGTCAACCAAGGCTTCGCCTTCGCCGATCAACACCATGGACATATGAGCCAACGGGGCCAAATCACCCGATGCACCCACCGAGCCTTTGGCTGGAATTAGCGGCGTCACATTGCGGTTAACTAACGTCAACAGCGCGTCAATCAGCTCGGGACGCACCCCGGAATGACCGCGCGCAAGACTCACCGCCTTGATAGCCAGCACCATGCGCACCACGTCCGCCGACAAGGGAGCTCCGGTACCGACGCTGTGCGACAGCACCAGATTGCGCTGCAGTTCGGCAAGCCGTTCGTGGGGAATCCGCGTCTGCGCCAGCTTGCCAAAACCGGTATTGATGCCGTACACCACGGAATCTTCGTCGACGATACGTTGCACTACGCGCTGAGCGGCCAGAATGCCGACACGCGTTTGTGGCGCAAGCGTCAAACTGGCTTGATTGCGATAAATCCGGCGCAAGTCGGCGAGCGTGACCTTGCCGGGTGAAAGTACCAAACCGTCACGGTGAGTGGCTGAGGAAGAATTCAGGGTCATGGGATATCCTTTAATGGCTAGCAACACGATAACTTGTATATTCAACTATATTATATTGAGTCATCCTGCGCTGCCAACAAAAACTTTAAAAATCTTGGAAAATGACATTTATATCAATAAAATCAATGCGTATACAATATTAGCACCCAAGCATGCGATTAGTCGTTTACCCTTACTTGACTTGTATATACAATCAAAATACTATCATTTCCACAAAGACTGGGAATTGCCTGTCTTAGGTAAATGAACGCAGCGATTCCCTTAAAGGCCCGGCACATGGATGAGAAGCTACAGCTAGCGGTACCCGCCTATCAGCAAGTCAAAGATTACGTGACTGATCGCATTCAGGACGGAACCTGGAAGCAAGGCGAATTGGTGCCGTCGGAGCACGAATTGGTCAAGCAATTTAGCGTGTCGCGCATGACCGTGACACGCGCCCTGCGCGAGCTGACCGCCGAACAGTTACTGGTTCGCGTGCAAGGTGCGGGCACTTTCGTAGCAGAACAAAAGTACGGCTCGACCGCCGTATCGATACGCAATATCGCCGAAGAAGTGGTCGCGCGCGGACACGACTACGGCTGCCAGGTGCTGGCGCTGGAAGCCGTGTTCGATCCGGTCGCATGCCATGCCCTGGCGCTTAACGAGGGCCCGGTGTTTCATTCGCGCATTGTCCATTTCGAAAACAAATTGCCGATCCAATATGAGGATCGTTACGTCAACCCCGAGGTGTTCCCGAATTATCTGAACCAGGATTTCACGCAGGAAACACCGAATAAATATCTGGTGCGGGTTGCACCAATCAAACGCGCCGAATATCGAATCGAAGCCAAGACGCCCGATGCACAGGTCCGCAAGCGTTTGCTGATGGATATCGGCGAACCTTGCCTGGTGCTGTTTCGCCGCACTTGGGTGATGGAGGCTGTCGCCACGGCGGTGACGCTCTGGCACCCCGGTTCGCGTTACCAGTTCACCGGCGAATTTTAGAAAACCCACCTACCCCCAGGAGCCTATGATGTCCCAGCAAATGAGCCGGCATGACCCCGAACGCACCGTGCGCGCCCCCACCGGCACGCAACTGACCTGCAAGAGTTGGCTGACCGAAGCCGCCTTCCGGATGTTGCAAAACAATCTCGACCCGGCTGTGGCTGAGCGCCCATCGGATCTCGTGGTCTACGGTGGCATCGGACGCGCCGCGCGCAATTGGGAATCGTTCGACGCCATTCTGGGCGCGCTGAAGGTCCTCGAAGACGACGAATCGCTGCTGATTCAATCGGGTAAGCCGGTCGGCGTTTTCAAGACGCATACCGATGCGCCGCGCGTACTGTTGGCCAATTCGAACTTGGTGCCGAAATGGGCCACTTGGGAACACTTTCACGAGCTCGATCGCAAAGGGCTGATGATGTACGGCCAGATGACGGCCGGCAGCTGGATCTACATTGGCACCCAGGGCATCGTGCAAGGTACTTACGAAACCTTCGCCGAAGCCGGCCGCCAGCATTTCGGCGGCGATTGGGGCGGGCGCTGGATCCTGACCGCCGGGCTGGGCGGCATGGGTGGCGCGCAACCGCTAGCAGCATCCTTTGCCGGCGCGGTGTCGCTCAATATCGAATGCCAGCAAAGCAGCATCGATTTTCGCCTGCGCACCCGCTACCTCGATAAACAGGCGCGCGACATCGACGACGCGCTGGCCTTAATCAAACATCATTGCGAACGCCGTGAAGCCGTCTCCATCGGCCTGCTCGGCAATGCCGCGGAAATCTTACCGGAGCTGGTGCGGCGCGCCCAAGCGGGCGGTTTGAAACCCGATCTGGTCACCGACCAGACCTCCGCGCATGACCTGATCAACGGCTACCTGCCAATAGGCTGGAGTGTTGGGCAATGGCATGCGGCGCAACAAGACAGTAGCCAACATGCACGCTTGACGGAAGCTGCCGCGCGTTCCTGCGCGCAACATGTCGAGGCCATGCTGGCGTTCCAGAAAATGGACATTCCGGTGGTCGACTACGGCAATAATTTGCGTCAAGTTGCTTTCGACCAAGGGGTCCAAAACGCCTTCGACTTTCCCGGTTTCGTGCCGGCCTATATTCGCCCCTTGTTCTGTGAAGGGCGTGGCCCGTTCCGCTGGGTGGCGCTGTCGGGCGACCCGGAAGATATTTACAAAACCGACGCCAAGATCAAAGAGCTGTTCCCCGACAATCGCCACGTCCATCGCTGGCTCGATATGGCGCGTGAACGCATCGCCTTCCAGGGTCTGCCTTCGCGAATCTGCTGGCTGGGACTGGGCGAGCGTCATCGCGCCGGACTCGCCTTTAACGAAATGGTCCGGACCGGCGAGCTGAAGGCGCCCATCGTGATCGGCCGCGATCACCTCGATACCGGCTCGGTCGCCAGTCCGAATCGCGAAACCGAGAGCATGAAAGACGGCAGCGACGCCGTGTCCGACTGGCCGCTATTGAACGCCCTGCTGAATACCGCTGGTGGCGCAACCTGGGTCAGTTTGCATCATGGCGGCGGTGTCGGTATGGGTTACTCGCAACATGCCGGCGTGGTGATCGTTGCCGACGGCTCCGAAGCCGCCGATCGACGCTTGGCGCGCGTGCTGTTCAACGATCCGGCATCGGGCGTGATGCGCCACGCAGACGCAGGCTACGACGTTGCGATTCGTTGTGCCGAGGAGCAGGGCGTGAAAATGCCCATGCTGAAGTCGGCACGCTAAGCCGCTCGGTAAAACCTGAGGTGGCGCCATCGTACAGCCAGCCGTACTTGGCGCCACCCACTATAAAGGCACCTGCAAGATGAGCGATTCGCCGAAATGGGATGTGCTGTGGCGCAATGTGCGCCTGGCCACACTGCGCGACGACGCGCCGCCCGACGCACGTTATGGCGAATTGCCGAACGGCGAGTCCGGCGCGCTCGCACTCAAGGACGGTAAAATTGCCTGGCTCGGCCCAGCCGGCGCGCTGCCGCGCACCGCCAATGCGGCACAGGAATACGACGGCGGCGGCCGCTGGGTCACGCCAGGATTGATCGACTGCCACACGCACTTGGTGCATGGCGGCAACCGTGCCCGCGAATTCGAAATGCGGCTCGAAGGGCTCAGCTATGAAGAAATCGCCCGAGCCGGCGGCGGCATACTCTCCACCTTGCGCCACACTCGCGCGGCCTCGGAAAATGAACTCTATACGTCGGCCTTGGGGCGCCTGATACCGCTGCTACGCGAAGGCGTCACCGCAATAGAAATCAAATCCGGCTATGGCCTGGACCTCCCCTCCGAAGCCAAGATGCTGCGTGTAGCCAGGCGTTTCTCGGCCTTGCCGCTGACCGTACGCACGACGTTCTTGGGCGCCCACGCGATCCCTCCCGAGTATGCGGGCGATGCCGACGGCTATCTGGACCAGGTCATTGACAGTATGTTGCCGGCTTTGGCCGAAGCCGGTTTGATCGACGCCGTCGACGTATTTTGTGAAACCATAGGCTTTAGCCCTGCGCAAACCGAGCGCGTATTTCGCGCGGCCCTGGCGCACGGCCTGCCCGTAAAAATTCATGCCGAGCAGTTATCGAATCAATCCGGCGCAGCACTCGCTGCGCGCTACGACGCCTTGTCGGCCGACCACCTCGAACATCTCGACGAAGCCGGTGCGATAGCAATGGCGCGTCACGGCACGGTCGCCGTGCTGCTGCCCGGCGCCTTTTATTTTTTACGCGAAACCCGTTTGCCGCCGATCGCCTTATTGCGTCAGCATCGCGTACCCATGGCCATCGCAACCGACAATAATCCCGGCACTTCACCCGTCACGTCCTTATTGCTGATGCTGAATATGGCGTGCACCCTGTTTCGCCTAACGCCGGCCGAAGCATTGGCGGGCGTAACACGACATGCAGCGCAGGCACTGGGCTTAAGCGATGCGGGTACGCTTGCACCCGGCAAGCGCGCCGATTTTGTGCTCTGGAATATCGATCATCCGTCCGAACTCAGCTACGCGATCGGCGCCAATCCTTGTCACCAAGTTTATGTCGCGGGCAAGCTGCGCACGCTACCGCCAGCCCTCACCGATGCCGCCGCCGCACTCTCGTTAAAGCATACCAAGTGACCCCAGACCCGTCCCAGCAGCCGGCGACACGCCTCGGCGAAACCGCGTTGTCGCCTCTCCCGCAGCACTTTTCCGGCGCATCGGTGATCCGTCGTGCGCAGCAACACGCGACCATGGCTTGGAAGAATGGCGGCGGCATCACCCAGGAGCTCGCCGTGTCGCCGGCCGGCGCCGATTTTAACGATTTCGTGTGGCGCGCGAGCATTGCCGAGGTCAATCGTGACGGCCCGTTCTCGCTCTTCGGCGGCATCGACCGCACTATAGTGCTGCTCGACGGTGCGGGCTTCACACTTGAACTCGACCGGAGCGAGCAATATAGCCTCGACCAGCCATACCAACCGTACTGCTTCCCTGGAGAGCGCGCTGTCGCCGCCACGCTGCGCGACGGCCCGACTCGCGACTTCAATCTGATGATCAGGCGCCGTGCAGCGTGCGGACAACTCGATATAGAACGAGGCCCCGGCACATGGCATTTCGATGCTACTGTGGTGCTGCTCTATTGCGAACGCGGCACGGTTGATCTTGCTGTTAATCATCAAACGGTGGACCGCCTGCATCCCGGCGATCTGTTACAGATCGCGCCAGTCGAGGCCGGACTCTGGACCGCGCAAGCGTCGGCCGAGGCCGTTTTGGTGGTGATACGCATAATCCTTTTACCCTCAGCCGGAGCACAGCTTTGAGCGCCCTACCTCCCTTTGCCGCAACCTCGTCCCACGTCGGCGGCGCGGTGTTCGCACGCGATGCCTGGATTGCCGGTAATTGGCAACGCGATGTCCTGTTGCAATGGAACGCGGCCGGTGTTTTGACCAACCTCGAGATCGGCGCACCAGCGCCATCCGGTGTACCAATAGCCAGCGGCCCAGTGCTGCCCGGCATGCCCAACCTGCACTCGCATGCCTTTCAGCGCGCCATGTCCGGGCTGACCGAAGTACGCGGCGCGCCAGCCGACTCGTTCTGGAGCTGGCGCACCCTGATGTATCGTTTCGCCAACCGGCTGAAACCCGAACATATCGCAGCCATCACGCGGCATCTCTATATCGAAATGCTGAAGGCCGGCTACACCTCGGTCTGCGAATTTCACTATGTCCACCATCAAGCGGACGGCAAGCCTTATGCGAACCCGGCCGAGCATGCACTACGGATTATTTCTGCGGCGCACAGCACCGGCATGGGTCTGACGCTGCTGCCCGTACTCTACGAATACAGTGGCTTTGGCGCACGCCCCGCATTGCCGGAACAGCGGCGCTTTATCGGCTCGGCCGATTCAATGCTCAAGCTGATTACCGATTTATCCGCGGCCCACCCGGCCAACACCAGCCTGCGCTATGGCGTGGCGCCGCATTCGCTGCGCGCCGTCTCGCCGGAATCGTTGGACGCGGTGCGTAGCGGCTTGCACGCAATCGACAGCCTCGCGCCCATCCATATTCATATCGCCGAACAAGCCAAGGAAGTCGAAGACAGCCGCGCCACCCTGGGCGCCCGCCCAGTAAGCTGGCTGCTCGACCATCAGCCGGTCGACGCACGCTGGTGTTTGGTCCATGCTACGCATATGAGCGACGACGAATACAACGCTGTGGCAGCCAGCGGCGCCGTAGTCGGCTTATGCCCAACGACCGAAGCCAATCTCGGTGACGGCTTCTTCGATGCAGCACGCTATTTCGCCGCAGACGGCAACTGGGGTATAGGATCGGACAGCCATGTCAGCATTAGCCCCGTCGCGGAATTGCGCTGGCTGGAATACGGCCAGCGGCTGCTACATCGCAGCCGCAACGTGCTGGCGGCACCCG
>Ga0302220_10003041_pt1 | contig 11852 bp, 8 predicted proteins | sample II_Palsa_E1_3_FD_194572 | JGI IMG/M metagenome (GOLD analysis project Ga0302220, IMG submission 194572) | Peat permafrost microbial communities from Stordalen Mire near Abisko, Sweden - II_Palsa_E1_3 | ecosystem: Environmental > Terrestrial > Soil > Palsa > Peat permafrost | place: Sweden... | reverse complement strand
ACGAGATACGTGACGAAGTGCGCCAGCTTTGCCATCTGCGCTTCAAGGAAGAAGAGCTCGACTACCTTCGCCGGATGCGCTTCATCAAGAGCGATTTCATCGACTTCCTCGCGCTCTTTCATCTCAATGAGAAGTCCGTCACGATCAAGCCGTCCGCCAAGCAGAACGGCGAGATCGACATTGATATTGTTGGCCCGTGGCTGCATACCATCCTGTTCGAGATCCCGATCCTCGCGATTGTCAACGAGGTGTATTTCCGCAACACGCAACGCGAACCGACCTTCGATACCGGCCGCGACCGCTTGCGCGACAAGATCCAGTTGCTGCACGGCCGTCCGGAAGTCTCCGACTGCAAGATTGCCGACTACGGCACCCGCCGCCGGTTCTCCAAGCAGTGGCACGAGGAGGTCATCCTCAAGCTGAAGGAAGGCCTGGGCGAACAGTTCACGGGCACGAGCAACGTCCACTACGCCATGAAGCACGGCTTGCGTCCGCTCGGGACCATGGCGCACGAATACCTTCAGGCTTGCCAGGCGCTCGGTCCGCGGCTGCGCGACTCGCAGATCTTCGGCTTCGAAATGTGGGCGAAGGAGTATCGCGGCGACCTGGGTATTGCGCTCTCCGACGTCTATGGCATGAAGGCGTTCCTGAACGACTTCGACATGTACTTCTGCAAGCTCTTCGACGGCGCCCGCCACGACTCCGGCGATCCGTTCGACTGGGGCGAGCGCCTGATCCGTCATTACGAAGAGAACCGTTGTGACCCGCGCACCAAGGTGCTCGTGTTCTCCGACGCACTCGACATTCCCAAGGTCCTGCGCCTCTACGAACGTTTCCGCGGCCGCTGTCAGCTCGCTTTCGGCGTGGGCACGAACCTGACCAACGACCTGGGTTATCAGCCGCTGCAGATCGTGATCAAGATGGTCCGCTGCAATGGCCAGCCCGTGGCCAAACTTTCCGATTCCCCCGGCAAGAACATGTGTGACGACCAGGCCTATCTTGCCTACCTGCGCCAGGTGTTCGACATCGCCAAACTCGTGGAAGAACAGTAACCCACGCGGGTGTTCTTGAGGTCTGGCGCTGCTGCGCGTTAGCCGTTTGGTCGAGGGTAGTCGAGCGGGAGCGCTCGTTATAATCGAGTCCTTGATCGACGCACAGGCCAGCGAGGACAGCATCATGAATACATCGGCCGCACGCCGGAACTCAGGAGACCAGGGCTTACGGCTGCGCGCTGCGGCCGCAGACGCAAGCGGCGGTGCACGCGCATGAGCACATCCGTGAACATGCGACGCTTATGGCAAGGCCTGGTGCTCCTCTCACTGCCGTTGACCGCCTCCGCGGCATCGCTTGATGGCGCCACGCTGTCTGCGCTGTGGGGACTTCCGTTCGCCGGCATCCTCTTATCCATCGCGACCGTGCCGCTGATCGCGCCGCACGCCTGGCATCGTCATTTCGGCAAGATATCGGCGGCCTGGGCGCTCGTGTTCCTTGTGCCTTTTGCGCTTGGCTTTGGTACGCAGGTTGCGTTCGCCACCTTCGTGCACGCCATGCTGGAAGAGTATGTGCCGTTCATCATCCTGCTCACTACGCTCTTCACCGTCGCCGGCGGCATCTGCCTGCATGGCGACCTGCACGGATCCCCGCGTCTGAATACCGGGCTGCTCGCGCTCGGCACGGTGCTCGCCAGCATCATGGGAACGACGGGCGCGGCAATGCTGCTGATTCGCCCGCTGCTGCGTGCCAACGAACATTGCAAGCACGTTGTGCATCGCGTGGTGTTCTTCATATTTCTTGTGGCCAATGCCGGCGGTGCGCTCTCACCGCTCGGGGATCCGCCGCTGTTCCTCGGCTTCCTGAATGGCGTGAGTTTTTTCTGGACCACGGTGCATCTCGCCGCGCCAACGCTCTTTATCTGCGTGGTTTTGCTGGCGCTTTTCTACGCGCTCGACCGCTATTACTTCGCCAAGGAAGAAGTGGTGCATCGAAGTGAGGTGAAAACGCCATTGAGCGTGGACGGCAAGATCAATTTCGTTCTGCTCGCTGCGGTGGTCGCGCTGGTGCTGATGAGCGGCTTGTGGAAACCGGGCATCGAGTTCGATGTAGTCGGTACGCATGTCGCGTTGCAGAACGCCGTGCGCGATGTGCTGCTTGTCGCGCTCACCCTCTTGTCGCTCATGCTCACGCCAAAAAGCGCGCGCGCTGGCAACGCGTTCAACTGGGGGCCTATTGAAGAAGTCGCGAAGTTGTTCGCCGCCATCTTCATCACCATCGCGCCCGTGATCATGATCCTGCGCGCGGGTGCGGGCGGGGCGTTCGCCGGTATCGTGCACATGGTGACCGATGCAAGCGGCAAGCCAATCGACATTGCGTACTTCTGGGCGACGGGATTGCTGTCGTCCTTTCTCGACAACGCGCCGACATATCTCGTGTTCTTCAACCTCGCCGGCGGCGATGCCCCAACGTTGATGACGACTGGCGCGACCACGCTCGCCGCCATTTCGGCCGGTGCCGTGTTCATGGGCGCGAACAGCTATATCGGCAACGCGCCCAACTTCATGGTCAAGGCGATTGCCGAATCGCGCGGCATTGTCATGCCGGGATTCTTTGCGTATCTCGGCTGGTCGGCAGTCATTTTGCTGCCCTTGTTCCTGCTTACTGGGTGGTTGTTCTTTTAGGAGAAGTCGATGAAGAAAGTGCTGGTTGCCCGCCCCATTTTCCCGGACGTGATCGAACGTCTCCGGCAATATTTTGAAGTCGATGCCAATCCGGGCGCGCCGCTTAGCCCCGACGAATTCGCGCGCCGCATGGCTGACCGCGACGGCGCTTTGCTTGCAGGCGACCCCGTCACGGCGAAGGTCCTCGAAGGCGCCCCGAATCTCAAGGTCGTGTCGAACATGGCCGTGGGTTACAACAACTTCGACATGCAGGCGTTGAACGCGCACGGCGTGCTCGGCACCAATACACCCGACGTATTGAACGAAAGCACAGCGGACTTCGGGTGGGCACTGATGATGGCCGCCGCACGTCGTCTTGCTGAATCCGAACACTTCCTGCGCGCGGGCAAGTGGGGCACATGGTCCTACGACGCGTTCCTCGGTACCGACGTATGCGGCTCCACGCTCGGCGTGCTCGGCATGGGGCGCATCGGCCAGGCCCTCGCCCGGCGCGCGCGCGGGTTCAACATGCGCGTGATCTATCACAACCGTTCGCGCGTCGCGCCGGAGATCGAGGCGGAATTGAACGCGGAGTATGTATCGAAGGCTGACTTGCTCAAGCGCGCCGACCACGTCGTGCTGGTGCTGCCGTACACCGCGGAGAATCACCACACTATTGGCGCGGCTGAACTGGCGGCCATGAAACCTACGGCTACGCTGACCAATATCGCGCGTGGCGGGATTGTGGACGACGCGGCGCTGATCCAGGCGTTGCGTAGCAAGACCATCGCGGCGGCGGGGCTGGACGTGTTCGAAGGCGAGCCGAACTTCAATCAAGATTTCCTGACCGTGCCGAACGTGGTGCTGACGCCGCATATTGCGAGCGCGACCGAATCCACGCGCCGGGCCATGGCCAATCTCGCCGCGGACAACCTGATCGCCGCGCTGGGCGAAGGTCCGCGCGCAGGTAACCCGCCGAACCCGATCAATCCGGAAGTCCTGAAGAAATGACCATGTTGTTGCTGTTGAGCGTGGGTGTCGCCGTCCTTGCGATCGCTCTGGGGATCGCGTTGATGCTGTTGCTGCGGCCGAAGCGGGAAACAGATGTCGAGGAGCAGTTCGAGGCGCTGGCCGATCGGATTATCGATATGGGCGAAGCGCATGCGCGCGCCCAGGAGCGGCTCGAACGTAATGTGCGTGGCGAAGTAACAGAAACGTCTCGCGCGTCGCGTACCGAGGCGGGTACAGCGTTCGCTCAATTCCAGCAGACGCTCGCAACGCAACTCGCGAGCATGGCGAACGTCCAGAACACGCAGCTTGAAGCGTTCTCCCGGCAACTTGTCACGCTGACGGAGAGCAACGCGCTGCAAAGCCAGCACGCACGCGACGAACAAAGCCAGGCGCTGAAGCGTTTCGGCGATGCGCTCACGCTGCAGCTCGCGCAGATGTCGGAGTCGAATGACCGTCGGCTGAGCGAGGTGCGCGCAACGCTCGAAGCGCGGCTGAAGGATATCGAAGCGAACAACGCGGCGAAGCTCGAAGAAATGCGCCGTACCGTCGATGAAAAGCTGCACGCCACGCTGGAGCAACGGCTTGGCGAATCGTTCAAGCTGGTGTCGGACCGGCTGGAACAGGTGCATCGCGGATTGGGGGAAATGCAGACGCTGGCGGCGGGCGTTGGCGACTTGAAGAAGGTGCTGACCAACGTCAAGACGCGTGGGACCTGGGGCGAAGTGCAGCTTGAATCGTTGCTCGAGCAGTTGTTGACCCCGGATCAGTACGCGAAGAATGTCGCCACCATCCCGAAGAGCAACGATCGCGTGGAGTTCGCGATCAAGCTGCCCGGTCGTCACGACGCGCCCGGCCAGAGCGGCGCGAATGCGGCGGCCACGCCGGTGTGGCTGCCTATCGACGCCAAGTTTCCGCGCGAGGACTACGAGCGGCTGATCGATGCGCAGGATCGCGCCGATGTAGTCGCGGTCGAGGAAGCGTCACGTGCGCTGGAAGGGCGCATTCGTGCGGAAGCGAAGGCCATTGCGCAGAAGTACGTCGCGCCTCCGCACACCACGGACTTCGCGTTGTTGTTCCTGCCGACTGAGGGCCTGTATGCGGAAATCCTTCGCCGTCCGGGGTTGACTGATTTTCTGCAGCGGGAATACCGGGTGAGCGTGACAGGTCCGACCACGTTGACCGCGCTACTGAACAGCTTGCAGATGGGTTTCAGGACGCTGGCAATCGAGCAGCGTTCCAGTGAAGTCTGGCAAGTGCTCGGCGCCGTAAAAACGGAGTTCAGGAAGTTTGGAGAAGTGCTGTCAAAGACGCGATCGCAGCTTGAAGCAGTGACGCGTTCTATTGAATCGGCGGAAACGCGTACGCGACAGATGAGCAAGAAACTGCGTGACGTGGAAGCGTTGCCGGGCGAGCAGGTGGCCAACTTGCTCGGTGATGAACGCGAAGAACCCGCAGAACGCGACGAGCCCGGAGTTTAGTCAGCGGCAGGCGAAGCCAGCGTCGCCAATGCGTCACCCGTGATGCGCACGATGCGCCAGTCGGGCAACACCGTTGCGCCCATCTTCTCGTAGAAGCCGATGGCGTTCTGATTCCAGTCGAGCACGGTCCATTCGAAGCGGCCGCATTGACGTTGCACCGCAAGGGCCGCCAAAGCACGCAGCATCTTTGTGCCGAGACCGCTGCCGCGAGTGGCCGGCTTCACGTACAGGTCTTCGAGAAACAAGCCGCGCTTGCCGAGGAAGGTCGAGTAATTGTGGAAGAACAGCGCATAGCCCACTATGTGCCCGTTCTCTTCGGCTACCAGGGCTTCGGCTGACGGCCGCGCGCCGAATAGCGCGTCGTGCACGCCGCCCTCGGTCGCAATGAACATGTGCATGAGCTTTTCAAACTCGGCCAGCTCGAGCATCAAGCTAAAGATCGCGGCGGCATCGGCGGGTGCGGCGGGTCGGATCTGAGTGTTCATCATGCCTCCTCTGGTGCGTCGGACAAGACGATCTCAATACCGCCGAACCGTGACGCCACCCAGTTGTACGCATGGCACGCGATCCACAGCAAGATGAAGCCGAGGATCGCATTAAGCAGGAGCGCGCTTGTTACGGTGCTCAGCTCGACCGAGCCGTATCGGAAGAACGCAACCAGCACGCCGAGCAACACGATGGGTACGCTGAAGGTCAGGTACACGAGAATCAGCGCTTTGGCCGTTTGTCCCGGCGCGATGAACGAAATCTGTTTTTTCATGAAGGAAAAGCCCCGTCAGTCATAGTGCAATGCATTCGAACCATCCGTTTTAGCCGCCTGAGTCAGGGCGGCGCGGCGGTCCAGGTTCTTGAGGTTCAGGTTCTTGAAGCAGGTTGTCGAAGAGCCTTTGAAACTAGATCAGGCCGTCGAATGGCAGGATATCCACGCTGTCACCTGCATCGATATTTCCTGCGTCGTGCTTCAGGACAATGAAGCAATTGGCTTCGCTCATTGAACTCAGCACGCCCGAGCCTTGCGGCCCGGTTGTCACCACATGCCAGTGCCCGGCGGTGTCCCGGCGTGCAATACCGCGTTGAAACTCCGAGCGCCCGGCGCGTTTGTTGATCGGTTGCGAACTCGTCGCCGCTATCAACGGCAGCGAATAGGGCGTCGCGCCCGACATGGCGAGCAACGCCTCGCGCACGATGAAATAAAACGTTGCCATCACCGCAACCGGATTGCCCGGCAAGCCAAAGAACAAGGCAGATTCGCCTTCGCCCGGACGCTTGCCCGACCACAGGCGGCCGAACGCGAGCGGCCGGCCGGGACGCATCGCGATCTTCCAGAACGCCACGTCGCCAAGCGCGTTCATCAGGTCGCGCGTGAAGTCGGCATCGCCAACAGACACGCCACCCGAACTGATCACCACGTCGGCGCCCTGCGTAGCCTGTCGCAACGCCCGTTCAAGCGATGCACGGTCGTCACGCACAATCCCCAGATCCACCGGTTCCACGTTCATCCGGCGCAGCATCGCGAAGAGGGTATAGCGGTTGCTGTCGTAGACGCAACCCGGCGCCAGCCCTTCACCGACCGAACGTAATTCGTCACCGGTTGAAAAAAACGCAACACGCACGCGCCGTTGTACCGCCACGCCGCCAATACCCAGCGACGCAAGCAAACCAAGATCCGACGCCCGCACAATACGGCCCTTGCGCAACGCCGGCTGGCCTTGCGCGAGATCCTCTCCCGCGAGCCGCCGATTTGCACCGCGCACGATACCCGCTGGGGCGAACGTGATGGCATCGCCTGTGCGCTGCACGAGTTCTTGCGGCACGACGGTGTCGCAGCCAGGCGGAATCAGCGCTCCGGTCATGATGCGCACGCATTGCGCGGCAAGCGGATGCCCTTCGAACGGTTGTCCGGCGAGCGCCGTACCCGCGACCGTCAAGCGGAGCAGTGCATCGTCGGGGAGGCTCGATCTCGCCGCATGGTCCGATCCACTCGGCAGCGTCGCACCATCGAACGCATAACCGTCCATGGCCGAGTTGTCGTGTGATGGAACGTTGATCGGCGAGATGACATCTTCTGCCAGCACCCGATCAAGTGCGTTGAAGAGACCAACGTGTTCCACCTCGGCGCGACCGCGCGGCAACGCCCACTGGCGCACGATCTCCTGCGCCGCGCTGACGGGCAGCGCGTTCGGATCGTACTCGGCGACGCAGCTCGGAAAGTGCCTGGGTGTGTTCATTGATGGGTGGAACGGAAATCGCGATGCAAAGCCCGCGATGCAAAGCCCGCGGGCGGACCGGTGAAAGGGCTGGCATGTCGAGGATGCTGGCGCAGCCGCTGCTGTAGTCGCTGCAAAGCGGCGACTGACCAAGCCGAGGCATCGCCGCAACCCTGAGCATGGAGCGAAACGAACCGGTGCTTAGTTGCGATTGAGATCGGCTAGCTGCTGCAAATCGTTGACATTGTAAAACGCACGCTCGTTGGCGAAGCTCACTTCTACCACCTTGTGGCGCGCGTACCACGCGCGGACCTTGCGCTCGCCGGTACGGATGTACGCGTCGAGATCGTCCGCCAGCGAAGCGCGCAGCAACGCGAAAACCGGGTGCACCTGGCGTTCGCCCGCGGCATCGACGACCGCCGCCATCGCGATATCCGCTTGTCCGGCGCTCAAGCCGTCGAATAGCCGTTCGGCCAGATGAGACTCGATGAAAGGCGCGTCGCAGGGCACGAACAGCACGAATTCAGTTTGTGCTGCATGCAACGCCGCCGATATCCCGGCAAGCGGGCCCGGAAAATCGGGAAACGCATCGACAATCACCTTTGCCTGGAAGGGCATGCCAAGCTGCGCGTAGATCTCGAGGCTGCGATTCGCGCTGATCAGCATCGCGCCGCATTGAGGCTTGAGCGCCCGCAGCGCATGGAGCGCAAGCGGTTCGAGGTCGAGCGGTTGCAGGCCTTTATCGACACCGCCCATGCGCGATCCGCGTCCGCCCGCCAGCACGACGCCAGTGATGTCGCGCTTGTGCACTGGACTGCCGGCCGGGCGAGGTAAATCGACATCGGCCATGTCAGCCGCCGATATAGGACATTTCGACGCGCGGAGCGTCCGGGTCGGCAGCAGGCAACGCGTTGCTGCCGCGAAGTTCCGAGTAGCGGTCGGTGCGCGCTTCCCAGATCCGGGCAATAGCTGTGGCAACCTTGGCGTCGCTTGCGCCACTGCGGATCAGCGCGCGCAAGTCGTGGCCGGACGTGGCGAACAGGCACAAGTACAGCTTGCCTTCAGTGGAGAGGCGAGCCCGCGTGCAGGAGCCGCAGAACGCGCGTGTCACGCTCGAAATGACACCGATCTCACCGCTGCCATCCTGGTAAGCCCAGCGCTGCGCGGTCTCGGCGTCGTTGTGGGCTTCGAGCGGCCGCAGCGGAAAATGCTCGGCAATGCGCGCGACCACGTCCGCCGACGGCAACACTTCGCTCATGTTCCAGCCGTTCGACGCCCCCACATCCATATATTCGATAAAGCGCAGCACCGTGCCGCTGCCTTTGAAATGGCGCGCCATCGGCACGATTTCGGCGTCGTTCGTGCCGCGCTTGACCACCATGTTGACCTTCAGCGGCGCCAGGCCGGCAGCGTGCGCGGCCTCAACGCCTTCGAGCACGTTGGCGACGGCGAAATCGGCGTCGTTCATGCGGCGAAACAACGCATCGTCGAGCGCGTCGAGGCTCACCGTTACCCGCGACAACCCCGCGTCTTTCAGCGAGCGCGCCTTGCGGGCGAGGATCGATCCGTTGGTGGTGAGCGTGATATCGAGCGGACGGCCTTCCGGCGTGCGCAGCAGCGCCAGACGTTCAATCAGGAATTCGATGTTCTTGCGCAGCAGCGGTTCGCCGCCGGTCAGACGGATTTTTTCCACGCCGTGTGCGACGAACAACTTCGCCAGCCGTTCGATTTCCTCAAACGACAGCAGGGCACTATGCGGCAGGAATTCGTGGTTTTTATCGAAAACTTCGCGCGGCATGCAGTACACGCAGCGAAAATTGCAACGATCAGTCACCGATATGCGCAGATCGCGCAACTCACGCGACAGCCGGTCGGTGAGCAGTCCGCGCGGCGTCGCTGCGATGCCGGAAAAATCCGGGATCGCGCTGACATCGGTGACAGGAATGATGCGTCGGGACATGATCCTTTTATTTCTCGTGCAGCGGCGGCGGAGCGGGCCGCTATCAACTTCGAACAGTTCATTTTAGCGGAAGGGCGGTCTGAAGGCGGCTCGCCCTCGCCTTTTCAGGGGCATTTGTCCTCCGGCCGATAAAAAAGCGCCACGGACCGAAGTCACGTGGCGCTTTTCGACAGGTCAGATGCGACGCTTACTAAGCGTCTTTACCTGTTTCCACTTGCTGCATCGGCGCGGCGTCCAGCGGCGGCAGGCGTTTGCGTTCGCGCACGATACGCTTGGGCGCTTCCGCCTGAGCCGCGGCTTCGCGGGCTGCGCGGAGCTTGTCGGCGTCGGTATTCACCCAGACGAGGCCCGCCGTATCCAGCATCGGCTTGAGCGCTTCTTCTTTCAGGGTGACAGCCGCGACCGGAGCGACTGGCGCAACCTCGGCAACCGGGGCAGCTGCTACGGGAGCGGGCGCTACAGGCGCTGCAGGAGCCACGGTTTCCACCGGTTCAAACGTCTTTACCGGCTCGGATTCGACCGGCGCCGACGCCTCTGCCAAAACCGGCGCGGGCGATGCGACTGGTGCAAACGTCTCCGATGCCGGTGTCGAGGCGACATTCGCCGTTTCCACCGGTTCAGCGACTTGAGCTTCCGGCACCGCTTGAGCTACGACAGGCGCGGGTTCCGCTGCCTTCGGGGTATCGGTGAAAGGACTTTCGACCTTTTCTTCCGCTACCTTCGGCGTCGGTCCGAACGGGTTTTCGATCGGCCGTGACACTGGCTTTTCAAAGATGTGCGTCGCGGGGGCTTCGACAACCGTTGCGCCGGTTTCCTGCGCAGCATGCACTTCCTGCGCGCCATGCGACACCACAAAACCTTCGGCTTCGGCGCGCTTTGCTTCCACGGGCACGGCTTCAACCGGCGCAACGCGAACCGGTTCCGGCAACTCCGTCACGCTGATCGCGGCGGCCGAAACCGGCTCGACCGTGACTGCATGTGCGGGTGCTTCCACGGGCGCCTGCACAGCGGGTGCCGTTTCAACGGGTTTAGCCACAGCGGGTGCGAAATCGCGGCTGTCATCGGCTTCGTTCGACGAATCCGTGTCAAACACGCCGGCTTGTGCCCGTTCGCTGTCAACATTGCCTTCGTTTTCAGCAGTGTCGGCGGCCTGATTGGCCGTTACACCGTCTTCTTCGCGATCACGGCGTCCGCCACGACGACCCCGACGACGGCGACGGCGTTCTTCGCCTTCACGCGCTGCGCTGGCCTGATCGGCCTGCAATGCGTCAGCGTTGCCGTTCTGCTGCGATTCCTGGCCCGACAGGGTGGTGTCCGTCAACTCCGACACGACCGTTTCGCCTTGCGTCAATGCTTCGACGGCGGCTTCCGGTTGCGGCTTGCGGCGTTCGCCCCGTTCCGGACGTTCCCCACGTTCACGGCGTTGACCACGATCAGCGGCTTCAGCACTTTCCGGTGCGCGTTCACCACGGTTCTCACGCGGTTCACGCGGCTCGCGTACTTCGCGCGGCTCGCGCGGTTCACGGCCTTCACGTGCCTCACGCGGTTCGCGACCTTCGCGTGCCTCACGCGGCTCGCGGCCTTCACGTCCACCACGCGGTTCGCGCGGCTCGCGGGTTTCACGTGCTTCGCGCGGCTCACGCGTTTCCTTCGGTTCCCGTTCCTCGCGGCGCGGGTTTTGACGACCACCTGCCGTGCCCGGCGCGCTTGGCGTAGCGCCCGTAGCGGCAGCAGCGCTATCGCGCGAAGCAGCGCCACCACGACGGTTGCGGTTCCGATCACCACCCTGGCCCGTACGCTCTGGCCGTTCGCCACGAGCCGGACGTGCCGGTGCGGGCGCTGCGACCGGCGCGGGAGCCGGTTTTACTTCGGGCTGGACGCCGAACAGGTTCTTCAGCCAGCCGATAAACCCGCCTGTCGATGCAGCCACCACCGGAGCCGCTGCCGCGACCGGAGCCGCAACGACCTTCACCGGTGCGCTAGGCGCAGGCGATGCCGGCGTGATGCCCTTGACCATCGCTTCCTGCTTCGGCTTGATTTCTTCGGTGCGCTTGCTGTAACCCGTTTCGGATTCCAGTTCGTGCGCCGCTTCTTCGGCCATTTTCCAGGAGGCACGCGGTTCGTCGAGACGGGTATCGTCGTGACGCAGGCGTTCCAGCTTGTAATGCGGCGTTTCGAGATGCTTGTTCGGGATCAACACGACGTTGACCTTGAAGCGCGACTCGATCTTGTTGATTTCCGAACGTTTTTCGTTCAGCAGGAAGGCGGTGACTTCCACCGGCACCTGGCAATGAATCGCCGCGGTGTTTTCCTTCATTGCTTCTTCCTGAATGATCCGCAGCACTTGCAGCGCGGACGATTCGGTGTCGCGGATATGGCCTGTGCCGTTACAACGCGGGCACGTCACGTGGCTGCCTTCGGAGAGCGCCGGACGCAGCCGCTGACGCGACAGCTCCATCAAACCGAAGCGCGAAATCTTGCCCATTTGTACGCGCGCACGGTCGTGCTTGAGCGCGTCTTTGAGACGCTGCTCGACTTCGCG
>Ga0302220_10003040_pt1 | contig 11856 bp, 8 predicted proteins | sample II_Palsa_E1_3_FD_194572 | JGI IMG/M metagenome (GOLD analysis project Ga0302220, IMG submission 194572) | Peat permafrost microbial communities from Stordalen Mire near Abisko, Sweden - II_Palsa_E1_3 | ecosystem: Environmental > Terrestrial > Soil > Palsa > Peat permafrost | place: Sweden... | reverse complement strand
CGATCTCGATGCGGCCGGCAAGGTCAGTGCTTGATCGGTGGTAGGGTTTGCGTCGGTCCGCCTTTATGCATAAAACGGCGGCATAAAACGACGGTATTAGTCCGATTGGACACAAAAAATAGGGCGAAATTCAGTCTAAAACCGAATTCGCCCCCGATCTTGCCATTGGCTGCGTCCGCTTTCAACGGTTGTATCGCGCGTATTGCGCTTTGACTGTAACCGTAGCCGAATCCCGTTACATTTTCGTGCGGGTTGGGCCAGATGCGTGGCTAGCGGCGCGGTTAGGGGCGCCCGGGATTGGCGGCAACGTTCGCTTGCATCAGTTCGGCGAAGGCTTGTGTCGCCTCGGTATCCTGCGTTTTCAGCCCAGCGATCACGCCTTGCTGGTCTGTCACCGGGCGATTCTGGCTGGCTTTCCATTTGCCCGTCAGCTCGGTAATTGCGATCTCAATGCCAACGATATGCTTAAGTTGGCTGGTAATGAAATCGGCGGGCGCGTCGCTGACCTTCCAAGGCTGGGGTTGGCCGGCCTCCATCCGCAGGGTCAGACGCTCGACCATGCCGCGTACCCAATCCTCGTCGTCCATTACGGTCATCACGCCGCGCGCATGCACGACCGCGTAGTTGTAGGTCGGCACCACCTTATGGTGTTCGCGCTTGCCCGGATACCAGTTGGGCGAAACGTAGACGCTCGGTCCTTGAAACGCCACCATCGGTTGCACCGCGTTGGAGAAATCCTGCCAGACCGTGTTGCTGCGCGCGACGTGGCATAGCAACGTGCCGAACGGGCCGCGCGTAGGATCGACCTCGAACGGCATGTGGTTCAAATTCAGGCCGCCGCTGCCGACTGTGACGAGCAGTCCGAGCGGATGATCGCGGATCAGTCCATGCATCACGTCGATGCGCGTTTCCTCGAATGCTTTGGGCATGTACATGTCGAACTCCTACGGTGCAACTCGAGGTCGCCAGGGGGGGATTATTTATTCGTCGCGACGAATGTTAATAAATTCGTCGCGGCGGACCTTAATAAATTCGTCGCCGCGAATGCCAACTTACCCGTCGCCGCGGGATGTCATTTCCGATTTTACTGCGCTGGCAGGCTGTTGAGTAAGTCGATCAAATACGGCTTCCATACTTCGGGGTGCGCCAGTGTCTGATGACCATAAGAACGGTCGGTCTCGGGGATTTCCACATAGCGCGCGTCGTGCACGGTCGGCATCACGCGCTGCATCACCTTCAGATCGGCCGCATTGATCAGGTCGTCGGCAAAATTGACCGCGTAGAGCTTGGCCTTGATGCGGCCCAGTTCGGGCTCGGGGTTGTAGTCCCACGACGATTCGAACCAGTACAGCACGTCGTTGGCATCGAACTGGCGTGCATCGGCTACCGTGGAATCGTAGAGTTGGGTCGCCGCCTCGCGTGTTTGCGCGGCCAATTGCATGCGCGCCGGGTTTTGCGTGATCAGCGTGAAAATCGGCATGGTCCGTACCCACTGCCCCGGTTGTTGGGAGTAGTCGCCGTTGTGCCAATCGGGATCGGTGCGTATCGCCGAAACTATCATCTGGCGCCAGAACCAGTTGCGCCCGGCCATCGGAATCGGCTGACTGGCAATGGGCATCAGGCCGTCCATCATGTCGGGGTAACGCTCGCCCCAGATCCAGGTCTGCATGCCGCCCATCGAGGTGCCAAGCACAAGTCGCAAATGATTGACGCCCAAGCCTTGCGTTACCAACTGGTACTGAGCGGCGACGACATCGTTATAGCCATAGTGCGGAAAGCGCGCGCGCAGGCCGTCGCTCGGTTTGCTCGAACCGCCTCGGCCCAAGCCGTCGGGCAGGATGATGTAGTAACGGCTCGCGTCGAGTGGCTGGCCCGGCGCGAATAATTCGCGGCGCATGGGCGCAGCCAGAAACGCTTTCCCGGTGCCGGTGGTGCCGTGCAATAGCAGCACGGCATTGGTGACGCGGCCATGGCTGTCGCGTCGCGGTGTGCCCAGCGTGACGTAGTGCAGTTTGACCTGCGGCAGCGTTGTGCCGTCGGAGAAATGGAACGAATTGATGACGAAGTCGCCCGAGGCTTCCGGCGGCTGTGACGGCTGGACGGTTTGGGCGGATACGCTGGCAGCGGTAAGCAATGTCAGCAGAGTGGCGAAAAAGCGCAGCATGGGGGTCTCCGTTGGTGCATCGGAAAATAGCACACCGCAGGCGCAGGTGCATAGCGATGCGTGTCTGTGCAAGCGGTCTGTAAGGTCGGCGCACGGCCCCGTGACTACCCCGATACAGTTGAATGGCCAAACCGCTTAACATATTAAAGACAGGGTCAGGTGACCCGGCGGGAGTATAGACAGATGCAACATCATTTCATCGATAATCGTTGGGTCGCCCCAGCGTCGGGCGAACAAATCCCGGTGGTCGATCCGTCGAACGGCGAAATTTTCGACGCCATCGCCCGTGGCAATCAGGTCGATGTCGAACTTGCGGTGGGTGCCGCCCGACGTGCCTATGAAGGTGCTTGGGGCCGGTTGGCCGCCGCCGAACGCGGCCGCTTGCTGATGAAGCTCGCGCAAAGCCTGCAGGATCATCACGAAGAACTGGCCCAACTGGAAGCGCGCGATTGCGGCAAGCCGCTGAAGCAGGCGCGCGCCGATGCCACGGCGATCGTGCGCTACTTCGAATTCTATGCGGGTGCTGCCGACAAATTGCACGGCGAAACGATACCGTATCAGCAGGGCTATACGGTGCTGACGCTGCGTGAGCCGCACGGCGTGACCGCGCATATCGTGCCGTGGAATTATCCGATGCAAATTTTCGGGCGCTGCGTGGGGGGCGCGTTGGCGGCCGGCAATACCTGCGTGGTCAAGCCTGCTGAAGACGCTTGCCTGTCGCTGTTGCGGGTCGCCGAACTGGCGGCGCAGGTGGGCTTTCCACCGGGGACGATCAACCTGGTTACCGGTTACGGACATGAAGCGGGCGATTTGCTGATTCGCCATCCGGACATCGATCATGTGTCGTTTACCGGCTCGCCTGCGATCGGCAAAGTGGTGGTGCGCGCGGCCGCCGAGCACCACACGCCGGTGACGCTGGAGCTTGGCGGTAAATCGCCGCAAGTGGTATTCGCCGATGCCGATCTGGACGCCATGGTGCCGGTGGTCATCAACGCCATCGTGCAAAACGCCGGGCAGACTTGTTCGGCCGGCAGTCGTCTGCTGATCGAGCGCAGTGCCTACGAAGCTGTGCTCGATCGGGTGGCGCAAGCGTTTCGCCGCTTGCGGGTCGGCTCGGCCTCGATGGATCTGGACTGCGGCCCTTTGATCCGGCGCAGTCAGCTCGAACGCGTGGCGGGTTTCTTAGAGGAAGCGAAGGGCAGCGGCATCGCGATAGCCGCACAAGGGCAGGTGGCCGACGGGGCGCCGGCCGGGGGCTTTTATCAAGCGCCGGTGCTGTTGCGCGACGTGCCGTTCCAGCATAGGCTGGCCCAGGAAGAAGTGTTCGGACCGGTGCTCGCGGCCATGCCGTTCGAGGATGAAGCGGATGCGATCCGGTTGGCGAATTCGACCCAGTTCGGGTTGGTGGCGAGTGTCTGGAGCCGCGATGGCGGTAGGCAGATGCGCCTGGCCCGGGCGATACGCAGCGGTCAGGTGTTCATCAACAATTATGGCGCGGGCGGCGGGGTCGAATTGCCGTTCGGTGGCGTGAAGGCCAGCGGGCATGGGCGCGAGAAGGGCTTCGAAGCGCTGTACGGTTTCACCGTGCTAAAGACGATCGCCATCAAACACGACTGATCGCCCGCAGCGGAGCACGTCATGTGCGTCACGAGCGTCGAATTTCACGGATTTTACGGGCTTTATTTTTCCCAGGAGACAAGATGCGTTTAAAGAATAAAGTGGCAATTGTGACCGGAGCCGGTTCGGGTTTTGGCGAAGGCATTGCCAAGACCTACGCGCGCGAAGGCGCACGCGTGATGGTGGCCGACATCGGTGAAGCGGGCGGCCTGCGCGTGGTCGAGGAAATCAGGGCGGCGGGCGGCGACGCGCGTTTTGTCAAAGTCGACGTGTCGAAAAGCGCCGAGGTTGCGGCAATGCTTGCGGCGACGCTCGAGGCTTATGGCCACCTCGATATCGTCGTCAACAATGCTGGCACCACGCACCGCAACCGGCCCATGCTGGAAGTCGAGGAAGACGAGTTCGACCGGATCTACGCGATCAACGTAAAAAGCATTTACCTGAGCGCGAAACATATCGTGCCGTATTTTCGCAAGGTGGGCCGCGGCGTGTTCGTCAACATCGCGTCGACCGCAGGCATCCGTCCGCGCCCAGGTCTGACCTGGTACAACGGCACCAAGGGGGCGGTCATTACCACCAGCAAATCGATGGCGGCCGAGCTGGGCCCGGAGAACATCCGCGTGAATTGCGTCAACCCGGTGATCTCGGCCACCGGCCTCGTCGCCGAATTCATGGGCGTGCCCGACACCCCCGAAAATCGCAAGAAATTCACCGCGACGATTCCGCTGGGGCGTTTTTCGACACCGCAGGATATCGCCAACGCGTGTTTGTATCTGGCCTCCGACGAGGCTGAGTTCATTACCGGGGTGTGCCTGGAAGTGGATGGTGGGCGCTGCGTATAAGAAACCGAGAACCCGGTTAAGGAACCGAGAACCCGGTTAAGGAACCGAGTTTGTACCTAGGTAGTGCGCCGAAATGTTCTGTTAGTCTTACACCACGCGGCGGCGGGCCGATTCGACCCGTCGCCCGTCGATAAAAAAACAAGTGGCTTAAGCCAATCGGAGAGAGACATGTCTACTACCCCTGGCGTCCCGCTTTCTACGGGACACGATACCGACTCGTTCGACGCGCGCACTTACGCCAAGGTCACTTGGCACATCCTGCCGCTGTTATTCCTGTGCTACGTCGCGTCCTACCTGGACCGCGTCAACGTCGGCTTTGCCAAGTTGCAGATGGCCACCGACTTGCATCTTAGCGACACGGTATTTGGCCTTGGCGCAGGGATCTTCTTTATCGGTTACTTCATCTTCGAAGTGCCGAGTAACGTGATCTTGCATCGAGTCGGCGCGCGTATCTGGATCGCTCGGATCATGGTGACCTGGGGCATTGTTTCGGGTGCCATGGTTTTCGTGAACGGCCCCATCATGTTTTATGTGATGCGCTTTCTGCTTGGGGTGGCCGAAGCCGGCTTTTTCCCCGGCGTGGTTCTTTACCTGACCTATTGGTATCCCGCCAATCGCCGCGGCAAGATCACGGCGCTGTTCATGACGGCGATCGCGCTGTCGGGCGTGATCGGTGGTCCGTTGTCGGGCTGGGTCATGCAGAGCATGCCTGGGGTCTACGGTCTTGCCGGCTGGCAGTGGATGTTCGTCATCGAGGCGATTCCGTCGCTCGTGCTGGGCCTGGCAACGATTGCCTACTTGCAGGACCGGGTGCACGACGCAAAATGGTTGACTGACGATGAGAAGAAATTGATCGCCACTCAAATCGGTGCCGAGGACAAAGAGAAGGGCGAAGGCACATTGAGCCAGACATTTGCCAATCCGCGCGTCTGGCTGTGCGCATTGATCTATTTCTCTTTCGTGATGGGTCTCTATGGCGTTGGCTTCTGGCTGCCCACCATCATCAAGGCCACCGGCGTTAAAAGCCCGCTGGACATCGGTATGCTGACGGCGGTTCCGTATGCGTTCGCGGCAGTAGCTATGGTGTTGATCGGGCGTAGCGCGGACCGCTTGCGCGAACGCCGCTGGCACGTGGCGATTCCCGGTGTGGTGGGCGCTGTAGGCCTGCTCTTGAGCACCTTGTTCGGTGACAATACGTGGCTCTCGATGTCCGCGTTGACCCTGGCCACGGTGGGCATCCTGACGACATTGCCGCTGTTCTGGAGCTTGCCGACTGCGTTTCTGGGCGGCACCGCCGCTGCAGCCGGGATCGCGCTGATCAATTCGGTAGGCAATCTGGCCGGCTTTGTCAGTCCCTTCATGGTGGGCTGGTTGAAGGATCTGACTCATAGCACCAACAGCGGGATGTATATGCTGACCGCCTCGCTGGTGCTGGGTGCGGTGCTGACGCTGACAATGCCGGCTCGGCTAGTCAATAAGTAAGTTTTGCCGTCTGGTGGCAGGCGAACGGGGAAAGACGGTTCGCCTGCCGTAGCTGCTGTAACGGCCACAATTGCTGTAACCGCCCGCGCCGCCGTAACCGGCACAACCGCGGTCCCCCCTGGCGGCTCACGCTTTACGATTCGCTTTGCTCTTCGCGTTGCTCCGCGCTTTACGCTTCGCTTCGTTCTTCGTTTTTCTCCCCGTTTTACGCTTTCTTACGCTCTGCGCAGCGGTACGGTGCGTGCGTCCGTCCGATCGATTTTCCCTCTTCCTCATTTCTGCGGCCTGACGTCTGCGACCCGACTTCTGCAACCTGACATACGCACATCGAATTCGCTGCCCGATACGGAACGCGAAACGAGATAGAATGTCGAGCCTTACAGTTTGTAATATTGAAGATCGTGCATGAAAGGCCGGAACGCTGTGTTTCCTGTGCTCATGCCCGTTCTGGAAAGCAGCCCCTTCATGGGTGCCGTGGCATTTTGTTCAACGATGGTCGCGCTGACCTCACAGGTACAACACAGGTACAACACAGGTACAAGGAAGCATAAACATGTCTGGCAATACCGTTCACGTTAATCGTTCCACTTTTTTCAAACGCATCGGTATCGGTTTGTTTGCCGGTGTACTGGCTCTCACGATGGTTTTGAGCGATGCGCAAGCGCGACGCCTCGGTGGTGGCCGCAGCATGGGCACGCAATCGGCACCGGTCCAGCGCAGCGTTGCTCCGGCCGCGGCGGCTCCTGCGGCGCCCGCCGCGGCGCGCCCGACTCCGAGCGCCACGCCGGCGCCCGCGGCGCAGCCTGCGCGCAGCCGCTGGATGGGGGCGTTGGGCGGACTGGCGGCGGGCTTGGGCATCGCCGCCTTGCTGTCGCATTTCGGTTTGGCGGGGGCATTCGCGGGCATGCTCTCCAACTTGATCGTGATCGCGTTGGTGGCGTTCGTGGTGATCTGGCTCGCACGCATGTTGATGCGCCGCTTCGGTCCCGCGCAACAAGGTCTTGCATCGATGGCTGCACTGGGCACCCGTGGCAATGAGCCTGCGCTGCTACCGGGCTATTCGACGACTGCGACAAATGCAACGACAAACGCAACGACGAGCGCCGGACTCGCTGCTGCAAGCCTCGCGCCCGGCTCGTCAATGGCGAGCACCGCGCACTTCACCGTACCGGCCGATTTCGATACCGAAGCCTTGTTGCGTGAAGCGAAAGTGTCGTTCATCCGGCTACAGGCGGCATGGGACGCCGGTGATATGGACGATGTCGATCGCATCACTACACCGGAAATGTATGCGAACGTCAAACTCGATTTGAACGACCGCGGCGGCGCCGGCAATCGCACCGACGTAGTCAAGCTCGATGCGAAGCTGGTCGGTCTCGAGCGGATCGACGCACAATGGCTGGCCAGCGTGCACTTCAGCGGATTGATCCGCGAAACCGAAGGCGCGGCTGAACCGTTCGAGGAAGTGTGGAACTTGACGCGCAACGTCGGACGTACCGATGGTTGGCTCTTGGCGGGGATTCAGCAACTCGACTGAAGCATAGCCTCAGCACCGCGCACTCGCGTCGCCTCGCAAGCATGCGGCCGACGCAAAGCCGCAAGGGTCGGACCCAAGCGAGCCGCCAACAAAGAAAGGCGCATAAGCGCCTTTCTTCTTACTTCCCAGCTTTTTCTAAATTCTAAACAGTCCGATTAGAATTTGGTACGCAGAGCCACACGAACCAGAGCTTGACGGCTGTTGGACGAATCGCTGATGTTGCCGATGTCGGCCACTGCAGCGCCACCCTGCGAGTTGGTACCCGACGCTTTTTGCAACGAGCCCGCAACATAGACGTCGGTGCGCTTGGACAGGAAGTAGTCGGCCAGCAGGCTGACTTGGTTAAAGTGCTGGTTGCCAAGATCGGCACCGTTCACGCTGTCACCCTTCAAGTAGTCATACGCCAAGCTCGTGGAGAACGTCGGCGTGAACGCCCACGTCAAGCCTGCATCTACGTTGTTAAACTTAGCGGCCGCACCGTTGTCGGCAGTGATGTTGCCGTACTGGATGTTCGACCACGACACGCCGAAGGTAGCGGGTCCGATTGCGTACTTACCACCAACGACAGCATCTTGAAACGAAGTAGCCGTTATGTAACCGCTGTTCAGCAGGCCTTGCAGCGAGCTTGAGCCGCTGGTGTTGTCTGTGAACAGGCCTGCGCCCGCCGCACCCGTCGGGTCCTTGAAGTAGGTGTAGGCAGCACCCAAGGTGACAGGGCCGTTCGAATACGCTGCGCCTGCGTTGTATCCGCCGCCGGCGGTCACGTTGCCTGCTTGACCGCCCAAGCTGACTTCAGCACCGAAGGTCAAGCCGCTGAAATTCGGGCTTGCGTACTTGATGGTGTTGTTGGTGCGCAGGCTGTTGTTCGTGTTGTCCAAATCACCCGGGTGCTCAGCCAGACTACTGCTACCGGCGTAGCCGACCGACGCCACGGGCTGCGCGTAGGTCACAACGGAGTCGTACTGGCGACCCAGGGTAACCGCACCGTATTGCGAGCTGCTCAAACCGACAAATGCCTGACGACCGAACTCTGTGCCGCCCTGTCCAAGTGCACCAGTGTTCAGATTGATACCAGACTCGAGGGTGAAGACGGCTTGCAAACCGCCGCCCAGATCTTCGGCACCTTTCAGGCCCCAACGGCTACCTTGCTCGCCGCTGGTCGAATCCAATGCAACTTGGCGGCCGCCGACGTTGGTACCGCCCACGGAATTTTTGGCGTTGCTGCTGAATTGCACGCCTTCGTCAAGGATGCCGTACAGCGTCACACTGCTTTGCGCATGCGCGGTCACAGAAAACAGGCTAGCGATAGCTGACGCCAATAGGATTTTTTTCATTCGGGATAAGCTCCGGACATGTTGCGAGTGGGATTGAATTTAATGTAAATACGCATCGTGCCAGCGCAATCTTGCACAAGCTTGGGAACGACAAGCTATCGCTATCCAATACCGCTCTCCGCTCCCCGACGGGACAGAGTGTATGAGGGCAATTTCCAGCAGAGAGACGTTATAAACTGGAATAATATCTTTCGAAAATGGAAATAGTCGTTTGAATAGAGGTGAAAACCCTCAATGGCATTGGGTGGAGCAGGAACCGCCCTAACCCTTTGGTCAAGAACATGACACTCATGCGTTGTGTGAGGGCGACATGAGTCAAATTGTCGCATTGCATGCGCCGCATGGATTGCCGGTCCGGCGCCGACCAGGCGGAGGACGCACGCAAACATTTCGATGGGGAGAGCCTGAACTGCCTAAAGCCCGTTGTCGATCGTTGTTGCCGACTCAGCTTCAGGTTTGGATTTTTTGGGGGGGGGCGAACAGGGCGTAGCCACCGAACCAGGCAAGTACCGCTTCCGTGAACTTGCAATTGATGCGCTGCGGGTCGACGCGACGCGCTAAGCTCACGCCCTCGGCGAGCGACATCGATCCCACTGCGATGACCTCCGGAGGTGGCAACGGCGCCACCCCCGTTTTCCAAGCTTTTTCTAAATTCTAATCAGACTGTTTAGAATTTGTGACGCAGAGCTACGCGAACCAGAGCTTGACGGCTGTTGGACGAATCGCCCAAGTTGCCGATGTCGGCCACTGCAGCGGTGCCCGTCGAGCTGATACCCGACGCCTTTTGCAAGGCACCCAAAACATACACGTCGGTACGCTTGGACAGCGAGTAGTCGGTCAGCAGGCTGAGTTGGTTAAAGTGCTGGTTGCCAACACTGACACCGGCAGCGTTGCTCAGGCTGTTGCCCTTCGTGTAGTTGTACGCCAAGCCCGAGTACAGCGTCGGCGTGAAGTTCCACTTGAAGCCGGCTTCCACGTCGTTGAACGTAGCGGTCGCGCCGTTCAACGTAACGATGCTCTGGTACTTGGTGTTCGAATACGACACGCCGAAGACAGCGGGTCCGATTGAGTACGTACCGCCAGCTGCAGCAACTTGGTACGAACTAGCCGATTGGTAAGCGCTGTTCAGCACGCCGCTCAGTGAATTCGAGCCGCTCACGTTGTCTGTGAACAGGCCCGTGCTTCCGGCTGTACCCGTCGGGTTCTTGAAGTAGTTGTAGCCAACACCCAAGGTGATCGGGCCGTTCGCATACGCTGCGCCTGCGGAGTATCCACCGCTGCCGGTCACGTTACCTGCTTGGCCACCCAAGCTGACTTCAGCGCCGAAGGTCAAGCCGCTGAAATTCGGGCTTGCGTACTTGATGGTGTTGTTGGTGCGCAGGCTGTTGTTCAGGTTGTCCAAATCACCCGGGTGCTCGATCAGGCTAGAGCCGCCCAGGTAGCCGGTCGTCGCTACCGGCTGAACGTACGTCACAACGGAGTCGTACTGGCGACCCAGGGTAAGCGCACCGTAGCGATCGCTGCTCAAACCGACAAATGCCTGACGACCGAACGGCGTACCGCCCTGTCCAAATGCACCATTGTTCAGATTGATACCCGACTCGAGGGTGAAGATAGCCTTCAAACCGCCGCCCAGATCTTCAGCACCTTTCAGGCCCCAACGGCTACCGTTAAGACCGCTGGTCGAATCCAATGCAGTCTGGCGGCCGCCGACGTTAACACCGTTCACGGTGTTTTTGGTGTTGCTGCTGAATTGCACGCCTTCGTCGATGATGCCGTATAGCGTCACGCTACTTTGCGCATGCGCTGTCACAGAAAACAGGCTTGCGATAGCCGACGCCAATAGGATTTTTTTCATTCGGGATAAGCTCCGGATATGTTGCGAAGTGGATTGAACTCAATATGAATACGCATCGTGCCAGCGCAATGTTGCGCACAAGCTTGGGAACGATGAGCCATCCGATACCGCCCTCGTTCCCCGACCCGACAGAGTGTAATGAGAGCGGTCCGCAGCGGGAGACGCTAAAAATGGGAATAGTTTCTTTCGAAAACAGGAATAGTCTTTTGAATATTCGTGGAAACCCTTTTGGGCATTGGGTATACAAAAAAGCGCCGCAACCCTTTTTTGGAGAAAACGACACCCATGCGTTGTGTGATGGCGACACGCAATCAAACTGTCACGTCGCATGCGCCGCACGCGATTGCGGGCGGCGCAGACCCAGCGCGGACCTAGCACCGATCCGGCGCTGATTCAGCGGGAATGCACGCAAACAGGGAGGGGGAACCTGAACGGACTAAAGGTCGCCGGCGGCCGGCGTTGCCGACTCGGATTCAGTTTGGGATTCGGGCGGGGGACCAAACAAGGCGCAGCGACCGAACCATGCAAGTGCCGCTTCCGCGAGCTTGCAATTAACGCGCTGCGGGTCCACGCGATGCGCGAAGCTCACGCCCTCGGCGAGCGACATCAATCCCACGGCGAGAACCTCCGCAGGCGCCAGCGGCGCCACACCCGTTCGCGCAGAAAAACGATGCAGGAAATCCATGATTTCGGCACGCTTTTCGGTCAGGAAGATATTGAGCTTGTTGCGAAACTTGACGTCGCGGATTGCCAGCAGTTTGGCTTCCATCCACAGCACGCCGCATAGGTCGTCACGATAAAGCTGGCTGTAATACTGGATGATGCCCGCTTCCAGCGTCGCGATATCGGGTGCGATTTCAAAGATGCGGTCGAATTCGAGCTTGACCCCGGCATGGCTGCGTCGCAGTAGCTCGATGAATAGCTCGGTCTTGCCGCCGAAGTTCGAGTAGAACGCGCCGCGTGTATAGCCGGCGGCCGCGCTAATGTCCTCGACACTGGCGTTTTCAAAACCCTTCTTCGTA
>Ga0302220_10003032_pt1 | contig 11872 bp, 10 predicted proteins | sample II_Palsa_E1_3_FD_194572 | JGI IMG/M metagenome (GOLD analysis project Ga0302220, IMG submission 194572) | Peat permafrost microbial communities from Stordalen Mire near Abisko, Sweden - II_Palsa_E1_3 | ecosystem: Environmental > Terrestrial > Soil > Palsa > Peat permafrost | place: Sweden... | reverse complement strand
TTTTGCATATTCCGATTCGAGGTTGTCCGACGGGTCGAAGAGGTTTTGGCCGCCGGTCTGGCGTTGCCCGCGGGTGAGCGCACCAAGGCTGTCGAGGCGCCGGGCAATGGTTGATGTGAAGCGCAGCTCCCCTTTCACATTGGTTGTGACGGGAATGAAGATTGGTGGTTGCGCCTGATGGGTGCGATGAGTCCGACCGAGACCTTGGATAGCGCGATCAGCCCGCCAGCCCGGCTCGACCATGTAGTGCCGGCGCGGCTCCTGGTTGGGTGTCATGAGGCTGGCGTGATAGGATTTGCCGGTGCCGCCGGCGTCGCTGAAGATCAGGATCCGTTTGCGTTTTTCCATGAACGCCAGCGCGTCGGCCTGGCCAGACCGTGCCGAACGCGTTTCAAGCTTTTGACGACCATGCTGGTCAAGCACAAGGCGCTTGGTGCGACCGGTTACCTCGGCAACCGCATAGGTGCCGAAATGGTCGATAATCGCATCGAGCGCAGGTTTGATCGGCGACAACGCGCAGATGTGCTCGATCATTTCGGCGCGGGCCTCGAGGGCTTCCGGGTTGTGAACCGGGTTGCCGTCTTTGTCGTACATTGGACGCGATCGCACCTGTTCGGTATCGTCGAGATAGGTCTCCATCTGGCAGGTGGGAAACGCTCGCTCCAGATAGTCGATAATCGCCTCAAGCGGACTGAGGTCGATTTCCAGCTCTGCCCGCTCTTCGGCGTTCAATTGGTCGAGCCGCCGGTTGAGGATGCTTTCGGCAGTCGACACGAGCTGAATGACCGCCGATTTACTATTGGCGAGATCGTGCTCAATCGCTTTGATCAGCGATGGCAGTTTCATCGAGAGCAAGACCTGGCCGAAGAATCTCTGCTTGGTGCTTTCGAACCTTGAGCGTGCGGCGGACTTTGCGCCAGAGTTCAGGGTCGAACCATTCAATTCGTCCACGACGCCGGTCAGTTTGAGCGCTTCCTCCATGTTCTGATGGATGACTTGCCACGCTGCGCAGTAGCTGTCGAAGGTCTCGACCTGATCTGGCGTCAGGTCGTGCTTGAGGATTTCATATTCGACGCCATCAAAGCTGAGTGCCCGGGCCGAGTACAGACCGGTCGCTTTGAGGTCCCGGGCGACGAGCTCCATGGCCGCGATGCCGCCCTGGCGGATGGAAGCGATGAATGCGTCACGGTCCGCGAACGCCGTTTTGGGTCCCCACAGGCCAAGGCGAACCGCATAGGCCAGGTTTTCGACGGAACTGGCGCCGGTGGCGGAAGCGTAAGCAATACGTGCATCCGGCAAGTGATGCTGCAACAGCACCCCGGCGGTGCCCTGTAGGCTGCCGGCCTTGACGCCACGCGGCCCTTCCCCGCCAGCGACACCACCCATTTCGTGGCTTTCGTCCATCCAGATCACGCCCTCGAAATCGGGCCCGGCCCAATCGATGATCTGCTTGAGCCGACTGCAATCCTGCCGCTGCGACCGAAGTGTTGGATAAGTGACGAAGAGGATACCTTCGGGCAGCGTGATCGGCTCATCGATCCGCCATTGCGAGACCGGCTGCACATCTGCGCCAAGACCTCCGAGATCCTTCCAGTCTCTCATGCAGTCGGTCAGCAATGGTTCGTTCTTGGTGATCCAGATGTGGCGCTTGCGGCCCTTCAGCCAGTTGTCGAGTATAAGTGCGGCGCCTTGCCGACCCTTGCCGGCGCCAGTGCCATCGCCAAGGAAATAACCCATGCGATACGCGCGCCCGTCAGGATCGAGGGTGAGGCCCACCCCTTCCTTGTTCGGTACGAACGTGCCTGGCAAGTAGCGCGACCAGGCGTCGCCGGCGTAAATCATCGTTTCGATTTGGGCGGTTGATAGCGTGCCCCTTTCGAGGAGTGTGTCGTAGATCGTCGGTATATATGAGGGTTTGGGGGCCGGGATCGATCCCATGGCCACCGATTCGACGAGCGCAGTGGGGTGCGGTTTTGCAGCGGCGATCGTGACCCGGCTCGGACGGTATGGGAGATAGATGCCGACCTGATCGGCGATCGGCATGGCCTCGTCGTGAGCGATATAATCGAGCTCGATGATCCTTGCGCTCTGCTGGCGCGCAGGCGGTATCAGTGGTGCTGCCGGGCGGCTCGCCTTGAGATTGCCCAGGAGGCATGGGCTTTTCACGGCAGGTTGCGGGACGTCGCGTGTTTCGCTCACGGCGACAAGGCGATTCACCGGTTGGATTGTTCTGATCAGATCCTCGACTGTCTTGCCGATTAAAGTCGGCGGGTTGATGTCGCCTGGTGTCTTGTCGATCAAGTAAATGCGCGTAGCGATGCTGGTCCCGTGCTTGGTGAACGCCGCTTCAAGCCGCGCGCAAGTGTGAACGGTCGTGCCTTTGAGGACCGTCTCATAGACCGCGCGCATTCCAGTGCTGGCGGAGAACCAATCCGGCATGATCGCGACCAGTCGTCCGTTTGGAGCAAGTCGGCGAACGGCAGCTTGCAGATGCCGGGCTGCGGCAGTTTGATCGGCGCCGCGCCCTGCGGTCCGCGAAAACGGCGGGTTCATCAAAATGAGCGTCGGACGGGTGAGGTGCGCATGCGAGACATGGATCAACGCGCCGTCAAACTCGGTGATGCTTGCTTCATGAAACAGTTCGCACAGGTTCGCGCGGCGCCGCGTATCGATCTCGTTGAGGTAGAGCTCCCTGACTTTCTTAAGACCTGCGATCAGCAGGCCATTGCCCGCTGAGGGTTCGAGAACGACGTCTGCCTCCATCGGCTTGGCCAGCCACTGTGCAAGGGCCGCCAGACCGATCGGTGTCGAGAATTGCTGGAGCTCGATCTGATCCTCAGCACGCACGGTTTGTGTCGGCAGAATGCGTTCAAGCCTGACAGCTTCGAGGACCGCATCCTGACCTGTTGGGGGCGCACTGGCCCTCTGGTGGGCGCTGAGCGCGCATTCCAGCAATTCGAAGCTGTCGCGCTGGGTCCATTTGCCCGACGCGTTGGTTGCGCCATGGATGGCTTCCATCGCGGCGTTCAGATCCTTGCGATCGATAGGGCCTTGCGCAATCTTGCCCGCGAGATTGCGGATAGCTTCGCTCTTGGTCACTTGGGCGATAAGAAACAGGTCGGTCATGGTGCCTCCAACTTTGCCGGTCATCCCGGTTCAAAGGCCCCTTCCCTCTCCTCTTTATGCGCGCGGGCTTTCGCCCGGGCAGCCTATCGCGCGCAGCCCCAGTCGGCCGCCGGTGCCGGGTTCATACGTTCCACCGCAAAGCCCAATTCGTTGTATAATGCCGCTGCGTGGCTTGCTGCCTTTTCGCCCTCTGCATCGTTGTCCTCGGCGATGATCACGCGTTTGATGTGATCGGGGATTCTGACCAGTCCCAAGCGCGACGCGCCAAGGCTCGACCAGCACGCAATCCCATTGATCTCTTCAAAGCGCGCTGCGTCTTCAAAGCCTTCGGCGATGGCCAGCGTGTCGCCGCTGGGCCGCGACCCTTTCCATGCGCCAACCCCCGGTGTTCCCAGCATGACCTTGGTTTCATAGCGATTGCCGCCGTCGAGGAGAAAAACGCGCTGGATGGCGACGAGGTGGTGGTCCTGCCTGACGCCGACGAGAAGGGCTGGCTTGAAGAGGGTGTGCGGCGCTTTGCCATGTGGGCACCGTTCGTGAAACCGCAGGTCATCGCCAACCCTCTGGATGTTTCTGGCATCGAGGTAGGTTTGCGCGGGAGTGTCCCGGACGCCGATGCTTTCTCTCCAAAGCTTGTGGATGTGGCCTTTCGACTGGCGGCGAGGTCCTTCGTCCTTGTAGTTGTGATAAGTGCCAGGCTGCAGGAGCCGCAATTGCGCCAGGATGTCGCCTGGATCGCACCCGGCAAAGCAGTGCACAATGATTGCGCGATCGCCCTGTCGGATCGACAAGCTTGGCGTTTGATCCTGGTGCACCGGGCACCGGCACATGGCCACCCGGCCGTCGAAGCGCCCTTTGAGAGCAGCGACGATGCCCAGCATTTCCTGGCTCGGGGCGTTAGCGGTCAGCGTCATCATTCACTCCTTCAGCCCCATCCCCTCCCCCTCCGCTTTGGTCGCGCACTTGGGCGCGCGCGAGCCAGTTTGCGGGATCAGCGAGGATATATGCGTGCCGCTTTTGCGCCCTCCCCGCTTTCATCGCGTTCCGTCCCATGCAGATGTTTCCACGCCCGGTATCTGCTTGTCCTTGAGGAACTTGCGCACATCGCCGACCAGAACGTACTGGCTGTCGGGCTGCCGGATAATCGCGTTCGAACGTCGCTCGAATTGCCGGAGCAAGGCAGCGCCTTCGAGTGGATCGCCGTCACCAAAGATGAATGCATACGCGGCATTGATCCGCATGTGCGCGCTACCTGGCGCCTGGTTCAGTTCCTCTATGGTAGCCGGTTCGACCGTTTGGGCGCCGTGGTCCATTTCGCTCAGGGAAATATCGAGAGATAGATCCCGGATCGTATCCTGCGCTGCATTGGCGCCCTGCACGGCTTGAACCGGGCTCAGCGCCTCTCTCTTACGGTCTCCGACGACGGTCCGGATATCTTCAATGTTCACCATCACCTGGTTATGTTCGCCCCAGTGTGCGGTGAATTCGCCGCGGGCGAGCCTGTTCATCAGGTCGGACACTGGCTCAGGCTGCCGGGGAACGACCAGGCCTCCAATGAACGTCTTTCTCAGGGTGACTTCATGAGTAAGCCCAGCAAAAATCGCGCTCGCGGCGCTCATGATAGCGAAGCCGATGGTGAGTGTTGTCGCGCCGTGCGCTGCACCGGTGAATGCGCTGATTGCAGCTGATGCCAGCGCCAACACGGCGCAGATTCGTGAAGTTCGCCGGCTCACGAAAAATATGCGAGCTGTTTTCACAACAGCCTCGTCCAATTCCAGGTAGGCAGCTTCCGGATTGTCCGGGTTCATGACCATCGCGCCGGCTTCGCGCAACGTGATGTATTCGAGTTTGGTCCTCTGCGCCGATTTCGAACGGACATCAGGCGTTCTTTTCAGATCGTTATCCTTCAACGTCCGGACTTTCAGGAATAAGCGAGCTTATATTCGCTTGGCGTTGTTCAGATGGTTCAACAGAAGTGTTGCTTGTCGCGCACCTTGCCCCTTTGGCACAAAATGCGATGTCCGCCGCGAACTGACGGCTGACATCGGCCAGGATGGAGCTCACGTACGCAGTCGTCTCACGAATGTGTGGAACCCTCCCGGTCCCGCGAACCCGCCCTGCCCCGGCATTGTAAGCAGCAAGGGCGAGGTCATACCGGACGAATTCAGTCAGATGCCTTTTCAGGACCCGGGCCCCTCCCCTCATGTTGTCCTCGATGTCCCAGGGTTTAGTCACGCCCACTGTCCTCGCGGTGCCCGGCATCAGTTGAGCGATGCCGATCGCGCCCTTGGGGCTCAGGGCATAAGGATTGTAGCCGCTCTCCTGGGTCAAAAGCGCGTCGAACAGATTGACCGGGACGCCCGCCTCGCAAGCGATCTCGACCATGAGCGCGAAATAGTGCGATCGGCGCACTTCGACTTCTGCTTTGAGGCCCTTGGGTCGATAAACCGTGCGCGAACATCCAGAGGGGCTTTCCTCGCCGTGGAACGCCAAAGAAAGCCGGGAAGGTCCAATTGCTGGTCCCGGAGGTTGAAAATACTTTAGGCGGGTGCGAGCCCTCTGCCTTCCCGGTGTTTCCATCCAGGCTGGCACAGACATGTGTGTGGGACGGACAGCGCCTGACGCTGGCGTGCGATCTACAGGAGCCCGCGCAGAACCAATCTGGGAAAAGTCCTGTGCCAGCGCGTCGGAGGTATCGGTGGTCGAACCGGTTGCAACGGTCTTTGAGGAAGCCCTCTGAACAGGGCGCGCAGAAAGAACAAAATCGGGCTTGGGGCTCTGATCGAATGTTTCGAGCGAAACAGAACGAGCAGACGCTGATGCGCACGCACCAACGCCGACAAGAGCGGCAAACCAAAATCTATGAGACATCCCGAGCTCTCAACTAGCTCGGTCAATCTTCCTATCGCGGCCCCTCGCTAGACGAGCGCATTCCAATATTCAACCAGCGATAACAGCTGGCCTCGGCGCTCGGCCTTCCCGGGCGCGACGCCACCGCGGCCATCGGGAGCTCTCCTACGACGATTGACGTAAGCGCAACCGAAACACCGCCCTTCGCACTTGCAATATAATCAGCGGTGATCCATCTGAGAGTTGCCTTTCAGGCATCCTCTCCCAAACTTTCCAATGGCTGGCTTTAGGGCCGGCCATTTTTTTGCGCTGCACGTTCGCGTCCCAGGGACGTGGTCTACGCAAGAAGTCGGCATTGCGCGAGAGATGCACCCAATTCCGCCAAATGCGACAGTTCAGTTCTCGCCAAAATGGGGGGAACTCTGTAAGAACGTGTCTTCCCAAGACACCGAGACACATCTTCTATGGCTGACGAAACATTGCTCACGCTCGCATCCGACATCGTTTCGGCCCATGTGAGCAATAATTCAGTTGCAATCAGCGAACTCCCTACCCTCATCCAGTCGGTTTACGCATCCCTTTCCAAGCTGGGCGAAGCTCAGGCACTGGTTCAAGAAAAGCGCGAGCCCGCCGTCTCGATCCGGTCGTCAGTAAAGCCCGATGCCGTCACGTGCCTGGAATGCGGCGCCAAGTTCAAGATCCTGAAGCGGCACCTTTCAACCGATCATAATCTGACGACTGACGAATACCGCGCACGGTGGAACTTGCCGACAAGCTATCCACTTGTTGCCCCGGTCTATGCCGCCAAGCGCAAGGAACTCGCGCTAAAGATCGGCCTCGGGCGCAAACCAGCGCCAATGGCAGCAGCGCCTGAGTCCGCGCCAGCGGCGGTCAAAGCGAAGACGCCACGGCGCAAGAAATTGGTTCCGGTTTTTGGCTAGGCAACCACGTTCAGAAACGCCTTACTCATAGGCACAATCCAGAAAATTATGCTGCCGGGCGGCCGATCCATTCGACCTGAAGCCGCTCAGGCCCAGTAAGATTGCCTTCAACAATCACCGACGCACCGTCGAAGATCGCCAGGTTATCCGGCGTGACGAGACGCAAAATACGATCGTCACCGGTCTCCAGCATTGCGCTGTGCCCGGCCATGCGCAGGACCCCCGTCAAACGGCGGTATTGTCCAATGGTGCCGTTGCTCGGCATGTTAGGCGCCCCTCGCCCGCCGAGGGTCTTGCGTCCCCGTAGCGCAACTGGCGCGCGAAGCAGTGTAGAGTGGCTGATCCCAAAGCATGGCGACTCTTTGGCGTTTGCCCGTCTTGTTGGCAATGACCAAAGTAGCTATGATGTGGGCAACCATGTGGTCGCCGCGCCTTTGCAGCAAGTCCGTATGCCGGGCGTGGACGTAAAGTGTTCTGGCCATTTGAACTGATATGCATCTCGGCACGGTTAATCACTACGTTTGGTTTGTCTCGCTCGCCCTAGATCATAGGCAGCCAACCATTTTTCCCGGACGATATTGTAAAATGCTTCAGGCAGCAGGCCATAAGCAATGGTTCCCTGATCTGCGCCCGGTACCGGGCGCAGATCAGGGCCGGGCCAAGTGAAACGATTGGCTTCATCAAGGATGATCCAGGAACGCCCACCATCAAGGCCCAAACGCGCTTTGGTGGCGCGAGGAATTTCAACCGCAAGATCCGGATGACTCGGCGGAGTATGTGTCACAGGCAGGACGGTGATGACATCGCGTCCGTTTTTGCTGCGCAAAGATAGCAGAACCGCACAGGGGCGATCCTTTCGCCCCTCCTCTGCCCCAGCCTTGGCCTCGTGGCTCCAGAGAAAGGAATAGCGGATAACAAGGCCAGGAATCGGCGTCGGAAAGGACATCAATTCAGTTCGGTATTGAACGCTTGCGCTTCGTCAGACGCGCGCGACGCTGCAATCGCGGCCCTATCCTCATCGGTGAAGTCAAAAAGGGTCAGAACCTCGCGATCGCGGCTCTTGAGCCTCTCGTACTCGGCATGTGACAGGAGCACGAGGCTGGGCACCCCGTGATGCGTGATCGTCACCGGCTCTTGCAGTGCCTGACGGCCGAAACGTCCAAAGGACTTTGAAACCTCTGCGGAACTGGCGACATGGGTCATAACAACACTCCTGTCCGTAATTTACGTGAATTCCGGATAATATCAAGGTGTGATTGGTTCACTTCGAAGCGTTACGGTTCCTGGCCACCGATTCCACTCGGTATTCCGCCCTCGCCGATCCGCTGTTGGATTGGTCGCGTCAAGACACCGCCCTCCTCTCACCTCCTCACCCATTGGCGCCGGTAATGTGTTCTTGATACATCGATAGAAATGTTCCTGAAGTTTCGATCATTTAGCCCTTGGCAAAATGAGCATCTACGACGTCTGCAAACGCCCGCTTGAGTTCGTCGGGTTCGATCGCCTTGTCGTTAGGTATCGAAATGGCAAGCGCGCCCCTACCCCGCGGTGGTGACCATATCAGCAGAGTGCGGCCATCGGAATTTGCGACAACATTGTCTTGGCGTGCACGCTTGTCCGCTTGTCCGCGGCCTGCTCGAATAGAAACAAGGCGCTTGATGACATCAATAGGTGGAATCGCGGGTTTGCCGGCCGTACGCAATTCATCCTGAAGCTTCGAGATCACGGCCGCCTCGTCAAGCAGCGCCGCATGAGCCTCCGCTCCTTCTTTGAAGCGTTTGATCAGTGAGTCAGAATTTGTAACAGTGAGTTCGGTTGGCGCCGCGAAGGCATTGAGTATGTGTTGGGGGAGGCGGCCAATGTCTAAGAGGTAGCGTAAATTGCGCGATGACATGCGAAGCCGGTCCGCCATCTCCTGAACATTACCGTTGTAATAGGTGGTGAGTGCGCGTTGATAACTGATTCCACGCTCCCATGCGGAGACGTCTTTGCGGGCGCGGTTTTCAACGTCCGACAATCTGAACGCTTGCTCGTCCTGAATATCTTCGATCTGCACGACATATTCGAAGTCCGGGTAGTTGTTTGCCCGCAGCCAGCTGATTGCAAAATGACGCCGTGAGCCCGCGATGATCTCATAGGGGCGAGCTTCATCATTGGTCCGTCGAACGACCGCGGGAATGCGCTGGCCACCCTCGGAAAGCAGGGCGTCGATCAGATCGCGACAGTTTTCTTCAGTGAGCACCGCATAGTCACGGGCGTTCTCCTCAGACGGCCGGCAGAGGTTCGGATTAATCCGGTGGAGAGCGAGAACGTCCGTTTTCCCCGACAAGAACGATGCGGACCGCACGTGACCTGGGACATTAAGCGGAGACATTGGCGGGGAAGCTTCTCCGTCCAATGCATCGGCCGAGCCTTCAATTTCAGCGCGTTTTTTAGCAATGCGCTCAGCCATTAACGCGCCGCGCGAGGGTTTTGGAGATTGAGACACCGGCAGATCCTTGCATTTCAGTTAGCAGAGTGAAGGCGTTTCACTCGCATGGAAACCTCGGAATGGTTTCTGGATTTAACGGATTATTTTCAAGATGTTATCGAACATTTGAAAGCCTTTCACAGAGCCAAACAATTCCTTGGACAATCATTGCTCAGAGGATGCAGATGGCCATGTTTTGCGGATTTTGCTTTCGATCTCTTTGCCGAGACGATTCAACATAGTGAGGCAGCGATTTCGCACTGAGTGGTTCATGGTGGTGTGCCTGGGGTCGAAAACGCTGCGCATTTCGGAGCTGGCGTGCTCGAACTCTGCGGACAGCGAGATGTGCGATTCAAGCACCATGCGACCAAACACGCCCTCGATCAGGTCGGTATTCGATTTGTGCGTCGCGTTCCGCGCGTCTGCCTTTGCTACCACCATATGGATGAAATTATAGTTCGGGACGATTGCGTCGGGATGCTCGGCCAGCGTCGACATGGTAGTGTGCAGCATCGAGAGAAAGGCCGCAGTTGAGGCGAAGTCGTTCATGGAGGGAGGTGTCGGAATGATAAGCGCGTTCGCAGCGTAAAGAACCGAGAGCGAAATCATCCCGAGCGCTGGAGGCGGGTCGAGAATGATGACGTCATAGTTCGCCTTGATCGGTTCAAGTGCGCGAGCAAGCCGCGTGAAACCTGCGGTCTGGAGTTCACGAAGCGTTGCAGCAATCTCGTACTCCGCATTGTAGAGTTGCAGGTTTGCCGGAATGAGATCGAGATTGTGATAATGGGTTTTGCGGATCACCGTCGAGAGTGGTCGAGGCGTGACTAGTCTAAGCGCAGCATAGAGGGTCTCGTCCTCACCGATATCCACATCAGGAACGTGGCCATAGTTCATAGTTGTCGAGGCTTGGGCATCGGCATCGATCACCAGCACTCGGTATCCACGAATCGCAAGATATTGGGAAAGATGGACGGTCAGCGTGCTTTTCCCGACGCCGCCCTTGAAGTTTTGGCAGGCAATGATTGCTGGTTCGTCACCAGATTTACGCCATGGTCGTGTGCCGAAAACCTCACGCATATGATCGAGATCTTTAAGCGTGTAACGCTGACGCTGGCCGACCTCGGTGCGGGCCTGAGGTGGAAGCCGTCCTTCAGCTTCTGCAAGGCGGATCGCCGATGCGGAGCGCGAGACGAGCGCCGCCGCGTCAGAGATTGTGAATGCAGGCGAGATCAGCGGAGGATTTGAATTTACTTCATCTCGCAGATTCTCGAGTACATCCATGGCCAGTTCGTGTCCGCGCGCGATCTGATCAAGTGTCGAAACCGGGTGAGGGGAGGGGCTGTCGAGCATATTTCGTTCCTGTTGCGGAGATTTCCCTTGGTTAGTAGACCTGTAGGTTTCGAGCAAGATAAATTGCAATTGCTTGCAGGTGATGCGCTGATGAAAGTAAGTTCGCGAGGATGTTTTGATGCCTCCTGTGGCATCACTAGCGCTGCGTAACGCAGACGCTCTGTGGATAACTCGCGCTGATGTGGGTAAGGCCGCGCTGGTAAGGGTATGATTTGGCGCTGACAAAGGTATGAATGGTACGCTGATGAGGGTAAGCCATCTTACCTACTCACGAGTTACCTGCTGCGACCCTATGGGCGCGCGGTGCGCGCCGGAGGTCGTTTTTCAAATTGGATTTCGATTTGGGGGAATTCAGTTCCCAATGATTCGAAAAAGCGCGCCTCGCCAATTTACCCTCATCAGCGCCATACCTCGCACGAATCCCTAAGATAACCGCCGAATATTGGCAGGGGGTTGGCAAGAGCATCATTTCATTGCAGCTTACACCGTAGCGAATCGGTGGGGGTGGCCTGTCCTTGCGCTCTGATGAGGCCTTCATGACGAGCTCGGTTGGGAAATATAGTGCAACACAGCTCAGTCTGCCCTTAGGGGTTCGCATCGTCGATGCGTTGTGCGAAATGCCGATCGACGAAGTTCGGCGGCGAATTGCGGAACCGGGCGCAGAAAGCGCGCTCGAAGTCGTCGCCCAGGCGCTTGGTGGTAGCTCACGCCACGGTTATTCGCACAGCGTAATGTGTGCAGTTAGCCTTCCCGCGCGTCGTCCAAAGGATGAGTCCCAGCCGATCGTCCGTAGGGATGGGAATTATTCGCTTATTATAACGCCCCGCAAACGCTTGGAGCCGTCCGGTGCGAATGGTGAAATGCAAGAAGTTTGCAAGGGCGTACCGTTTGGACCGTTGGCACGGGTCATTCTCTTTTACATTATGTCTGAAGCCGTGCGGAATCGGAGCCGCGAAGTCTTTCTAGGCTCGAGCTTTTCTGAATGGCTGCGCCGTATGGGGATTGAAGCGACACGATCAGGTGGAGAGCGTTCGAGCCGTCGGCTTGTACAGGACCAGATCGATCGTCTGATGAATTGCGAATGGACCTTCCGCTACGATGGACCTGTGTCCCGCAAACGCGAATCCATGAGCGC
>Ga0302220_10003031_pt1 | contig 11873 bp, 10 predicted proteins | sample II_Palsa_E1_3_FD_194572 | JGI IMG/M metagenome (GOLD analysis project Ga0302220, IMG submission 194572) | Peat permafrost microbial communities from Stordalen Mire near Abisko, Sweden - II_Palsa_E1_3 | ecosystem: Environmental > Terrestrial > Soil > Palsa > Peat permafrost | place: Sweden... | reverse complement strand
TCCGATCAATTAATAAAAGTATTTAGGGGATGTTGTACTAGCGCAGCCACGTAGTGGCCAGCTCTACCACTTCATTGCCCTTCGCGTTGAGCACGGCCCGCAGCATATACAGGCTGAAGCCCTTCGCATGGGCCCACTCAATCTTGGGGGGCAAGGCAATTTCGTGCCTGGCGACGACGACGTCCACCAGCACTGGCCACGGCCGCGAAAGCGCGTGCGCGAGTGCGCCTTCCAGCTCTTCCGAGTCCTCCACGCGTACTGCCTCGATGCCTGCTCCGCGTGCGATCGCGGCGTAGTCGGTCGAAGCAAGCTGCGTATCGTCGTCGAGATAGCCACCGGCCTTCATTTCCATCGATACGAAGCCGAGCGAGCTGTTGTTGAACACGACGACGGTCAGCGGCAATGCCTCTTGGCGCGCCGTGAGCAGATCGCCCATCAGCATCGAAAGGCCGCCATCGCCGCAAAGCGCTACTACTTGACGATCCGGTGCAGCCGCCTGGGCGCCCAGCGCCTGCGGCAAGGCATTCGCCATCGAACCATGGTTGAACGACCCCAGAAGCCTGCGCTTGCCGTTCATGCGCAGATAGCGCGCGGCCCACAGGGTCGGCGTGCCGACGTCGACGCTAAAGACCGCATCCTCTTCCGCCAGATCGCTTACGAGCTTCGTGAGATATTGCGGGTGGATCGGACTGCCCGGCGACGACGGCCTCGCGAATGCGTCGAGACCGGCCCGCGCTTCGGCATAGTGCTTGCGCGCCGCTTCGAGAAAGCGCCGGTCCGACTTGCGCTCGAGGCGGCCCTGGAGCGCGGCCAGCGTGGCCTTGACGTCACCCACGAGCCCCAGCTCGAGGGACACGCGACGGCCGAGCGCGGCGCCGTTGCGGTCGATCTGGACAACCTTCGCTTCGCTGGGATAGAAGTTCCGGTACGGGAAGTCAGTGCCGAGCATGACGAGCGTATCGCACGCCTTCATCGCGTGATAGCCGGAACTGAAGCCGATCAACCCGGTCATGCCCACATCGAACGGATTGTCCCACTCCACATGTTCCTTGCCGCGCAAGGCGTGAACGATCGGCGCGCCGAGGGCGTCGGCCAGTGCCACCACTTCGTCGTGCGCGCCTTCGCAGCCGCTGCCGCACAGCAGCGTGACGGCCTCGGAGCGATTGAGTAGTTGTGCCAGCCTGTCGATCTGACCCGCTTCGGGAAGCGTTACCGAAGCGTCCAACGAGAGCACGCCGGGCTTGTCGTCGGGCGCGCTTTCGAGCGCCACGTCGCCCGGGAGCACGATGACCGCCACGCCGCGCGATTCCAGCGCCGTGCGGATGGCACGGTCTAGCACGCGCGGAAACTGCTGCGGATTGGTCACCAGTTCGACGAAGTGACTGCATTCGCGAAAGAGTTCCTGCGGATGCGTCTCCTGAAAGTAGCCAAGCCCGATTTCGGAGGTAGGAATATGCGCGGCGATGGCCAGTACGGGCACGTGGTTGCGCTGGCAATCGAACAGCCCGTTGATGAGGTGCAGATTGCCCGGTCCGCAGCTTCCCGCACACACGGCGAGCTTCCCGGTCAGCGCCGCCTCGGCGCCCGCGGCAAAGGCTGCCGACTCTTCGTGGCGCGTATGGGCCCACTCGATCCTGCCGAGCCGCCGCAAACTGTCCGATAGTCCGTTGAGGCTGTCTCCCGTCACACCCCAGATGCGCTCGACACCCGCGGCAGCAAGCGCGTTCGTGAGGTAGTCGGCAATGGTTTGTCGTGTCATGATCGTGCCCCTGCGATTAGATCAGATGAAGGGCTTTGGCCTCGTCTGCGAGCATCGCGCGGAAATCGGGGTGCGCGAGCCCGATCAGCGCCCGTGCCCGCTCCGTCGACGACAACCCCTTGAGATTCGCGACGCCGTACTCGGTCACAACGATGTGCGTGTCCGTGCGCGGTGTGGTCACCGGCCCCGAGAGCTTCGGCACGAACTTTGAAAGCGCACCGCCCTTCGCCGTGGAGTGGAACGCGATGATCGACTTGCCGCCCACCGACCCGTAGGCACCGCGAACGAAGTCGAGCTGGCCGCCTGTCGCGCTGTACTGATGCCCGTTCACATGCTCGGAATTGCAGGCGCCGGTCAGGTCCATCTCCACGGTCGAATTCACCGAGATCATCTTCGGGTTCTGCGAGATGACCGCCGGATTGTTCACGTAGTCCACCGGGTAGCTCTCGATGGAGGGATTGTCGTTCATGAAGTCGTACATCGCCTGATCGCCCATGGCGAAGGTAAAGACCGACTTGCCGCGATTCACGGCCTTGTTGCGGTTTGTCACCACGCCGCGCCGGATCAGGTCCACGAGCCCAGGCGTCAGCAGTTCGGTATGCACGCCCAGGTCGCGGTGGCCATAGAGCGCGCCGCACACGGCATTGGGCAGCGCGCCAATACCCATCTGCAGGCAGGCGCCGTCGGGAATGAGGTTCGAGATCAGATCCGCGATCACATGATCCTTTTCGCTCGCCGGCTTCGGCAGCAGTTGCGGCAGCGGATGATCCGATTCGACAATGGCGTCGACCTCGGAAATGTGCAGCAACGAATCGCCGAACACGCGCGGCATGTTCGGATTGACCTCGACCACAAGCCGGCGCGCGGAGCGCGCAACGGCGCTCGTGTAATCGTTGTTGGTACCGAACGTGAAATAGCCGTTGCTATCCATGGGCGACACCATCACCAGCATCGTATCGACCGGAATATGGTCGCTGAAAAGACGCGGCGACTGGCTGAAGGTGTTCGGCACGAAGAATACGACCTTGCGGTCGCCGTCTTCGGCGCCCTGGCGGATCAGCTTGCGCTCAGGCTCGCCGAGGAACATGCAGTGCGGCTGGATGCGCCCCATCAGTTCGTATTGCAGCAGCGTCATGCTGAGAAACGATTCCGCGTGGAAGTAATAGACCTTCAGCGCATCGACATCGCCCGCACTCGCACGCGCCGCCAGCGCGGCCAGCAGCGAAGGCGGCTGGGACATCGCCATGCCGAGCGCCACAGTCGAACCGCTTGCAATCGACGATACTGCTTCATCAGGTGTACGAAATTTTGAGGAATAGATGGATTCGTTATTCATAGCCATGCTCCTTAGTAGTTGGCTTCCGCTTCCGGCGAATGTCCGCGCCGGTAGATCAGCATCGTGCGCTCGAACGACATCACCAGCTTCCCGTCCTGATTGATACCACGCGTGAGAACCGTCACGATGCCTTGCGTGGGACGGCTTTTCGATTCGCGCTTTTCCAGCACAGTCGATTCCGCATAAAGCGTGTCGCCCGCAAAGACCGGATGCGTCGCGCGCACGTTGTTCCAGCCGAGATTGGCCACCACCTTGGCGCTCACGGTGCGAACGCTCATGCCCGTCAACAGCGCGAGCGTGAAGGTGCTGTCCACCAGCATCTTCTTCCACTCGGTGTGGCTCGCATAGGCCTGGTCGAAGTGCACCTGCTGCGTGTTCATGGTGAGCAGGGTCGTCCAGATGTTGTCGACGTCCGTGATCGTCCGGCCCGGGCGATGCTCGTAGGTGTTCCCGATCTCGAAGTCTTCGTAGTAAAGGCCGGAGACCTCGCGAAAGCGGTTCTCCTCTATCTTGCGGTAGGCAGCGATGGATTCGCTCATGACATGCTCCTGGTTGAAATTGAAAAAAGCGGCGAACGCTCAGGCACGCGACAGAACGCGCCGCGCTTCACGGGCGATCGCCTCGTCGACCATACGGCCGTCGACCACCGCCGCACCTTCTCGCGCGGCCCCGATCACGCGGTGCGCCCAGTCGATCTTTGTGGCGTCCGGCGTCATGGTCGCGTTGATGGGTCCGATGTGGGAAGGATGGATGGCCGCCTTGCCGTCGAACCCGTTCGCGGCGGCAAACCCGATTTCGTGCTCGAGTACGGCGCTATTGCCAATTTCGAAGCATGGCGCGTCGATGGCACGTATCCCGCTCGCCACGCACGCGGCCGAAATCTGCACGCGTGCGACAGAAAGCGCGAACGACGCAGGCTGCACGCCGACGTCCCCGGCATAGTCCCCCGCGCCGAACATGACCGCCGCGACACGGGAGGCCGTGGCAAGCACCTCCGGCAGCACCACGACGCCCTGGCGCGATTCCACCAGCGGCACCACGCGTGCGTCGCTCGCGACTTCGCGCAGCAGCGCTTCGACCTGCAGGACCGTTTGCGCGGCCTCCACCTTGGGGATCACGATGAAAGTTGGTTGAAATTCCGCGTCGAGCAACGCGGCTAGGTCATCCAGACCGTTGCGCGAGTTCGGCGTATTGATGCGCACCGCGAGCGCGGCGGTAGAACTGAACGGCTGGCTGAGCAGGTTGCCCAGCTGGCGGCGGGCGATGGTCTTTTCTTCGGGGCGCACGGCGTCCTCCAGATCCACGATCAGCACATCGGCCCCCGCCGGGCCGGCTTTGCCGAAACGCTCGGGGCGCGTCGCAGGAGTGAACAGCCAGGACCGGGTTTTCGTCTCGACGTCGCGAGCATTCATTGCTTCACCTCCAGAAGTTCGATTGCCAACGGGGTTCATTCTCTGTCCCCATCGGCTCCTGAACAATCGCTGATTGGTGAAGGCAGACTCAACCCGAACCGAATCCGGCGCTTCCCGAGCTTCCTCTCAGCCGGAGGCGGCGCCGAGGCGCGCGAGATGTTCGACGAGCCGCCGGGTGGAAGAAGGCAGCCGATCGAGGTCGTTTACGCAGATCAGGATCTTGCGCACGGCCCACTCGTCGGTGATGCGCAGCAGACGCACCCGCATCGAGCGCTGAAACCGCCGCGCCGCCGACTCAGGGAGTACCGCGACGCCCACGCCGTTTTCGACCAGACGGCAGATCGACTCGAAGTTGCCAAGCTGGATGCGGTGCCGCAAGGTGCGATGCAGCCGCTTCGCGTGACTTTCCAGGAACACCTGGATCGACGAGCCGCGTTCGTGGCCTACAAAATCGATTTCGAGGAGGTCGGCAAAGGCGACCTCCCGGCGCTGCGCAAACCGCTCGTCGGCCGCCGGCACGACCGCACACAGGCGGTCGATGGCAAAGGGAAACGTCGTGAGCGCCACGCCCTCGGGCGGCGAAGCGATGATGCCGATATCGGCCACCCCTTCCGCGATGGCCGCGATGATCTCATCGCTCGGACGCTGCTCGATCTCGATGTTGATGTTGGGGTTGTCGCAGAGAAAGCGGCTAAGCGGGCCAGGCAGCGTCTCGACAAGCGCATTCGTGTTCGAGAGAATGCGGATGGTCCCCCGCATGCCCTGGGAGAACTGCGCGAGGTCGTCCGTCATGCGCTGTAGCGCGCCGAGGGTGGCCCGCGCGTGGCGCAGGAAGGTCTGCCCCGCCTCCGTGACGCGCACGCCGTGCGGCCGACGCTCCAGCAGCGGCACGCCTACCGCCTCCTCCATCTGCCGGATACGCGCACTGACCGCCGCGAGCGAAAGGTTGACGCGGGCTGCGCCGTGCGTGAGGCTACCAGCTTCGGCGACGGCAGCGAAGGTTTGAAGATCGACAAGGCCAAAATGCATCGGATAGCACACCATGAAGTGAGTCTGGACTCGAATGGATGGGCCACAAGGCTCGCCTGCGACAAGCATACCTAGCTCAATGAACGCATGTCGATAGCTACGTCGGCCAGATTGGATATGGCATCGCGATGGTCGTAATGTGTCCCATCATCGGTAATCTTTCGAACCAGATCGCTACGCACAAACCCATGCTGTTCGGCGCGGCACTGACAGCTTTTCGCGGCTTATCCGCTGTTCCTATTGCTTTCACATCGCCAAAATCTCGGCACGCTCGATGTGGTGCAGGTGACGATCGGGTTCCTGTTGGCGTGCTACGCAGCGTGTGCATCAACAGTGCGGGGGACAATATTTCCCACTCTCTTCACCGCCCGTTCGCGCAGCTGGTCACCACGCGGCCTGCCTTACTGGCGGACATAAGAACCAGGGGCTTACTTCAGACCATTCGACATTGATCGAGGTATGGAGACCACCGGGTTGCCATCGGTGAAGATGTGAGGCCAGTTTAAGGAGTGAGCTGCAACGGTTCAATCATGCTGTGTAGAGATTCGTTAGCGCCACGCTAACAATCGTTTCCAAAAACTTGACCAATTGGGAGGACGTGCCATTGAAACAGCCCCGCGATGGCACGTCACCCCGTGCACGCTGCAAGTGACGCTTGAGACATTGCAATCCTGCGACGAGCCAGAGCGTTCTGGCTTCTTTAACTAACGTGCCCCGCAGCTTCCAGGATTAGCTGGGTGATCTCGTTGGGATGAGAGATCAACGAGAGATGGCTTGCTTTTACCTCGATGGTCGTAGCGCCCATGCGCTTCGCCATGAAACGTTCGAGGTCGGGGTTAATTGTCCTGTCTTCCGTCGAAACAGCGTAGAAACTCGGCTTTGACCGCCAGGCAGCATGTGTGGTCTTGCCGGCTAGCAGCGCCTTGTGAAACGGCTCTTGCACTGCATAGAGGACCTTCGCCTTCGCTTCCGGTATATCGCCCGCAAAATCGCGAAGGAACGCGGCCTCGCTCAGACGACCTTCATCGCCATCAAAAACAATCCCCGCGGACGCCGGCGGCGCAGGAAATTTCTTGGCCAGCTCCGAGTAATCCTCGCCCGCGTCAGGCGCCCGAGCTGCCACATAGACAAGTGCAGAAACATTCGGGTGCACACCAGCCTCCGTCACGATCATCCCGGAGAAGGAATGCCCGACCAATACGGTCGGGCCGTCCTGACGCGCCAGTACGCGTTGGGCCGAAGCAACCGCGTCGGTCAACGTCGTCAGAGGGTTCTGGACAGACGTGGTATTGAGTCCTGCTGCTTGCAGTCGCGCGATCACTTCTGACCAGGACGACCCGTCGGCGAACAACCCGTGCACAAGGACGACGTTCCGCGCTTTCGTCGGCGCGGTAGTTGCCGCCATACCGCGAGTAGAAACGAGTGTAGCGGCGGCTCCGGCTATCAGTGCAGCCGAGAAACTACGTCTGTTCATCGTCATAATCTGATTCTCCTTCCTTAGAGGTTCGATTCGGGTCGACACAAAGCGGTTCTAGTTCATGCTACGTTAGTTGCCATCGGCGTCATCAGCCGGCGAGCGCCTCGAGCACGTCGCCGGATTGCCGCACGAAACCGAGCCTCGGGAAGATGTAATTGAGCGACGCATCGTGATGCTCAGGCGCGCCGCAGCTCATTGCGTCCTCGACGAGCACCAGCGAGTATCCGTGCTCGTGCGCGGTGCGGGCCGTCGACTCGACGCCGATGTTCGTCGAAATCCCGCCGAGCACAATGGTTTCGATGCCGCGACGCCGCAATTGCAGGTCGAGTTCGGTGCCGTAAAAAGCGCTCCATTGGCGCTTCGTGATCTTGATGTCGCGCTCCTCCACCGCCAGTTCGGCGGGGAAGTCCCACCAGTTCGAGGGCAGTCCGCCGGCGGGAAGCGCGATGGGCTGATCGACGGGCTGCTTCAGTGCATCGCCGAAGTCGGCGCTCCAGCCCACCCGGACGAGGACAACCGGCGCATTGACTTCCCGGAAGCGCTTTGCGAGCGTTGCTGCGGTAGCCACCACGGCAGCGCCTGGGCGGGGTGCTTTGCCGAATCCGAGAATGCCCTGCTGAAGATCAATCAGAACGAGAGCGGTAGTCTTGGGGTCAAGTTTCTGCAACATGATGGTCTTCCGTTGAAAGCGGCGAGCCGCTGGTGTATTGTGAGGGGGTGCTCACAAACAGTATATGAGAATGTCCTCACAAACGTCAACAACTTCTAATACGGGCGGGGCGAAGGCGCCGCGCCGCGCCCGCGGACATGCGCGAGTGGCGTCGTTGCTGGAGGCCGCAGGCGCGGAATTTGCCGAAAAAGGGTACGAAGCAACGACGATGACAGCGATTGCCGCGCGCGCGGGGGCGTCGATCGGTTCGCTTTACCAGTTCTTTCCGACGAAAGAGCAGGTCGCAGTTACGCTAATCGAGCAGTACGTGATCGAGCTTGAAGCAGCGTTCGGCCAGCTGAGCGAGAAGGTGCCCTTGCTGGACGTATCGGTCGTTGCGGGCCGGCTGACGACGTTGTTTGTGGCGTTTCGCACGACGCACCCCGCTTTCGTGGGGCTGGTCGACGCTCTTGATGTCGTATTGCCCGGCGCCACCGGAGTGCGCGAAAGATTGCGCAAGGGAATCGCATCCGTGCTGGCCGCCCTCGCGCCGCGACTGTCCGCGAGAGACGCTTTGTTACGGGCCGTGGTCGTCCAGCATCTTATGAAGGCAGCCGTCACGCTGAGCCACGATGCGAGCTTGGCCGACCATCACGAGGCTATGCTGGAGTTCCAGCGCGTGGTACAGCACTACCTCGAGGACGTGATGGAAGCCGGGCGTGGTGGACATGCCGGCACAGCGCAACGAGGCGCTGCACGCAAGGGGCGTTCCGCTTCGGGCAACAGCATCGTTCCGAAGAAAAATGGCAAGTCCGGCATCTCGACGTGACTGCTGTTGCTGCCCTGCCCGTCATCACGTCGCCGAGCGGCGAACACGTCCGGCGGCGTGCACTTGAACGCTTTCGCAACCGTTTGAATGTGGCGCGTCCCGGAGGAAACGGTCAACCCGCCCACACCGCCGAATTTTCGCGCGGCGGCGTCGGCAATTGCCGTGGTTCTACGAAGCACGGCGCGCCGGGCTCGCGGCCGCTCCCCTGACATGGGTTTCGGGCATCCGTAGATAGACGAGCAGGGAAATGGCAGCCCATATCGTGACTTACCAGAAGAAGTACGGCTCATGGCCGGATGCCTTGAACCGCAGCGCGACAAATTCCGTCGTGCCGCCGAGGATCGCGGTCGTCAGCGCGTAGGGAAGCCCCACCGCAAGTGCCCTGATCCGCGCCGGAAAAAGTTCCGTCTTCACCAGCATGTGGATGGACGTGAAACCGCTCAACATGACTAACCCGAGGAAGCATAGGATGACCGCCGTCGCCGGGCTTGTCGTGTGGCTGATGGCCTCGAAAAGAGGAACGGAGAACAGCGTGCAACTGAGACCGAAAAAGATCAAAACGGGGCGGCGACCGAACCGGTCCGATGCCAGGCCGAACAACGGTTGCAGAGGCATGTAAAAAAGCAGCGCGCCAGTCGTGACAAGCGTCGAGGTCTCCTTGCGGAACCCGTCAGAGTTCACCAGGAACTTTTGCATGTACACAGTGTAAGTGTAGAAGGCGACCGTTCCGCCTACCGTGATGCCGATCGCGAGCAGAATGTTGCGCCAATGCTGGAGTAGCTGAAGCGCGACGGGCGACGAAGACTCCCGGCGACTCGCCTCGAAGTCCTGCGTTTCGCTGACGTGGCGTCTCATATACATGGCGAAGAGCGCAAGAAGACCACCGATGACGAACGGAATACGCCAGCCCCAGTTCTCGAGCTGGCTCGAAGTGAAAAGCAGTCGTTGCATGAGCAACATGAGGCCGAGGGCAAGAAGCTGTCCTGCGACGACGCTGACCTGCAGAAAGCCGAGATAGAAGCCGCGTCGATTGGCAGGCGCCACCTCGCTCAGATAGGTTGCGCTCGTGCCGTATTCACCTCCCATGCTTAGCCCTTGCAAAAGTCGTGCGGCAATGAGCAGCGCAGGGGCGAATACGCCGATGGTTTGATAACCCGGGGCTACAGCGACAATCAGGGACCCGAAGCACATCCCTGCAACCGACCACGTTAGAGCCCGCTTGCGGCCCTGGCGGTCCGCGTAAAGTCCGATCAACCAGCTTCCAAGAGGTCGGGCAACATATCCCACCGCGGCGATCGCGGCAGTGTTCATCAGCTGCACTGTGGGGTTTTCGCTCGGAAAGAACGACGAAGCGAAATAGATGGAGAAGATGCTGTAAGCGAGAAAGTCGTACCACTCGATCAGGTTGCCCATGAGCCCGCCGATCAATGAGCGCAGGCGCACCGCCTCGGCGCGTATCTCCTCCGCCTCTGAACCGGCGGTCGCCGGGTCTTGTCGCATAGCGTGATCGGGAATCCTTGTCATATCGATGTCTCCTGCGTCGCCGTCTTTTGGCATGTATTCGTCGTGGTCAGCCGGCGTTGTACCGTTCTTCGAGTTGGTCGTAAATCGGCTTCTTGACGAGCCGCTGGCGCTCGCCAAAGGGGGCGACAATCGTCGGGTCTTCGTCGAGTTGGCCCTTCGACTGCAATCGGCCGAGCGCCTGCTGCATGCCGTGCACAGCGCCCTGAAGTGCGGCGTTCGCATAGAGCACCAGTCCATACCCGAATCGCTCGAGCGTTTCGCGGCTTTGAACCGGGGTCTTCCCACCAATCACGATGTTGATCAACAAGGGCGCTTCAAAGAGAGCAGGCAGGCGTTCGACATCCGAAAGGCCTTCCATCGCCTCGATAAACAGGATGTCCGCGCCGGCCTCGACGAAGCGGTGGCCGCGTTCGATGGCGTCGTCGATACCGTGCACCGCTGCGGCGTCGGTGCGCGCGATGATCTGGAAGTGCTCGTCTTCGCGCGCGTCGGTTGCCGCTCGAATCTTGCTCACCATCTCCGCCGTGCTGATGACATGCTTGCCCGCGAAATGCCCGCATTTCTTCGGCATGACCTGATCTTCGAGCTGGATGGCATCTGCCCCCGCGCGTTCAAGCGTGCGTACGGCGTGATGCACATTCAACGCATTGCCGAATCCCGTATCGGCATCGACAACCAGCGGCAAGTCGACGGCATCCCGAACCCGCGCGGCATGTTCTGCCATGTCGCTTAATCCGATGAAGCCAAGGTCGGGAAGACCTAACGACATGTTCGTGACGCCGGCACCTGTGAGATAGACGGCGCCAAAGCCAAGGTCCTCGATGATCCGGGCGCTCATTGCGTTAAATCCTCCGGCTAGCAACAGTCCTTGTCGTGCGGCGACGTGTTGGCGAAATGCTGCTCTGCGAGAGGCGGTGGTGGAGTTCATGAGGGCTTCCTCGATCGGTAGTGAAACGGTTCACGGCACGCGCCGCGTTAGTCGAAACGAAACAACTCCTTGGCTGACCGACTGAGAATTGCAGCTCGGGTCCATTCCTCCGGGACCCAGGTGGCGAGCGCATGGACCGACGCCGCATAGTCGATGCGGTCCTGATGCTGGGTATGCGGCCAGTCGCTACCCCATACCAGGCGCTCGCTGCCGAAAGCGTCCAGCAGGGCACCGGCGAGTTCCGTGCCGAGGCCAAGCCCGCTGTTGCCTCGCGTACTTCGATAAGCGCCCGAAAGCTTCACCCATACCCTGCCGGTGATGGCAGTCGAAAGCAGATACCTGAACCCGGGATCCCACACTCCGGCTTCCGCGTTCGGTCTGCCAAAGTGATCGACGACCACCGTGCAGCGCTGCGCAAGCAGTTCGCCGACGACCATCGGCAGATCGCTTGCGTCACGATGGACTTCGACGTGCCATCGCAGGCTATTGGCGCGCGCGAGAAGACGTGGCCATTCGCCGCTTCGAAGGTCCGGCAGCGGCAGCCCCAGCAGGTTCAGCCGCATGCCGACTACGCCCGCATCGGCAAGTGACTCCAGCTCTTTGTCTGATACGGCTGGTTCGACCACTGCGACACCGCGAAACCGCTGCGGGTACTGTCTACATATCGCGGCAAAGAACGAGTTGTCGGTTCCGAGGAAACTGGGTTGCACGAGAACGGCGTGCGACACTTCATTCCCGGCGAGATACCGGACATACGAATCCAGCGTTGCATCGTAGTCCGGTGCGTGGCGCCGCTGCGGAGCGAGTGGCAACCCTCGCACGAACACGTGCGCATGTGAATCGACAGCGGAGACACGAGGTGCTGGGTCACGGAGCCACTCGGCTACGCCGGCTCCTGCGTCGGCAGCGTGTATTGCCGCATCGATACTA
>Ga0302220_10003029_pt1 | contig 11876 bp, 9 predicted proteins | sample II_Palsa_E1_3_FD_194572 | JGI IMG/M metagenome (GOLD analysis project Ga0302220, IMG submission 194572) | Peat permafrost microbial communities from Stordalen Mire near Abisko, Sweden - II_Palsa_E1_3 | ecosystem: Environmental > Terrestrial > Soil > Palsa > Peat permafrost | place: Sweden... | reverse complement strand
CACCTGCTCGACGCGCTGCGCTTTGCGCATTGGGCGATCGTGTCAAGCTTTGCCGAGCGCGTGCACGAGTGGCCGCAGGCACAGCTGGCGCAGCTTTACCTGGATCTGGCCACGCCAGGACTGAGTCCGGCCCGGCGCTGGCTGCTGGAACACGGCCTCACCGCCGAGGCGCGGCTGCCGCCACAACTTCCCGACGATGCCGATACCGCACAGGCCGGCACACCAACGCTGCCGCCGCTGGGCCGGCGCCTGTTCGACGCGCTGCTGCAGCAGCTGCCCACGTCGACCGAGGCGCTGGACGATCTGCTCCAGGCCGGCGCCAGCCCGGCCGGTGCCGGTTTGCTGGCGCAGGCGCTGTCGCGCCTCAACGGTCCAGCCGCTTGCGCCGCCCTGCCGCTGAATTTGCTCGAACGCGGCGCCGATCCGTTCGGCGTCGACGGGCGCGATCGCACGCCGCTGCATCTAGCGGTGATCAACGGTCAGCTGAGCTTGCTGCAGGCGCTGCTGGCGCGCGGCTGCGATCCGAACACGCGCGATCGCGACGGCCGCACGCCGCTGTTCGCCGCGCTGGAACACGGTGCCGATGCGCTGCCGCTGGTTCGCGCACTGATCGCCCACGGCGCCAACCCAGAGGCCGCCGACAGCAACGGCGAAACCCCGCTCGGACTGGCGCTGGAGCACCCGGCCATCGAACGCTGGCTCGACTGGCACGACTGGGCGCGGCCCCGTCGGCCGCTGCGCGCCGCGGATCTGCCGGCCGCGGCGGCCGCCGGTGCGCTGCCGACCGTGCAGCGATTGCTGGAGTTGGGGTTTGCCGTCGACACGCAAGACGATCAGGGCGCCACGGCGCTGCTGCGCGCCTGCGGCGCCGGGTATCGCGACGTAGCCGCCTGCCTGCTCGACGCCGGCGCCGATTCATCGCTTGCCGCGAGCAGCGGCGTGACCCCGCTGGCCGCGGCGGTAGCCGCGCGGCGCGACACCCTGGTGGCCTTGCTGTTGGAACGTGACACGGCAATCGATCAGCGTCTTCCCAATGAAACGACCGCGCTGATGGTGGCCGCGGCGATGGGACATCCGGAAATTGTCGAGGCTTTGCTTGATGCCGGCGCCGAGGTCAACGCGGTAGATGCCGGCGCCCGCAGCGCGCTGCACGCTGCGGCGCAGTTCGGCTTCGAGCACAATGACAGCTTGCGCGCGCGAAGGCTGTTCGACGCGCTGCTGAAGCGCGGCGCCGACATCAATCAGGCCGACCGCGAGGGCAAGACGCCGCTACTGCTGCTGCTCGGCGCGCAGCTGCGGCCCGGCAGCGACTGCGACGCCACGCATATCGGGGCACTGGTACCGGTGCTGCTGGATGCCGGCGCCAAGGTCGAGCACGCCGATCAGCGCGGCGTGACTGCACTGCACGCCTGCGCCATGCATGCCCTGCTGCCGCCGGCACGCGTGCTGCTGTCGCGCGGCGCCGACCGGCTGGCGGCCGATGCGTTCGGCCGCACCGCGGCGGACGTGGCGCGGCAGGTGGGCTATATCGATATCGCGCACGAACTGGCGCCGCGCGTCGGCGCGATTCCCAGCGTGCGGCAGACGCTGCGCCAGCCGGCGGCCCCGGCCGACTGATCGGCGGGCTTTGCCGCCCTCACTCGGCGGCAAAAACTTCAGGAGCCGCTGGCGAAACTTCACGCGGCGGCAGCGTGCGCCAAGCGGAAATCACCGGCGCGGTATCGATCTCGTCGATACGACGGGTTTCCGGCAAGCCGCCGATTACCGTGACGGCGCTGCCGCTGCCGCTACGCGGCGCCCACATCGTCGGAAATCGGCCGCCGAACAGCACCACCAGCGGACAGCCCATGGCCGCCGCCAGATGCGCCGGCCCGGTATCTACCGAAACCATGCTGTGGGCAATCTCGAGTAACGCCTTCAGCCGGCCCAGCGGCAGCACGGCGGTGTCGATCCGCAAGGAATGGGTGTCGGTGGCGGCAAGCAGCGACTCGATATAGCCGGCCTCCGCGGCCGACCCGCAAAACAGAATCTGCGCTTGCGGCAAGCGGTAGCTGATCGCCCGTGCCAGTTCGCCCCAACGCTGCGCCGGCCAGGATTTTTCGTCGTCATCGGCGTGCCGCACGCCGTTCCAGCGTATCGTGCGTTTGTTCGCCGGCTGCAGCAGCACCAGCGGTCGCCCCAGCATGCCTTGACTGCGCAGCCACGCGTCACGATCGTTTCGTTCGGCCGCGGTGACCTGTAGTTGCGGTGCCATCGTGGTGCTTTCTTCAGGCATGGTCCACGCGTGACTGGTGCGGAAGGCCGCTGGCGTCTGGCTGCCGAAGCGCAGCAACCAGTCGATCCAGTGCTCGTTCTCGCGCATGGTCATCGGCTGGATGAACTCGCAGTGGTCTTTCGGCACGCCGGCGAGCGCCAGCAGCGGACGCACCTTGGTCTTAGCGCGGGGTTCCGGTTCGCAGACGTAGATCGGCGAGTCGCGGAATTTCCGCAGCGCCATCGCCACGCGCCAGCGCGACGGGCTGAACAGCAGCGAGCCGTACTGGCTGCGCAGCGGAATGAATCCTTCCACCTCCGGCTGCGCGGAGAAGAGCACCTGCGGCCAGTCGCCCAGAGCTAGCACGTGGCAGGGTTTGCCGTAACGGTGCTGCAGTTTGCGCAGCAGGGGCTGCAGCAAAACCGTGTCGCCGAGTCGACCAAACCGGATGACCACCGGCGTGACACCCGCTGGCGACAACGACGAGGCACCCACCGACGGAGGGTCGATCGGCGCGGCCGCAGCCGCCGCTTCGTGCGGCGCGGTATGTCTTGCGGTCATGGGCATGACTCCAAGCAACGCCGGGCGAGGTTTGCGGTTGACGGCATGGGCGTGAATTCCATCGGGAGGCCTGCCATATCCTGGCAGCTCTCCCTGAGCCATTTCTTTTTACGCTACATCCGCGGTCAGCGCGCATGGCACCGGGTGGAAAGGTCGGTTCAATCCTCGGCGCTGAGCGTTTTGTCCCTGTCGCGCTGACGCTCGCGCTCGGCACTGGGCTCGGCGTCGGCCTCGAACAGCTGCTGCAGATCGGCCATCGCGTCGCGATTGCTCTGGATCAGCTTGGTCTCATCGTCATAGACCAGCGCCTGCTTTTTCAGCAGGTCTTGGTCGTACAGGCGGAAGCGCTCCACCCGATCGACCGCCAGCTCGTGCGACAGGCCCAGGGCCTCGAGCGTCTTGCGCGTCATCTTGAGGCTGGAATGGAAGGTCTCGCGCACGGGCTCGTCGACGCCCATGTCCATCAGCCGGAACACGTGCTGGCGATTGCGCGCGCGGGCGACAATTTTCAGATGCGGATACTGCCGCTTGACCAAACGCGCCGTGCGCAGGCTGGTTTCCGGGTCGTCGGTGGCCAGCACGAACACTTCGGCCTTGTCCGCTTGCGCCGCGCGCAGCAGCTCCGGACGGGTCGGATCGCCGTAGAAAATATTGATGCTGCCGAAACGACGCGATGCGTCCACCTGCTCGACCGAATGCTCCAGCGCCACAAAGGGAATGCCCTGGGCTCGCAGTACACGGGCGACGATCTGTCCCATGCGCCCAAAGCCCGCGATGATGACGCGCGGCGTGTCGGCGTCGATGGTGTCGTATTCGCGCGTAGGCTTCTTCGGTTTGACGTTGAGCAGGCGGGCCGCGATCACCACCAGCAGAGGCGTCAGGGCCATCGACAGGGTGATCGCTAGCACCAGCGCATCGCGCTGGCCGCCGTCGATCAGCTGCTTTTCGGCGGCCAGCTTCAGCACCACGAAGGCGAACTCGCCGCCACTGGCCAGCAGCACGATCAGGCGCAAGCTGTCCGAACGGTTTAGGCCGGCCGGCAGTCGCGCCAGCGGCCACAGCAGAACGCCTTTCAGCACCAGCAGGCCCAGCACCAGTTCCACGATCAGCAGCGGGTGCGACAGCAGCAGCGACAGATCCATCGACATGCCGACGCTGATAAAGAACAAACCCAGCAGTAGCCCTTTGAACGGCTCGATGTGCGATTCCATCTCGTGCCGGTATTCCGAATCGGCCAGCAGCACGCCGGCGAGAAACGCGCCCAGCGTGGCCGAGACATGCGCGAGCTCCATGATCAGCGCGGTGCCCATCACCACCAGCAATGCGGTGGCCGTGGACACTTCAACCGAGTCGGCTTTGGCCACGAAACGAAATACCGGCCGCAGCAGGTAGCGCCCGCCCACGACCACGGCCACGATGACCCCAATGGTACGCAGCACGCTGTGCGGATCGATGCCGTGCGAGTCCGTGGTGGTCGCCAGCAGCGGCACCGCGGCGATCAGCGGAATGGCCGCCAGATCCTGAAACAGCAGAATCGAAAACACCTGCCTGCCGTATGCCGAGCCGGCCTCCTTGCGCTCGGCCAGTATCTGCAGGCCGAACGCGGTGGACGACAGCGCCAGGCTGCCGCCGACGATCGCCGCCGCCCGCTCGGTGAGACCGAACAGGAAGTAGCCCACCGCGCCGATTGCCAGCGCCGTACTCAGCACCTGCAGCAGGCCGGTACCGAAGACCGAGCGACGCATCACCCACAGCCGTTGCGGCGACAGCTCCAGGCCGATCACGAACAGCATCAGCACCACGCCGAACTCGGAGATCGACGCCACGCCTTCGGTGTTGCTGATCAGCCCCAGCAGCTGCGGCCCGATGACCACGCCGGCCATCATGTAGCCCAGCACCGAGCCCAGCCGGAAACGTTTGGTCAGCGGCACCGCGATGACCGTCGCCAGCAGAAACACCACCGCGGTCTTCAGAAATTGCGAGCTGTCCACGCGTTGGTGGCTCCGATCGATGGCGTTCGATTATTTCATGCGTACAGCGACTGTGCCGGATCATTCGCAATTTTTTGCAGCACCCGCGCCGTGCGATTCCGCAGCGCAAAAAAATCAGGCCCGCACACGGCGGGCCTGATCGATATCGCTTGGACGGGTGACGGTCGGATTACTTGCCCGGCGCATCCTTCAGGCCGCGATCGATGAGCATGGGCTCGATGCTGGGCGCCTTACCGCGCCAGTCCTTGTACATCGTGCTGAGATCTTCGGTGTTGCCACGCGAGAGAACCATCTCGCGGAAGCGATCGCCGTTCGCGCGGGTCAGGCCGCCGTGCTCCTTGAACCATTCGAAGCCGTCGTCGGCCAGCATCTCGGTCCACAGGTAGGCGTAATAACCGGCCGCATAGCCGCCGCCCCAGATGTGCGCGAAGTAGCTGGAGCGATAGCGTGGTGGCACGTAGCTCAGATCGATCTTGTCGTCCTTCAGGGTCTTTGCCTCGAAGGCATCGGCGTCCTGCTTGGGCGCATCGGCACCGAGCGTGTGCCAGCCCATGTCGAGCAGCGCAGCCGAGACCAGCTCGGTCATGTCGTAGCCCTTGTTGAAGGTCGCAGCCTTCTTGATCTTGTCGACCAGCGCCTGCGGCATCGGCGCGCCGGTCTTGTAGTTCTTGGCGTAGTTGGCGAACACTTTCGGATCCGACGCCCAGTGCTCGTTGAACTGCGACGGAAACTCGACGAAGTCACGCGCGGTGTTTGCCCCGGACAGCGATGGGTATTTGGTGTCGGCGAACATGCCGTGCAGCGCATGACCAAACTCGTGGAACATCGTGACCACATCGTCGAACGAGAGCAGCGCCGGCTGGCCTGCGGCCGGCTTGGTGAAGTTGGCCACGTTATAGATCACCGGCTTGGTGCCGAGCAGGGTCGACTGGGTAACGAAGTTGCTCATCCAGGCGCCGCCGCTCTTGTTGTCGCGCTTGAAGTAGTCGCAGTAGAACAGCGCCATCGAGGTGCCGTCCTTGTCGAAGACCTCGAACACGCGCACGTCTGGCTGATAGACCGGGATGTCCTTACGCTCCTTGAAGGTCAGGCCGTACAGCTGATTGGCCGCGTAGAACACGCCGTTCTGCAGCACGTTATCGAGTTCGAAGTACGGCTTGATCTGCGACTCGTCCAGATCGTACTTCGCCTTGCGCACCTGTTCGGAATAATGCTCCCAGTCCCAGGCCGCGACCTTGAAGCCGCCCTTCTGCTGATCGATGACGGCCTGGATATCTTTCGACTCGCGCTCGGCGCGCGCCGTGGCGGCGGGCACCAGGTTTTGCATGAACTTGATTGCGGTATCGGGCGTTTTCGCCATCTGGTCATCCAGCTTCCAGGCGGCATAGTTCGGATAACCGAGCAGTTTGGCCTGCTCGGCGCGAATCTGCGCGATGCGCTCGATCATGTCACGCGTGTCGTTGGCGTCGCCTTTCTCGGCACGATTCCACGACGCGTTGAACAGCGCTTCGCGCGTGGCGCGATCGTTGAGATCCTGCAGCGCGGGCTGCTGGGTGGTGTTCTGCAGCACCACGACCCACTTACCGTCGACCTTGCGCTCTTTCGCGGCGCCCGCGGCAGCGGCGATGTCGGCATCGGACAGGCCGTCCAGCTTGGACTTGTCGTCGACCACCAGCGCGCCCGCCTTGGTCGCGGCCAGCAGCTTGTTGCTGAACTGCGTGCTGAGGGTGGACTCCTCTTTGTTGAGGTCTTTCAGCTTGGCCTTGTCCGCGTCGGACAGCTTGGCGCCGCCGCGGACGAAGTTCTCATAGGTCACGTCGACCAGGCGCAACGATTCGGGATCGAGCTTTAGCGTATTGCGCTGGTCGTACACCGCCTGCACGCGCGCAAAGAGCTTGCTGTTGAGGTTGATCGCGTCGCGATGGGCGGCCAACTTCGGCGCCTCTTCTTCTTCGACTTTCTGCAAGGTGTCGCTGGTGTTGGCCTGGGCCACGCCTTCGAATGCCATCATGGCGCGGGTCAGCAAGGCGCCGGATTTCTCCATCGCCACATAGGTGTTGTCGAAGGTCGGCGCATCGGGGTTGTCGGCGATCTTCTCGATCTCGGCCAGGTGCTGCTTCATGCCCTCTTCGATCGCCGGCTGATAATCCGCCTCGGTGATCTTGTCGAACGGCGGAGCCTGGAACGGCAGCGTGCTGGCGGCAAAAAACGGATTGCTCGCGCTCGCGGCGGGCGCCGGCATGGCAACAGCGGTGCTGGCGTGCGCCACCGTGGCGCTGGCCGCGGGCTGCTTGCTGCTGTCGTCGGACGGCTGCGAGCAGGCGGTCAGAGCAATGGATGTGGCGATAACGATCATGCGTAGACGAAGCATCGAGTTTCCCCAAGGGTTGTGCAAGATAACGCGTCCAATGGACGGGTGGGCGAGAGTCGGCTGTCGACTCTAACGATTCTTGCCCGATTCTTCCAAGGGCCGAAAGTCAGGGGCGTCTAGCAACGAGGCTGGCTGCTGTCGCGGGCAGAGGCGGCCAACGCGGCCTATCCGATCAAACGCCACCGGCTCAACGACAAAGCAACGCAATGGCAGACTCGCCAGCGCTTAGGCCGAGCGCATATCGCGCAGCTGCCACGCGCTGCCGATCAGCAGGTTCAGCCGCTGACGCACCACGCTCATCGGCAGCGTGGTCAGCAGCTCCACGTCGATGTGCAGGTCGCTGACCGTGGCCTTCACTTCGGCCTGCGGATCGGTCGCCGCCAGGCTGGCATCGACCGCGTCGGGATCGGGCTGCGCTGCGCGCCAGCGGTTGAACAGATCCGCATCGCGCAGGGCTTGCTGCAGCGCCGTGGCGAAATCATCCGGGCCGGCGCCACTGTAGGAAAACCGCGGGTCGCTGCCGCGCGCCTTGGCGAGGTCGGCGATGGAAAAGTAGTAATGGCTGCGGGGCATGATGTCTCCGGCGTAGGGCGAGTGGTGAGATGGGCGATGCGCGTTGCTCGTCGCCATCGAAGCACGCGTGGTGTGAAGCTTAGAGCCTGCTCTTCTTAACCCAAGGCGGCGGCCGCGGCCTGCAGATGCGTCGCCGCGTGTTCGGGCGCCACGTTGTACGGCAACACGCCCAGGCAAGGGTCCGGCATCAGCTCGCGCAGCGTGGCCAGATTCTCGTCCAGTGCCAGCATGTGGGGATCGATCGTGTTGCCGATCCATCCCACCAGCCGGCAACCGTCCGCTTCAATGGCCCGCGCGCTCAGCAGGGCGTGGTTGATACAGCCCAGGCGCAGGCCGACCACCAGGATCACCGGCAGCTTCCATTCTTTGGCGATATCCGCCGCCGACAGGCCCGGCGCCAGCGGCACCAGCCATCCGCCGACCCCCTCGACGACCACTCGCTGATGGCTGTTACAAAGCTGATCAAACGCGCGACGCAGCGGCGGCAGCGAAATCACCACGCCTTCATGCGCGGCGGCCAGGTGGGGCGCCATCGGCTCGCTCAGGGCGATCGGATTGATCACGTCGTAATCGACCGAGCCGCTGCTGGCCGCCTGCAGCGCCAGCGCATCTTCATTGCGCAAGCCCTCGGGCGTCGTTTCGCAGCCGCTGGCCACCGGCTTAATGCCGCAGGTGGTATGACCGGCCTTGCGCAAGGCGTGTATCAGCGCGCAGGCGGCGTGCGTCTTGCCGATGCCGGTATCGGTACCGGCGATAAAAACAGCGGAATAACTCACTCGATGGCTCCATGAAGGTAACGCCGCCAGATGGCACACAGCCACAGCCCGCTCGGCCTCAGCAAAACTATTAGATAACCGCGCAACGCCGGCCGCCGGGCTTGCGTGGCGAGAACGACTATCCGTCCGATCGGCGGCCAGCGCCGGGCATAATACGTTTCTTTAGCGCACGGACACCCGCCATGTTCGAAACGACAAGTGCCACCTACGCCAGCAAGCGCGAACAGTACGACGATCTCGTACAGCAGGCGCGCGGCCTGATGCTGGGCGAATCCGACATGATCGCCAACGCGGCCAACTTCAGCGCGCTGATCTTCAACAGCCTTCCAGACGTGAACTGGGCCGGCTTTTATCTGTTCGACGGCAGCGAACTGGTCGTGGGCCCGTTTCAAGGCAAGCCGGCCTGCATACGGATCGCGCTGGGCCGCGGCGTTTGCGGCACGGCCGCGCAGACCCATGAAACGCAGCTGGTTCGCGACGTGCACGCGTTCGAGGGGCATATCGCCTGCGACGCCGCCTCGCAGTCGGAAATCGTGGTACCGCTGGTCAAGCCCGACGGCTCGCTGCTCGGGGTGTGGGACGTCGACAGTCCGCTGATCGAACGCTTCGACGACGAGGACCGCGCCGGCATGGAAACGCTGTGCGCGGCGTTTATGGAAACCCTGCCGCGCTGATGCCGCACCACGCGGCGCCGCTCGACTAGCGCGCGCCGAGAACCCGCGGCTGGCGCAGCAGCGTCATCACCGCCTCGCGCGCTTCATCCACGCCGGTGCCGGCCGAGGACGAGAAAATCTGCGCCGTGGCATGCAGGCCCTCAGCCACGAATTGCTTGCGCAACGTCGCCAGCGCCTGGATCGCCTGGTTGCGCGAGAGCTTGTCGGCCTTGGTCAGCAGCAGATGGCAGGGTAGCTGGGTACCCAGGCAGAACTCGAGCATCTGCCGATCGAACTCCTTCAGCGGATGGCGAATGTCGACGATCAGCACCAGCCCGCGCAGACTCTGGCGCTGATGCAGATAGGCATCGATTTCCAGCTTCCAGTGCTCGCGCATTTCCAGCGGCACCTTGGCGTAGCCATAACCGGGCAGATCGATCAGCCGGATATCCAGCGGCGGCTGGCCGCCGACCTGAGTCGGCGGCGGTAGGCTAAAAGCCACCATCTGCTGCGTGCGGCCGGGCGTCTTGGAGGTGCGCGCCAGCCCCTTGTGATTGGTCAGCGCATTGAGCGCGCTGGACTTGCCCGCGTTGGAGCGTCCGGCGAACGCCACTTCGGCGCCGTGATCGGCGGGCAATTGACTGATGCGATGGGCGGCGAGCACGAACTGCGCGCCTTGCAAGGGATTGGACATGAGAATGGTTTGACCAAGGGACGGTGGCACAGGGATAATTCTTGAGTTACTGCCTGATGCAAGCCGAATGGCGGCGATCCGCGGCGGTGTTCGCAAGTTTCTCGGGAGTCCAGTGTATGAGTTTTCGGTCCGCCGGTTTTCGCAGCGCTGTTCTCGGCTCCGCCACCGTTCTCGCATTTGCCCTGTCTGCCGGCGTGGTGATGGCTCAGGCCGACGCGTCGAAGCCGGCTGCTTCCAGTACGGCGGCCAAGCCTGCAGCCGCCGGCACCGCGGCGAAACCCGCCGCCGCAGCGAGCGCCGATAACGCAGCCACAGCCGCCACCACGCCGCCGTCGGCAAGCACCGCAGCGGTGCCCGCCGCCGTGGTGGCAGTGAAGCCCGGTGACGCGACCGTCGGCCAGGGCAAGGCCGCCGTCTGCGGCGCCTGCCACGGGCTCGATGGCAACTCCAGCGATCCGCAGTATCCCAAGCTGGCCGGTCAAGGCGAGGCTTACATCGCTCATCAGCTGGCCAACTTCAAATCCGGCAAGCGACAGAATCCGATCATGCTGGGCATGGCCACGCCGCTGTCGCCGCAGGATATGCAGGACGTCGGCGCCTACTTCGCCAGCAAAACCTCGCTGCCCGGCGTGGCCGACCAGGCGCTGGTCGATCATGGCCAGACGCTTTTCCGCGAGGGCGACCCCACGCGGGGCATTCCCGCCTGCATGGCCTGTCACAGCATCGACGGCCGCGGCAACCCCGGCGCCATGTATCCCCAGCTCACGGCCCAGCACGCGCAATACATCCAGGCCAAGCTGAAGGCCTGGCACGACGGCGCCAGCTGGGGTGACGACGCGCACTCGCAGATCATGCCCGCGATCGCGCAGAAGCTTGACTCCAATGACATCGCCGCGCTGGCCAGCTACGTCGAAGGCCTGCACAGCGCCCAGCCGACCGCCGCACCAGCGACGCCCTGATAGTTGCTTCTGGCGCGGATCGCGCGCCGAACTCGCTTCGGCGTTGGCGGTCTGAGCTCCATTCGCTTTCTGCAATTCACCTGCTTCACGGCCGCCTCCGGCTTTGTTCCCCTTTTCGTTTCGAGGTTCTCATGCTGAAGCGTTTACCGTTCCTGTGCGCCGCCCTGCTCGCACTCGCCGCCTGCAGCCACGATGGTGACAACAGCGCAGCGACATCGGCGCCTGCCGCATCGACCACCGCGTCCACGACCGCCCCCGCAAGTACCGCTCCGGCGCCGGCAAGCACCGCGCCCGCACCGGCGGCCAGCGCCGCTCCGGCCGCCAGCGCTCCGACGCCTGCCACCGCCGACGACAAACCCGCCAAGCCCGCCGCGCCCTTCGTCGATGACGGCAAGTGGGTTGAAGGCAAGAACTATTACCTGGTCGATCCGGCGCAGCCGACCAGCCACCCCGGCAAGGTCGAAGTCACCGAAGTGTTCTCCTATGCCTGCCCGGCCTGCAATTCGTTCCACACCACGATGGATCAGCTGGTCAAAAGCCTGCCCTCGAATGCCGTGGTCGTCTACCTGCCCGCGTCGTTCCGCCCGGACGAAAACTGGCCGCTGTTCCAGCGCGCGTTTTACGCGGCGCAGGCGCTCGGCGTGGCCGACAAGACCTACGACGCGATGTTCGACGCCGCCTGGAAAACCGGCGAACTGGCCACCTACGACCTGCAGGCGGGCAAGCCCAAGCCGCATGAGGCGTGGCCGACCATCGACGACGTAGCCAAGTTCTACGCCAAATACGGCGTGGACCCGAAGCAGTTCGTCGGCGTCGCCAACTCATTCAGCGTGAACACCCAGATGAAGCGCGCCGATGACGAGCTCAAGGCGCTGGGCGTCGACAGCACACCCACGATTGTGGTCAACGGCAAATACCGCCTGACGCCGAAAGACGCCGGCGGACTACCGCAGACCATCGAGCTGGTGCAGTGGCTGGTCGCCAAGGAAACGGCTGGAAAGTAGCCACCCGATACCGTCCCCTTCGGATGGCCGCGGTCGGAAT
>Ga0302220_10003028_pt1 | contig 11882 bp, 8 predicted proteins | sample II_Palsa_E1_3_FD_194572 | JGI IMG/M metagenome (GOLD analysis project Ga0302220, IMG submission 194572) | Peat permafrost microbial communities from Stordalen Mire near Abisko, Sweden - II_Palsa_E1_3 | ecosystem: Environmental > Terrestrial > Soil > Palsa > Peat permafrost | place: Sweden... | reverse complement strand
GCGAAAGCCTTCACGATCCAGCATACAACCACCTTCGAATCCTTTAAAATTGCTTTGATTATAAACAGATAACGGGCCTGACGCACCGAATCGCACCAGATTGGAACGATTCGCCGCAAAAGGGGCGCGTTTGCGGTAGCCTGTGGGCCATCCGGCGCGGCGGCACTGTGGTTGCACTGCGGTGGCAAGCCTTGCGATGGCTTCGGCCTAAGGGTTTTTCCCCAGGTTTCCGCGCGTTCGTGACGTCTTTGTCGTGCCTTTGTCGATTTCCCCACCGTTTTCACCTTTCGGGCGGTCGCTCCGGCGCCGCCGCTTTTGGAAAATTCTGAATGAAAGCCTCCCGTTTCTTTATCGGCACCCTGAAAGAAGCCCCTGCCGACGCCGAAATCGTCAGTCACAAGCTCATGGTGCGCGCCGGCATGATCCGTCGCGTGGCCGGCGGTATCTATAACTACCTGCCCATCGGCCTGCGCTCGATCCGCAAGGTGGAAGCCATCGTGCGCGAAGAAATGAACCGGGCCGGCGGGATCGAACTGCTGATGCCGGCGGTGCAGCCAGCCGAGTTGTGGCAGGAGTCGGGCCGTTGGGAGAAATACGGGCCGGAACTGCTGCGCTTCAAGGACCGCAAGCAGACGGATTTCGTCATCGGGCCGACGCACGAAGAAGTGGTCACGGACATCGCGCGCAACCAGATCAAGAGCTACCGGCAACTGCCGCTGAACTTCTATCAGATCCAGACGAAGTTCCGCGACGAGATCCGTCCGCGTTTCGGCGTGATGCGCGGCCGCGAGTTCATCATGAAAGACGCGTACTCGTTCGACAAGGACCTGGACGGTCTGAAAGAGTCGTATCGCAAGATGTACGACGCGTACGTGCGCATTTTCACGCGCCTCGGTCTCGATTTCCGCGCAGTGGCGGCGGACAACGGTTCGATCGGCGGCAGCGGCTCGCATGAGTTCCACGTGATCGCCGACACGGGTGAAGACGCGATCGCCTATTGCCCGACTTCGGACTTTGCGGCCAACGTCGAAGCAGCCGAAGCGCTGCCGCTGATCGCCGAGCGTGGCGCGGCCGCCGAAGAGATGAAAAAGACCGCCACGCCGGGTAAGGCGAAGTGCGAGGCCGTGGCCGAGTTGCTGAACATCCCGCTCGAGCGCACCATCAAATCGATCGTGCTCGCCACCGAAAACGAAGGCGCCGAGCCGACCATCTGGCTGTTGATGCTGCGCGGTGATCACGATCTGAATGAGATCAAGGCGAGCAAGCAGCCGGGTCTCTCCGATTTCCGCATGGCGACGGAAGCGGAAATCATCGAGACGTTTGGTACGCCGCCGGGCTACCTTGGCCCGATCAACACGAAGAAGCCGGTCAAGGTGATCGCGGATCGCACGGTCGCGAACATGCGCGATTTCGTGGTCGGCGCGAACGAGGTGGATTACCACATCACTGGCGTGAACTGGGGCCGCGATCTGCCGGAACCGGTGGTGGCAGACATCCGCAACGTCAAGAAGGGTGATCCGTCGCCGGACGGCAAGGGCGTGATCGACATCTGCCGCGGCATCGAAGTGGGCCACGTGTTCCAGCTCGGCAAGAAGTATTCGGAAGCCATGAACGCCACCGTACTGGATGAGACGGGCAAGCCGCAGCATATGGAAATGGGCTGCTACGGCATCGGCGTCACGCGTATTCTCGGCGCGGCGATCGAACAGAATTTCGACGACAAGGGCATCATCTGGCCGGAAGCGATCGCGCCGTTCGAAGTCGTCCTGTGCCCGATGGGCTATGACCGCAGCGAAGCCGTGCGCGAGCAGGCCGACAAGCTCTATGCGGAACTGGTCGCGGCCGGCGTCGACGTGATTCTCGACGATCGCGGCGAGCGCCCGGGCGTGATGTTCGCCGACTGGGAGCTGATCGGTGTGCCGCACCGTCTGGTGATTGGCGACCGCGGTCTGAAGGAAGGCAAGATCGAGTATCAGGGCCGCCGCGACACCGAGGCGACGTTGCTGCCGGTCGAAGACGCGGCGCAAGCGGTGACGGAGAAGGTTCGCGCAGTACTGGCGCACTAAGCGGAGCGGACGGTGGAGTACACCTTCCTGTCTGCGACCGTCCTGCTGATTCTGATTACCGACCCGCTAGGCAACATTCCGCTCTTCGTCAGTTGTCTGCGCGGGGTGGCGCCCAAGCGGCGTGCGGTGGTCATTCTCCGCGAGGTGGCGATCGCCTTCGTGATCCTGCTGGCGTTCATGGTGAGCGGCGAGCGCTTTCTGCGGATGATGAACCTGACCGACCAGTCTTTGCGGATCGGCGGTGGGATCGTTCTGTTTTTAATCGCGCTCAGGATGGTCTTCCCGCACCCGGACGGTCCGTTGGGCGGCGACACACGCGGCGGCGAGCCGCTGATCGTGCCGCTCGCCATCCCAGCCCTGGCGGGCCCCTCGGCGCTAGCGACGGTGATGTTGCTGACCTCCCAGGCGCCTGGCAAGATGCTTGAGTGGGTCGGCGCGCTGTCGGTCACGATGATCGTCTGCGCGATCGTGCTGATGCTGGCGGAGCGCATTCAGAGCTGGCTCGGCGAGCGCGCGATGATGGCGTTCGAGCGGTTGATGGGGCTGGTGCTGGTGGCAATCTCGGTCGAGATGATGCTTGGCGGGATCCGGTCTTTCGTGCATCAACTGTGAGTCGCGCGCAGCGAATCACTGCCTATGCAGCGTGAGTGACCAGGCGTTGCGCCAAACAAAAAGCGGCCCGTGGGCCGCTTTTTTCTGCGCGCCAATCAATCCAGCCGCGCCTTGACCGCAGTCGTTGCGGCCGCTCACGCCCCGTCGGTCAACGCACGAATCGTGGGCAGGTTGCGCCAGTATCCCTTCGCGTCCATCCCGCAGCCGAACACGTAGCGGTCCGGCACCTCGAAGCCGCAGAAGTCCGGGCGCAGCGGCTTGGCCTTCGGAATGATCTTCTCGCACAGCACCGCGCTCATGAAGCGCTTCGCGCCCATATCGAGGATGCGGTCGCGGATCGCGGCCATCGTCTCGCCTTCGTCGAGGATGTCGTCGAGCACCAGCACGACACGATCTTTCACCGATTCGGCCGGCGCCACGCGCCACTGCATCTCGCTGCCGCCCTTGGTGGTGTTGCGGTAGCGGGTGAGGTGGATGTAGTCGAATTCGAGCGGGAAATCGAGGTGCGGCAGCAGCATGCCGGTGAACACCGCCGCGCCGCCCATTACCGACAGCACGAGCGGGAACTCCTCGCTCATTTCGGCAGCGATGGCTGCGGCCATTCCGCTAATCGACGCGTTGACGTCATGGGCCGAAACGATTTCTTCGGAGTGGCGGAATATGTGGAGAGCTTCTTCGCGATTCATGACGTCTGGCGGGCAGTGTCTGTATACATTAGTGTAAAAAAGAACAGCGGCGAGAACGACGGCGCGCGCTACAGCATATACCCGCGCGTCCCGAAACGCGCGCCCTGGTCGTAGAGACGATCCGGCATACCCGGATCATCCAGCCCCGGGTCATCAGCCCGAAGGCAACGTACCGCCCTAGCGCATGCCGGGCAGCATGCCCTTCATGCCGCGCATCATCTTCTGCAGGTTGCCGCCCTTCAGCTTTTTCATCATCGTGCGCATCTGCTCGTACTGATTCAGCATCCGGTTGACCTCCTGCACCTGCACGCCCGCGCCTGCTGCAATGCGGCGCTTGCGGGTGGCCTTGATCAGTTCCGGCTTGGCGCGCTCGGTGGGCGTCATCGAATTGATGATGCCTTCCATGCGGCGCATCTGCGATTCGGCCATGCCCATGTTGGCGCCTGCTGCTGCCTGCTGGAACTGCGCAGGCAGCTTGTCCATCAGCGACGACAGGCCGCCCATGCTCTTCATCTGCGTGAGTTGCGCGCGGAAATCGTTGAGGTCGAAGTCGCCGCCTTTCTTGACCTTATTGGCGAGCTTCTGCGCGGCTTCTACGTCGACGCCGCGCTGCGCTTCTTCGACGAGGGCGAGAATGTCGCCCATGCCGAGAATCCGGTTCGCCATCCGGTCCGGATAGAAAATCTCCAGGCCGTCGAGCTTTTCGGCGACGCCGACGAACTTGATCGGCTTGCCGGTCACGTGACGTACCGACAGCGCCGCACCGCCGCGCGAGTCGCCGTCAAGCTTGGTGAGGACCACGCCGGTGAGCGGCAACGCGTCGCTAAACGCCTTGGCGGTGTTGACCGCGTCCTGGCCGAGCATGGCGTCGACCACGAACAGTGTTTCAGCAGGATTCAGCGTGCTGTGCAGCGCCGCGATTTCCTGCATCATCACTTCGTCGATACCGAGACGGCCGGCCGTGTCGACCAGCAGCACGTCGTGATAGTGGCGCTTGGCCCAGTCCACTGCGGCACGCGCGATATCCACCGGCTTCTGATCCGGCTCGGACGGGAAGAAATCTGCGCCGACCTGCTCGGTCACCGTCTTCAACTGCGCGATAGCAGCGGGGCGGTAGACGTCGCAAGAAACGGTAAGCACTTTTTTCTTGTACTTTTCGCGCAGGAGTTTGGCGAGCTTGCCGACCGTGGTCGTCTTACCCGCGCCCTGCAGACCCGCCATCAGGATGACGGCCGGTGGCGTAACGGCGAGATTCAGCTCGACCGCTTTGCCTTCATAGTCGCCGCCGATGATCGCGGTCAGCTCGCGCTGCACCACGCCGACCAGCGCCTGACCCGGCGACAGGCTGCTGATGACTTCCTCGCCGAGGGCCTTTTCCTTTACCTTGGCGATGAATTCGCGCACGACGGGCAGCGCCACGTCGGCCTCGAGGAGCGCGAGGCGCACTTCGCGCAGCATCTCCTGGGTATTCGCCTCGGTGAGCCGGGCTTCGCCGCGCAGCGTCTTGACGACGCGCGCCATCCGTTGAGTCAGATTGTCGAGCATGGGGAGCGATGAACAGTGCGGCCGGAGTACGGCGCGAAGCGGGACACGTCGCGGAACTGGGGCCTAGTGTAAACTTCGAATATGGATATTGTACTGTATGCCCTCACTGCGCTCCTGTACGGCGGTCTCGCCGTCGCAGGCTGGCGTTCGCACCGGCAGACCGCGTTGCGCCCGGTGCTCGAGAGCGTGCCGGCTGTGCCGGCCGCGGCCAGCGCAACGGCGGTCTCGGCGTTCGGCGCGCCGGGCCGGCTGCTGCTGTTTGTCGCACTGCTCACGCATGGCGTGCTGCTGCACACCACGATCTTCCCGCAGAACGCGATGGTGTTCGGTTTTGCGTTCGCGCTCTCCGCGATGTTCTGGCTTGGCGCCGGCATCTACTGGATCGAGAGTTTTTTCTTTCCGCTCGACGGTCTGCAACTGCTGGTGCTGCCGCTCGCCTGCGTCGCCTCGCTGCTGCCGCTCGGCTTCGGCGGGGTTCACGTGCTGTCGTACGCGGCGGCCCCGCTGTTCGAGCTGCACTTTGTGATCGCGAACGTCGCCTATGGCCTCTTTGCGATCGCGGCGCTGCACGCGGTACTGATGCTGCTGGTCGAGCGGCGCCTGCATGCCATGCGCGGCGGCGTGCTGCAGCGCCAGGGCGCCGCAGCCGGGAACGGCTGGCTGTCGAGCTGGCTCGATACGCTACCGCCGTTGCTCACGCTGGAGAAGCTGCTGTTCCGCCTGATCAGCGCCGGGTTCGTGCTGCTCACGCTGACCTTGCTCTCAGGCATCCTGTTCAGCGAGCAACTGATCGACCGCGCGCTGCGACCCGATCACAAGACCGTGTTCGCGATTCTTTCGTGGTTGATGTTTGGTGCGCTCCTGACCGCTCGCAAGGTGTCAGGCTGGCGCGGCCGCGCGGCGTTGCGGTGGGTGCTGGCGTCGTTTGTGGCGCTACTGCTCGCCTACGTCGGCAGCCGTTTCGTTTTCGAGGTGCTGCTGCACCGCCCTGTGGTGTGATCGTTCCATGCGACAAATTTTTCTGCTGATCCTGTTGTTCGTCGTCGGCCAATGGCTCGTCAAGGCGCTGCGTCGTGCCGACGCGCACAACTCGCAGCGCACCGGCGCTGCTGGTGGTCCCGCTGGCGGCCGTGCCGCGGGCAATGCTGCGGGGGCAGCAGCGGGCAACGGTGCGCAAGGCCGCGCCTCCAAAGCGCCGCAGCTCCCTGAGCCGATGATCCGTTGCGTCGAGTGCGGCGTGCACGCGCCGGCGAGCGACTCGATCGTGGTTGCCGGTGAGCCGTTCTGCTGCACGGCCCACGCGCAGCGCCATGCCACGCGACCGACGGGCCGCGACGCCCGATGAGCCTGGGCTTCACTGTCGATGAACAAGGTTGGGTGCCGGCTGCGCGCAAACTGCCGTCGCCGAACTTCGAGGATCGTCCTGAAGGTGCGGTACCGAGCCTGATCGTGGTCCACAACATGAGTCTGCCGCCTGGTCAGTTCGGCGGCACGGCGATTGCTGAGCTGTTCCAGAACCGTCTCGATTGCGATGCTCACCCGTACTACGACACGCATCTGCGTGGCGTGCGGGTGTCGGCGCATTTCGTGATCCGTCGCGACGGCGAGCTCGAGCAATACGTCTCGTGCGATCAGCGTGCGTGGCATGCGGGCGCGTCGAATTTCCAGGGTCGTGAGCGTTGCAACGATTTCTCGATCGGCATCGAGCTGGAAGGCAGTGACACGACCGCTTTCGAAGCGGCGCAATACGAGACCCTCGGCGCGCTCGTGATGGCGCTGACGGCCCGCTATCCGATCGACGCACTCGCTGGACACTCGGACATCGCGCCGGGTCGCAAGACCGATCCTGGGCCACATTTCGAGTGGCCTCGTCTGCAGCGCGACACCGCGCTCGCCGATCAGTACTTCCCCTATCTAAAGTTTTCCAAAACGCTGTAACGAGCCCTTCCACGAGTTCGCGTGGCGCGTGGAGAACGAGGCGCTGCCTTGTTCTCCGGGGAGTCGGCTTCGCGCCGCGCTATGCAGATGTCAAGCCTTCGAACGCAAATAAAACGATTTGACCTGTCTCGAATCTCCACTATACTTGGTGCCACGAATTCGGTTTTCCACTATATGTTGTGTTGTGCTGTGCATAACGTGTGAATAACCGCGTGCATAAGTCGGTGTATAAGTTGGCGGCGCCCCGCTCTCCGAGCATGGCGCCGCAAGCATTACAGCTGGCAAAAAAAATAATCCTGCGGCGCAGCCGGTAGAGAGAACCGGCAGCATCCAGAAACATTCAGGAAAGGGGCTTAGCAAGTGATCGCGACACAGACGATGAAGACCATTTACAAATCAAACCTGGCTTCATCGCTGTCGCATCCCGCCACCCGGCTCAGCCGGTCTCTTTCCTGCACCCTATCGCTTGCGCTCGCGGCGGCGCAGCGTTCGTACTAATCCGCGAATTCTCTTCGCACAATTCCAGGACCAGGAGCTTTGCACATGCAAACCACCGATAACGTGACGACCCGGTACGAGGGCGCATCCACTGGCCAAACCTTCGGCCAGGCACCCGGCGTACAAACGCTCGCGCCGCAAACGACCTACGCCGACTACAAGGTGATCCGTCGCAACGGCAGCGTGGTGTCGTTCGAGCCGTCGAAGATCGCCATCGCCGTGACCAAGGCCTTCCTGGCCGTCAACGGTGGTCAGGGCGCGGCATCGGCACGCGTGCGCGAACTGGTCGAGCAACTCACGCAAAACGTGGTGCGCGCATTGCTGCGCAGCCGCCCGAACGGCGGTACCTTCCATATTGAAGACATCCAGGACCAGGTCGAACTCGCATTGATGCGCGGCGGCGAGCACAACGTTGCTCGTGCCTACGTGCTGTATCGCGAGAAGCGCACGCAGGAACGTGGTCATGACGCGGTTGAAGCGCCGAACGGCTCGCTTGGCCTGACCGTCACCGACGGCGGCGTGACGCGTCCGCTGGATATGGTGGCGCTGCGCGGCATCATCGAGTCGGCGTGTGCCAACTTGGGCGACGCCGTGAGCGCCGAGCCGATCGTCGCGGAGACGGTGAAGAACCTGTACGACGGCGTGCCGATGAGCCAGGTCTACGACTCGGCCATCCTCGCTGCGCGCACGATGATCGAAAAAGACCCGGCGTATAGCCAGGTCACCGCTCGTATTCTGCTGCACACGATCCGCCGCGAGATCCTCGAAGAGGAAGTGACGCAAGGCGAAATGGGCGTGCGTTACGCCGAGTATTTCCCGACCTTCATCAAGCGCGGCGTGCAAGCCGAGCTGCTGGACGAGAAGCTGCAACAGTACGACCTGAAGCGTCTGGGCGCCGCGCTCGACGCCGACCGCGACCTGCAGTTCGGCTACCTCGGCCTGCAAACGCTGTACGACCGTTACTTCCTGCATCACGACGGCGTGCGGATCGAAATGCCCCAGGCATTCTTTATGCGTGTGGCGATGGGCCTGGCACTGAACGAGATCGACCGCGAAGCGCGCGCCATCGAGTTCTACAACGTGCTGTCGAGCTTCGACTTCATGTCGTCCACGCCTACTTTGTTCAACTCGGGTACGCGCCGTTCACAACTGTCGTCGTGCTACCTGACGACGGTCGACGACGACCTCGACGGCATCTACGAAGCGCTGAAGGAAAACGCGCTGCTGTCGAAGTTCGCCGGCGGTCTGGGCAACGACTGGACGCGCGTGCGTGCACTCGGCTCGCACATCAAGGGCACCAATGGCAAGTCGCAAGGCGTCGTGCCGTTCCTGAAGGTGGTCAACGACACGGCCGTCGCCGTGAACCAGGGCGGCAAGCGCAAGGGCGCGGTGTGCGCGTACCTGGAATCGTGGCACCTCGACATCGAAGAATTCCTCGAGCTGCGCAAGAACACCGGTGACGACCGTCGCCGTACCCACGACATGAACACGGCGAACTGGATTCCCGACCTGTTCATGAAGCGCGTGCACGAAGGCGCCGACTGGACGCTGTTCTCGCCGTCTACCTGCCCGGATCTGCACGACCTGTTCGGCGCCGAGTTCGAAGCAGCTTACACAGCTTACGAAGACAAGGTCGCGCGCGGCGAGATCAAGCTGTTCAAGAAGATCCCGGCGGCGCAACTGTGGCGCAAGATGCTGGGCATGCTGTTCGAAACCGGCCATCCGTGGATCACGTTCAAGGATCCGTGCAACATCCGTTCGCCGCAGCAGCACGTGGGCGTCGTCCACTCGTCGAACCTGTGCACGGAAATCACGCTGAACACGAGCGACGCCGAAATCGCCGTCTGCAACCTGGGTTCGGTCAACCTCGTCGCCCACCTGAAGGAACAGGCCGACGGCACGCTGGTGCTCGACCACGACAAGCTGAAGCGCACTGTCAGCGTGGCGATGCGCATGCTCGACAACGTGATCGACATTAACTATTACGCGGTCGCCAAGGCACGTAACTCGAACCTGAAGCACCGTCCGGTCGGCATGGGCATCATGGGCTTCCAGGACTGCCTGCACCTGCTGCGTACGCCGTACGCGTCGCAAGAAGCGGTCAAGTTTGCTGATACGTCGATGGAAGCGGTCTGCTATTACGCCTACTACGCGTCGACCGAGCTGGCGCAAGAGCGCGGTCGTTACTCGAGCTACCGCGGCTCGCTGTGGGATCGCGGCATCCTCCCGCAAGACACGCTGAAGCTGCTGGCCGATGCTCGCGGCGGGTATGTCGAAGTGGATTCGAGCGAGTCGATGGACTGGACGGAGCTGCGTGCTCGCATCGCCACCCACGGCATGCGCAACTCGAACTGCGTGGCGATCGCACCGACGGCGACGATTTCCAACATCATCGGCGTGTCGGCTTGCATCGAACCGACCTTCCAGAACCTGTATGTGAAGTCGAACCTGTCGGGCGAGTTCACGGTGGTCAACGACTACCTGGTGCGCGACCTGAAGGCGCGCGGCCTGTGGGACGAAGTGATGGTCGCCGACCTGAAGTACTTCGACGGCACGCTCTCGCGCATAGACCGCATCCCGGCCGACCTGCGCGCGATCTACGCCACGGCGTTCGAAGTCGACGCAACGTGGCTGGTTGAAGCAGCCTCGCGTCGCCAGAAGTGGATCGACCAGGCGCAGTCGCTGAACATCTATATGGGCGGCGCGTCGGGCAAGAAGCTCGACGAGGTCTACAAGCTCGCCTGGCTGCGTGGCCTGAAGACCACGTACTACCTCCGCACGATGGCGGCGACGCACGTCGAGAAGTCGACGGTGGCGCACGGCGCGCTGAACGCGGTGAGCTCGGGTGGCAGCGAAGGTTCGGGTGGTGCAGGTGGCATCGGCGGCGGCGCGGCAGGCGGCTTCGGCATTGCTGGTGGTGCTTCGTCGGGTGGCCTGCAAGCGGCAGCAGCAGCGCCGGCGGTTGCCGTCGAAGCGGCACCGGAAGCCGACGGTCCGGTGTGCATGATGCGTCCGGGCGATCCGGGCTTCGACGAGTGCGAGGCTTGCCAGTAACACTCCGGTATCGATGCCTGGCGTTCGTCAGGCATCGACCGGGCACTTGCCTTGCGCGGCTTCGTTTGTTTCCGGCTGGTGGTTACCCGGGCAAGATGAAGCAGCAACAGGCAGGAACAAGCGGCGCCAAACTGCAGCACGCACGACCAGGCAACACGAAGCGCTCGACATGAAGCGCTCAGCACGCGAGCGACGCAAGCTCGCCCGGTCTCACAGGTCATTGAACTTCGCCTTGCTCGTGCTGACGAAACAGCAACAGCCAACGCGACGCGCAACAGCCTGGCAATACACCAGGCAACACAGTTTGCAGTGCATCGAAATCACTTCGATTCGATGCACTCTCGAGAAAGCGAAGCAGCTTCTTCAACACATGTTTTGGTCGCCTCACATGAGGCATCAGAGACAGTCTGTTGACCAAAGTGTTGTATGAAGGTCGCAACGCGAATCGAAAACAGGATTTTTCATCAGCGAAGTCTTTTAACGCTCGTGAAAAGATGGTACAAACCGTTCTAAATTGATGGTGACATTTATGCTCAACTGGGATGACGAGATCACTGCCGTAACTCCCTCGAGCGCTACGCAACTGAACGAGTTGCGCAACGCTTCGGGAACGGCTGTCGGTACGCAAGTCGGAACGCGTCCCGCTCTTCACGCTCCCTCGGCTCAGGAAATCTTCGTGAACGACATCGCAGTCGCTCCCGTCGCCACCCGTGCCGCTACCCAATCTGCTGCTCAAGAAACCGCTGCCGCACCGGCCGCCGTCTCCGAAGCGCGCGTGAATGTCGCCGACAAGCGCATCATCAACGGCCAGACTGACGTCAATCAGCTGGTGCCGTTCAAGTACAAGTGGGCGTGGGAGAAGTATCTGTCCGGTTGCGCGAACCACTGGATGCCGCAGGAAATCAACATGTCCCGCGACATCGCCCTGTGGAAAGACCCGAACGGGCTGACCGAAGACGAGCGCCGCATCGTCAAGCGCAACCTCGGCTTCTTCGTGACGGCTGACTCGCTCGCCGCCAATAACATCGTGCTGGGCACCTACCGCCACATCACGGCGCCCGAATGCCGCCAGTATCTGCTGCGTCAGGCGTTCGAAGAGGCGATCCACACGCACGCCTACCAGTACATCGTCGAGTCCCTCGGCCTCGACGAGGGCGAGATCTTCAACGCGTACCACGAGGTTTCCTCGATCCGCGCGAAAGACGAATTCCTGATTCCGTTCATCCATCCGCTGACCGACCCGGCCTTCAAGACCGGCTCCGTCGAGGCAGACCAGACGCTGCTGCGCTCGCTGATCGTGTTCGCCTGCGTGATGGAAGGGCTGTTTTTCTACGTCGGCTTTACCCAAATCCTGGCGCTTGGCCGTCAGAACAAGATGACTGGCGCGGCGGAACAGTACCAATACATCCTGCGCGACGAGTCGATGCACTGCAATTTCGGCATCGACCTGATCAACCAGATCAAACTCGAAAACCCGCACTTG
>Ga0302220_10003026_pt1 | contig 11889 bp, 8 predicted proteins | sample II_Palsa_E1_3_FD_194572 | JGI IMG/M metagenome (GOLD analysis project Ga0302220, IMG submission 194572) | Peat permafrost microbial communities from Stordalen Mire near Abisko, Sweden - II_Palsa_E1_3 | ecosystem: Environmental > Terrestrial > Soil > Palsa > Peat permafrost | place: Sweden... | reverse complement strand
TCGTCTAGCCCAACCCCTAAACGCTCCCGTTCCCCGTATACGGTAATTAAATCCCCCGTGTACTCGTAATTCAATATATATCGGTCGCCAATGTGCCTCCCGGTACTTGTGTCTTCGAATACAAAAGTGCGTACGTCTTTAAGTGGTTCTAAATTATTTTTAATGAAATCCATGATCGCAATTTGCCGGCTCCAGTCGCGCCAAAAATCAGTTCCGACAATAAAACTGCAACTTATCGAAAAGCCTAGAAGGCAGGCTAGCAACGCATCTCTGCCATGGCTTCGCAAGAATGATTGGCGCTTGAATAACAAATCAAATGCACTGATAAAAGATAGAAGGATCAAGTCAAATCCGGCGATCGCCGGCATGATTTGGCGACTTTCATAAAAATCGCTCAAAATCGGCGGCTTTTGAACAACCAAATAGGGATAAATAGCTGCAGCGAACAGCAGAATTCCGAAAGAAAATTGAATAAATGCTTTTCGTAGCGATGAAATTGGCGCGATCCGCGGTGCCAATTTAATTAGTAAAAAGCAAATTAATACGGCTAAGATTGTTACGACAGGAGGTGATGACGTTTTGGAAAACGCAAAAAAACCTTTAAATGTAGGCCAAATAATTCTGAACGATTCTATAAAAGATGTGAAGAGTATCTTGTAATCGATGCGATTGTAGCTTCCGTAGGTGGGGGATTTTAATGTCGTGAAATGTTTTACCAGGAGGAAGGCTACGGGCATGGCAATCAATATATATTCGCGCTTGATGAAGGCGATTACATACGGTTTGCAGGTTTTTCCAAGGTTTTTCAGCGTGATTCCGGTCGCACGGAAATTTGTCACCAATTCAAAGCGACGCGGAAAATGCGGCAAGGTAAGTTGCTTAAGCACATCCTTGAAGAGCATTACGCAGAGCAAAAGCGCGTACAACACCAACAGGGAGTTCAGGTAGAACGAGAAGAAAAACAACGGCAGGCTTAATGCAAATCTGATTTTTGAATTGGGCTTCGATAACAGGACGGAACAACCGAGCCAAAAACTGGCAATGTACAGGTTGTAGAACGTTACACTGGTCAGAAAACGAATCAGCGCGACCTGAGTCGAACTATAAATGAGAAATAGTTGGAACGCCTCGCCACCGGATATCAAACGCTCTCGATACAAAACTCGCACAAACGCGGCACCAGCGATCAACCAGCCAACCAGAGCAACACCTCGCATATACAAGGACGGATGTGGCAGGGCATTGATGAAATTGGTGGCATACCCGCCCCACCAGATACCCAGTTCTCGGCCGATTCTTATAGCGTCGGTGGGAGATTGGAAAATCCATACCCAATCATCCCAGAAGTAACCTGGGTTACATAGGATGAGCGCCGTACCTCCGAATACCGCGAATACGAGTATGGGTAAAGACCGAACCCAATGGCTCAACAGTTTCATTTAGCTTTCCTTGCTGCCAATGTGGGCGGATGCAGAGCTTCCATTCAGCGAGTGCCCAGTGAGACGGTCCACGCCGCGCATACACGGGTGGACTGTCGAAATGAGAGGGCGATCCGGCGGTCCGAGGGATCCGCTGCAATGATTCAGATCGCTTCGTTTTGCGCATAGTCGCGCGCGGCCGGCTGACCTATCATTTCGTCCCATCGGGTCGGTGAAATGCCATTGCCGGGGCGTCTCACGGCCAGATTATCTGCGGTTAAAAGCTCGCCTCGTACGATCGGGCGCGCGGCGACGATACTCTTGCGCGCGATTAGGCGGTTGGGAATTTCTGACGCCGAGGGTAGTTTGCGGCCGTTACCCAGAGCGCCGCTGACGCGCTTAATTGATGCGACCATCGCGGCTAGCTCGGTAGGCTCCAGGCTGGCCTTGTGATCCGGGCCTTCCATCGCACGGTCGAGCGTAAAATGTTTCTCGATCACCCTGGCGCCCAATGCGACTGCGGCGATTGGAATATCGATACCCTCGGTGTGGTCCGAGTAACCAATCGTGGCAGCGGGAAATGCCGCAGCCATGGTCAACATCGCCCGCAAGTTAACTTCATCAACCGGGGCGGGATACTCGGTGGTGCAGTGAAGCAATGTGATACGGTCCAATGACGTGCCGGCACGTTCGAGGGTACTGACTGCATCCTCAATATCGCCTAGGGTTGCCATTCCTGAAGACAGGATGATGGGCGAGCCCATTGCACCCAGTTCACGCAGAAATGGCATGTTGGTCAGGTCGCCCGAAGAGACTTTGAAGGCACTCATCCCCAAGCCGGCGAGAAATCGGGCAGAGTCGATATCGAAGGGAGTTGAAAGGAAGCCGATGTTTTTTCCGGCGCAATATTGGGCTAGTTCAGCGAAAGCGCTTTTCGGCAACTCCAGGCGCTTGAGCATCTCGAACTGGGTTTCCACGTGGCCGGTCGCCCGTTTTTGGTAGTCGGCCTTCGGTGCTTCCCGGGTCACGAGAGCTTCCGTGCGGAAGGTCTGAAACTTGACGAAATCAGCGCCCGATGCGAGGGCAACGTCGACCAGACGGTAGGCCAGTTCGAGCGAACCGTTGTGATTGACCCCAGCCTCGGCAATAACGATGGGTTTCGTGTCCATGGTAACTTCCTTTAAATAAGAGCCGCTCACTTTACTCATTTCGGCTTTTGCAGCTGACTGATGAAACATGGGCAAGTGCTGGCTGCCCACCGAATTGCTTAGCCGTGAGAGGTACGGGTACTCGACGAACTGATCCGCGACACTGAGACCGAGGCGTATCAGCCGCTAGGAGGCGTCGATCGTTGCACGTGTCACACACGGTAACGATACGATCGGGCTGTCCGGCCGAGAAATGAGAGGTGCATGTTCCACGTGCGCTGGTAGCCACCGCGGGATCTCGTCGACACCTTAGCGGGTACCGGAAGCTGCTCATCTGCGACGTCCAAAAACGTTAGCGTGTTTTATTGCGGAAACAGGTCGCCTGATTGTCAGGATCGATCCGGGGCTGGCAAAATCACCGCGGCGCTAACTTATAGTGACTGCCATGCCCGCACGAATCAGTTAATTGCCTGCGCGAGCCGCCGATTTTCCTCGATTTCCTCTTGAGGCAGGAATGGGAACATATCGTCCAGCGGTTTGGATTCGAGTTTGCCTTCGGCATTTCTGAATGAAGAAGCTTTCGGCGAAATCCATTGAGCTGGCGAGACCATCACTTCGCAAATTGCCGGACCGTCTGTTGCCAGGGTCTGCTCAATTATCTCTCCCAGCTTCGAGTGCTGCCTGACCTTGAAATAAGGAATATTGAAGGCGGCAGCCAGCGCCTGGAAATCCGGGTTGAACACATTCGACTGCGGATTGGTACCAACGTAACGCGACTCGAACAAATTGTCCTGAGTGGCCTTGATTGATCCGTAGCCCTCGTTGTTGTAGATGAATACTTTGATGGGGAGCCGGTTGGCGCCTATCGTCAGCAACTCCTGAACGTTCAGCATGATGCCGCCGTCGCCCGCGATACAGAGGACTCGGCTGCCGGTCGCGTAGCTTGCGCCAACCGCGGTAGGCAAGTCCCATCCCATCGATCCCCAGTTGCCATTGAGCGCGGCGCGCTGGCCTTTCTTGATTTTGAATGCCTGGTAAAAGCTGACACAGTCCAGGCCATTACCGGTGACGATCACGTCGCCTTCAGTCGATTTGTCGGACAAAACGTCCATAAAAACATAGGAATTGACGTAATCTGAGTCGACACGCAAGCTGTCCGGTACCACTGGGTATTTTCTTTTCCAGTGCGCACACAGCTCCAGCCACGCGCTATGCTCAGCGACATAGCCCGCCGTCGCATTGAGTAACTTGGGTACGAACGATCGCAAGTCGGAGCGAATTGCTAGATCGGCCTTCAGCGGATGGGCACTCAGTTGCCCTTCATCGACATCGACAAAAATCTTCTTCGCGCCGGGCGCAAATTTCTTGGTTTCAAAGCCGGTTTTAGCAACGCAAAAACCGACCCCAAGCCCAATAAGCAAATCTGCGCTTTGCAGGATAAAGTTCGCATGACGTTGTCCGGCTGTGCCAAAGACGCCAAACGAATAAGTGTGATCTGCCTCGATCAGGTCCTTGCCGGTATAGGGAATCAGCACGGGAATCTGCAATGTTTCGATTAAGGTTCTGACCTGCGGGTGCATACCCGACAGGCGCACTCCATTACCCAACGCCAGCACCGGACGTTTCGCGCTTTTTAGCGAAGCGATGATTTCCGACAGGTAAGGCGTTTCATCCACGGCCGGCTCGTCTTCCGGTAACCAGCGCGCGAGTGCTTCGAAATCGACCTCGGCCGATTGCATGTCCAACGGCAGTTCGAGCCAGACCGGTCCGGGGCGTCCGGATTTGGCGATATGAAATGCCTTTTCGAGCTCGTACAAAATCTTGTTAGGGTCACGTAGCGACACGCAGTATTTGGTCACAGGTTTGACCATTTCCAGTACGTTGCCTTCTTGCGGACCCACTTGCCGCACTTTCGAATAGTCCGCGATCAGGTTGGAGCGCACCTGTCCTGAGACGACGAGCATCGGCACCGAGTCGTACCATGCGCCGACGACGCCCGACAACGCATTGACCGCGCCGGGGCCAAATGTTGCGAAACACACACCAAAGCCGTTCATTCGGCTGTAACCGTCAGCCGAAATAGAGCACGCTTGCTCGTGGTAATTGCACACATAGCCGACTTTCTCGCTTTTTCCCAGCGAGTCGAGCAAATACATGATCCCACCGCCCGACAAAAGAAAAACGCGATTGACACCGATTTTTTCTAAAAAACCAATCACTACATCAGATACGTTCATAAAAATAGTCGCAGGCTATAGTTTCGAAGAGGAAATATTCTTCCGAATATTCAAATAAGTTACATTGGGCGAGCAGTTGCGCACATGGTCTCGCACAGCGAACAACATCTCAAGCGACGCGGTGGCGGTTTCACTGCACCGCAGCATATGGCGGATTATGCCGCCTATCTTGGAAAGAACTCGCCTTCGCCAATATTTTTGTCAACCACGGCACCAGCCGCAATTAGGGCTTGGCTTCCTACTGTTATGCCGGGCAGCAGAGTTGCGCCAGCGCCAATAAAGCAGTTGTCGCCGACGGTGGCACCTCCACACAATGTTACCGAAGGCGCAATAAAGCAGTGCTGGCCGATGACACAATCGTGGTCAATGCTGCTCGCCGTGTTGATCACGCTACCCATTCCGATTTGTACGTTGGGTTGCAACACGACGCGGGCCATGATCTGGCAACCATCATGCAACACTACCTGCTCACCAATAATTGCAGACGGATGGATCACCGAAATAAAATGGAAGCCGCTGGCAGTCCAGATTTCAAACAATTTTTTATTGATGAAATTCTTAGGTGTCGCACCGACGCCGTTCGCAATTGCGTTGACCTGTGGGTCGAGCGTCGCCATTAATTCGTCCCCACCCGTCACGCGGACACCGAATACTTCAGAGTCAAGCGGCAGGCGTGGGTCAATGATGCCTGTGACGCTGGCGCCGCTTTTGATCAAAGCGTCCAGGATGACCTTGGCATGACCGCCGCCGCCCAGCACGTATAAATTTTTGTATCTCATTACTCGACTCGACTTTGGCCGGGATAAGGGTTAGGCAAAGTCATAGAACTTCTTCGCCAGAATGTTGGAAAGATCAAACTCTTTAAGGGTGTTCTTGATGGCGGGCGCTGCGCTGCCTTTGCCATACAACGATACCTCGTCATCTAGGCTGTCGATAAACGCACTGCTCAGCGCGGTTTCAATCGCCGCGACGATGGCTTCTGTCGTTTCGTCGCAGTCGATTACCGAGGCCGCCTTCAAACGGCCTTTCTGTCGATCACCGATGTTGACCGTGGGTACTTTCAGGGCGGGAGCTTCGATCAAACCGCTCGAAGAATTGCCTATCACTGCGTCGGCGAAAGTCATCAGGCTGAGGTAGCGTCGCTGCCCCAGCGAGTCGAAAAACCGCACGCGATCCGGGTTGGCCAAAGCAAAGTCGCGAATTCGATGGTGGATGATCGTATTGCCCGGATCGGCATTCACGCCGGTGAAGATCACGCGGGCAGCGGGAAACCTGTCCAGCGATGTCAGCAGGTTACTAATCGCGATCGCGGGATCCTTTGTGTCTAACGTCACCGGGTGATACGTCACCAGGAACACCGGCCGGTGCAGCGGCAGGCCGATGAAAAGTTCCAATTCGGTGCGCTCGGCGAAAGGTGTTCTCAGCAGATGGTCCAGCCCGGGTGCGCCAAAGTTGAAGACGCAGGCCGGATTCTCGCCGAGTTGCAGCACGCGGGCGCGATAGGGTTCCGCCGCGACGAAATGCAGGTGCGAAAGTTTAGTCACCGCATGCCGTATCGATTCGTCCATCGCGCCTTCGCTGGTTTCACCCCCGTGCAGATGCGCGACGGGGATTTTCATCATGAGCGCGGCTTGGGCTGCTGCTAGCTCCTCATAGCGATCGCCAAGCAAGACGATCACGTCGGGCTCAAGACGCTCATACGCGTCGGCAAGGCCGATGATCGCCAGAGCGGTGGCTTTGCAAGTCGCCGCCCCGGAGTCACTGGACAGTTGCATTTCGATCCGCGCGTGAATTGGAAAACCGTCGTTCTCAATGACCTTTACGGTTTTTCCCCATGCATCGCAAAGATGCGCGCCCGTCACAATCAACTGGAATTCAAGTTCCGGATCCTGCTGAACTTCGCGCATGACCCAGTACAGGTGGCCATAATCTGCACGTGTTGCGGTAACGAAACAGACTTTGCGCCGGCGATGACTCATAGACGGCCAACCTCCCGGATCACCGCGTCGACAACGGTGTTCAGCTCTGCGTCGGTGATTCCGGTCGAGCAAGGCAGCGTGACGATGCGTTGCCATAGATTTTCGGAAACGCTCAGGTCGCCGCGCGGACTGTCCGCAAATGGCGTCTGGAAGTGGAGTGGTTTCCAGAATGGGCGCGCGTCGACGTCGGCGGCGCGCAACGCGCTGCGCAATGTGCTCGACTCGCCGGTCTTGAGGACAAAACCCGAGAACCAGCATGCGCTTTCGGCATAGTCCGGCGCGGGAAACGGCAATACGTTTGGTAGCGATTTGAATGCTTCGTCGTAGAAACCGGAGATGGCTCGCTTTTTGGCGACGAAGGCATCAAGTTGTTCAAGCTGGGCGCAACCGACCGCGGCTTGCAGGTTGGTCATCCGGTAGTTGAAGCCGACCCGGTCATGGTCATAATCCGATCCGACACGAGCCGTGGTGGTCAGATGCCGTACCAGACCCACCAGCGTTGCATCGTTGCCGCAGATGGCGCCGCCGCCGCCTGCTGTGACGGTTTTATTGCCATTGAACGAGAACATCGTCAGGTCCGCCCCGAGTTGTCCGAGCGAACGGCCTTTGTAAGTCGCGCCCAACGCGGCAGCGGCGTCAGCCACGATCGGAATGCCAAAGCGCTGCGCAATGCCCGAGATCTGATCCATGTCGGCCGGCGTGCCGAGCGTATAGACAGGAATTATGGCCGCCACACGCCGACCGGACTGGGTATGGATCGGAGTGCCATTCGGCCCGCGAGAAGTTTCCTGCTCCAGGGCGTTTAGTAGGGCCACTGGGTCCAGCGTCCAGGAGTTGGCGGTGATGTCCAGCATCCAGGGAATTGCATGGGCGTGAGCGACCGCGTTGGCGGTCGCGATGAAGCTCAAACCGGGAATGATCACCAGATCACCGGGTTTGACACCAACGGCCACGAGGGCCGCGTGCAGGCCGGTGGTACCGGCCGACGTCGCGACACTGAGCGCGAAGCCAGCCGACTCGCCAACCATTTGTTCGAATCGGGTGACGAACGGACCCACCGACGACACGAAAGTGCTGTCGACACATTCATTCAGATATTCGCGTTCTTTGCCCACCAGATTGGGCACGGCTAATGGGATCATTTCGCAGTCACCCCATCATGCTTGAACACGTTTTCGAGGTACCAATCGTAGGTCTGCTTGACGCCTTGTTCCAGATTGAGAGCGCCCTGTACGCCGGTCAGTTGGTCCAATAGGCGCGTACTGGGGCAACGCCGTGCCGGCGATCCGGGGGTGGCGGGTTGCGGGATGATCTCAAGCTTGCGGCCGACGGCCGAGACGATCACGTCGGCCAGTTCACCGATCGTGACTTCGGGCGATTCGTTGCCAATATTGACGGTCTGCCCAACAGCGGCATCCGACTCGACCAATGCGCGGATCATGCTGATCGCATCGCTGACGTAACAGAAAGTCCGCTTGTGTTCGACGCTGAACACCTCAAGCGCTGCACCGTCTTGCGCCTTCCAGGCCTTGAACAGCAATTCGGGAATTACGTGCGACATCCCCATGCGCGGGCCGTATACGTTGTGCAAGCGCACATTGGTGACTGGCAGTCCGCTCATGTTGCACATCGCTTCGCCATAGAGCTTGGACAGCATATAGCTGGTGCGCGCCTGATTTAGATCGGTCAGCACGATAGGTGTCGATTCCGGAGTTGGGATCGGCATGTCCATATGGATCAGCGAGCCAGCATAAACCTCGGACGTCGAGCTGAACAAAAAGCGTTTGAGCGCTTTTTGGCGGCTCGCCACGCCGATCACGTTTTCTGTCATCCGCGCGTTTGCGGTCAGTACCTCATAGGGGCGCTGCAGCACATGGACCACGCCGATGATGGCTGCTAGATGATAAATATGGGTGTAGTCGTCGGCGAGCGTGCGCAATGTCGCCGCATCGTTCAGGTCCGCATGGATAATTTCGACACCTAGCGATTTCTCGCATTCCTCAATAAACGGATCTTTGACGCCGCGCTTGAAGTTGTCCAGCAAGTGGACTGCGTGGCCTTCCGATGCCAGCGATTTAGCCAAATGGCCGCCGATGAACCCCACACCACCCGTGATCAAAATTTTCACTTCTAACTCCTGTCCTAAATCTCAGAGAATATTTTCACCCAGCGATAGCCGGCCGGGATGCATGCAATCATGCTAACCGCCTCAAGATAGCGGAGTTCCAAAGGAACCGACGACATCGCGAAGCCGGTCAGCTTTATTCTAAAATGCCACGTCCTACCGACTCCACCCGGCACCCACAGGCGGCGAACTGAGCACGCTGGTCGCCGGTCAGGCAATCATTCGCGTCGAGGATATACGGAGTTTTGCCGGCCAGCCAGATTGCCGGTACAAGGGTCTTGTATTCCTTGTGAGGCACGGCAAAAATCACCGCCTCGACGTCCGGGCACGTGTCCATAGCGGATTCGACCGGGAGGTTCAGATCATCCCAGTGAGAGAGCAATGGATCATGGCAAATCACGCTTGCGCCTTCATGAGTTGCAATTTCGTAAAACGGCTGTGACGGCGAATAACGGGTATCGGCGACATCCTGGCGATACGAAATGCCGGCCAGCAGCATGCGCTTGTTTGCCAGCGTATCGAGGGCTTTGCGAATTTTACCCAACGAGTGCAGTGGCATGTCCTGATTGATTTTCACAGCAATTCTGGACAACGGAAATTCTACATCCGTGAAGTTGAAAATATCCTTGGCGGCCAGGTCGGCAAACAGCGGATCCTTGGTCAGGCAGTAGCCGCCAACACCGAAGCCCGGTTGTTTCATGTTGTTGTGGGTCGGCCGCTTACGAATCGCATTGATAACTTCGAACATATCGATACCCACGCGCTCGGCAAAACGGCCCCATTCATCCATAAAGGCGATGTTCAGCGCACGATAGCTGTTTTCCAGGACTTTCGAGGTTTCCGAGGCCGTCGTGTTCGACAGGCGCATCAACGGGAAGTCGGCGACATTGACGACTTGCGACAGGAATTTTTCGCAAGCGTCGCCGGAAGCCGGAGTGTGACCGGCGAACACGCGCCAGAAATCCGTAATCGAGGCCAGATAGTGCTCGCCTGGCATCACTCGCTCATAGGCATGTGCCAGCAAAATTGAGTCGACCGGTAGTCCGCGTTCGAGCGAGCAGCGGTCCAGTACCGGGCGGATAACTTTGGCGCAGGTTCCAGGCGGCACTGTGGTTTCGACCACCACCAGGCAGCCCGGTTTGACACGCTGCGCTATGGTTTCAATGGCGTTCAGGAACGGGCCGAATTTCAGATGGCCTTCGCCAGTTAAATCGCCGATGTCGAAATGCACGTCGACCACTACGATTGCTGCCTGCCGCAGAATTTCGTTATCAGTCGTGGCTTTCAGGTTGCCGGCGAGATGTGCTGCTTTGGTCTGCTGGATCAAATTCAGATCGGTGGTGCCGAACGGGAATTCACCGCTGTTAATTTTCCGGACCCGCTCGAGCCCGGTTTCCGACGCAAGGTCTAACCCGACAACATCGAATACAGGCTCTCCATTGTGGCGCGTCCCCGCGCGAGCGCAGGCAACGGCCATTGCTGCTCCGACGAAACCCAGTCCTTGAATACAAATCAGTTCTTTCATACGAGTCCAAGCTATCAAATCAAAAGTGGTATTCAGTCATGTCTGGCGGCATCAATCGGCGATTGTTCTGCTGGAACAATTGCGTTGCAACCTGCAAGCGGTAATGCGAGAGCCAGGCTGATAATGAGGTCATTCGTCCAGGTCCGGCTTGCCATCGTCTCTTGCCAGCTTAACGCGAAGCTTTTAGCTTCAGCGCCAGCGCGCCACTGACTGTATCAACCGGAGAACTTCGGGCGGGCAGTAGTTCTGCTGCCCGATGGCTGCGTGCCTGCCGGTTGTTCATGCCTGATTGAGCCGCAGTCGGTGCCATGCCAACGTGCGTTTGATTGCATCATCAAGCCCAACCGAAATCTGCAGGCCGAGCTCCTGCTGCGAACGCTGCAGCGAGGGCAGATAGGCGGCCGGGCGTGCTCCAGGGACTGGCAGCGCCCGGATGCGTACTGCATCCGGGCGCTGCGCCGCATTGGCAACACTGTGCGCCAATTCGGCTATCGAAACCGCTTGCTTTCCGCCTACATTGTAAGGCACACCGGAACGGCCTCGAGTCAGGATCGTCATCAGCCAGACTACGAGGTCCGCTGCATAAAGGTACGAACGCAGGGGCGTGCCGTCGCCGCTGACAACAATCTCGTTGCCGGCCAGTGCATCACGAGTGAAATTGCCGATTGCATAATTGCCTTCTAGAGGCAAATACGGGCCGACAAAACAGAAGCAGCGTGCGATCAACGCGCGAAAGCCTTCCGCTTGCGCGGTAACGGCGGTCATGATTTCCATCATGCGCTTGGATTGGCCGTAGACGGTGCGTTCTGACGCATAGTCCGACAACCCCGCAGGACCTTCGACGCAGCGATCGTCCACCACGGAGTCCATCGGCGAATAGACCGCGCCGGAAGTCGTAATAAGCACGGCCTTGACCTGATGCTTGGCCGCCATATCGAGCAGTCGGCGAGTGCCTTCGATGGACGCATTGAGGTGACGTGCCGCCCAGTCCGGCGCTTGCTCGAGATTGGTTTCCGACGCGGCGTGCAGAATATGCGTGCATGGCGTTGCCGGAATTTCGAAATCGGTCAGACTACCCGCGACAAAGCTAAGTTCGGTACGGTCGCGCAGATGCGGCGCTCGCTCGGCCAGAAAGCGCTCGGGCGAACGGCTCAGCACCACGATTTCCAGATTGAGCTTGCGGGTCTGGTTAGCCCAAAGCAAGCTCTCAAGCAGCCAGATGCCAAAAAAACCGGTCCCTCCCGTGACAAAGAGCCGCGCTCCACGCAGGCTTTCCCACTCCGCGTCCAACTGCTTGCTGACGTGCTCAAGATCCTGTTGAAACAGGGTGTATCCTTGTGGAATTTCGTGCATCGGTAAAGCCTCAGTCAAAATTGATGCGTTCTTGTTCGACCACCATCGGTCGTTTGACAGTGTGGGTAACCAGAAGGCCGATGTATTCGCCCATTAGACCGAGC
>Ga0302220_10003024_pt1 | contig 11894 bp, 10 predicted proteins | sample II_Palsa_E1_3_FD_194572 | JGI IMG/M metagenome (GOLD analysis project Ga0302220, IMG submission 194572) | Peat permafrost microbial communities from Stordalen Mire near Abisko, Sweden - II_Palsa_E1_3 | ecosystem: Environmental > Terrestrial > Soil > Palsa > Peat permafrost | place: Sweden... | reverse complement strand
GCTGTGGGACGACCGCTGCTTGTAGTCTCGTTTGCAGGTGTGCTCATGTTCTCCAGTATAAAACCGATGTATCCCCTAAGTGCATAATTTCCGCTTCCTCTTCCGGATTCGGAGAAAAATGCAGGGACATTGCCGCATGACGCCGTGCACACCGCCTAAATTAAGGACAGGCATACCGTTCCAGCGTGACCCCTCGGTCCGCGCGAAACTCTGGCGGTAGTTCCAGGCTGATCCGGAAGCGTATCCACGTCAGTCTTCCCAGCGCCGACGCCTTCCCGTCCACCGGTTGTTCCAGACTATGCGGCGTTGCATTGAAGTGCGACGCAACCATCGCCGCCATCTTCGACTGGTCGGCGGTCCCCGGAACAAAATGTGCATCCAGAATCTGCACCGTACCCTCCGGTGCCCGGCTCACCAGCTTCGCCAACCCCTCCTGCACGGCCGCGGAAGGCGCATCTGTTCGCCGATACTCCGCGTACATCGCCGACATCTGCTGAAACGCACGCCCATCCGCCGCAAATCGAAAGTGCCGAGGATTCCAGGCCACCGCATCCTGCGCCCGAAAGCTGAAGTCTGTACTGATTAACAAAGGGCTCACCGACTCATACGGCGGAGTAGCCAGCTCCGCATAGTCATGAGCGGGCCGCGGTTCACCCACCGGCAAAACCCGAAGGATCCAGCCCGAAGCCAGCGGCTCCAGCATCACCTCAAGCCCATTGCCGACCGGCCGAACATACCGCTCGCCCGCTCGGACCTCAGCCTCCAGAACCCCGCGAACGCACCCCGACGGCTTCCCCGTTACAACCGGAGCCGCCCGAGCAGTCCCTGGACTCAACCCCACCACCAAACCGCAGGCCAGAAAGATCGCCCCGAGCCATCCCCTGAACCTAACGAGCATTCTCCTCCATCGCCTGCAGCAGAGCGTCTCGCAGCGCCTGCTTCTCGTCCTTATCCAGCTTCGCCCCATTGCGCGTCAGGTAAAAAACGTCGATAGCCGTCTCGCCCTCTGTATCCACCAGCGCGACTTCGATATTGCAGCCCTGTGCTGCCAGCGTAAGACTCAGTGCCCGCAGCAATCCCGTCGTGTCCTGGGCAATCACCTCCAGCAGTGTGCTGTGCGACGAGGCCTCATCATCGAACTCCACCCTCGTCTCCACCACCACCAGCGGAGCTTTCTGCCGTCCCCGCCTGCGCCCGCTCAGCAGCTTCTCCACCGAAACCGCACCGGTCATCACATCATGCACGCTCTTCACAAACGACGCATGTTCGCTGGCATTCATCTCCAGGGTGCGAAAGCTGTCCGTAAACCGAAACGTATCCACCACCACACCCTGCCGGTTCGAAAACGCCTCAGCCGTAATAATGTTCATCCCCCAGCCAGCCAACGCCCCGGCCATCGTAGCGAAGAGCTGTGGCCTGTCCCGCGTCACCAGCGTCAGTTCGCTGACACCAGGCGCATAACGAAAATCAAGCTGCACCGGATCAGACCCAAACTGCGTCGCCATCCTGAAGTGAGTCCTCACCTGTTCAGGCGTTCTGGTCAGTACGTAACGCTCCGGAAATCCTTCCAGAAAATCCCCGACCGCAACCTTCTGCTCCGGCAGCAGAGCGGCAACGCGATGCACCAGCTCACTCTCTCCCAGCGCCCCCACTCTCTCATCATCGACGCTGCGATCCAGATAGTTCGCTGTAGAGATGTAAAGCCGCCAGAGATTCTCCGCCTTCCACGGCGTCAGCGCATCCGGATGCACGGCATTGATATCGGCATAGGTGAACAGCGTCAGCATGCGCAGCGCCTCGGGCGTCTGCACCTTGCCGGCAAAGGCACTCACCGTCTCCTCATCGAAGATGTCCCGCCGCAGTGCAGCCGACATCTCCAGATGATTGGCAATCAGACTCACGACCAGCCCGCTCTCGTACGAGTCCATCTCCAGCCGCGCCAGCACACTTTGTGCCAGCCGCGCGCTCTCCTGCGTATGCTCGCCCGTGCTCCGCCCCTTCCCTGTGTCATGCAGCAGAGCCGCCAGATACAGCAGCTCTGGATGAGGCAGCTCCCGCAGCAGACTGCCAAAACGCCCGGCCCACTCCGCCAGCGTCCCCGCCTGTACGCTCTCCAGTCCATGCAGCGTATCGATCAGCACAAATGTATGTTCATCCACCGTGTACCGGTGATAGGCATCGCGGATCACCAGCGCATCGATTCCGTGAAACTCCGGAATCAGCAGCTCCAGCAGGCCCAGCGCATGCAGCGTCCGCAGCGCATCCCCGGCATGGGTTCCCGTCAGTATCCCCTGCAGATGATGCCAAAGCGTCGGACCCTCTTCGAGGTGTGACGACAGCACCGGCAGCGCCTGCGACAGTCGCTCCTCCGCATCCCGTCCCAGGGTGCATCCCGTTCTGGCCATCGCCGCAAACAACTGCAGCACCACATCCGGGTCCTGCGCCGGATCATGTCTGCCCGCAGCTGCCTCCTCCAGAACCACCCGTCCTCGCTCTACGCGAAAGCCATACTGCGCCACCTCGGCCTCGCGTTTTCGCCTCAGCCCCAGCAGCCTCGAAGGAGCCTTCGCCACCAGCGGCTCTTCCATCACCTGCTTCACGCGGCGCTCCACGCTCCGTGCGTGGCGAAAATAAAACCGCATCCAGTACGCCGCATCCGCGCTCTTCGGCTGTCGTCCAGCCAGTCCCACCGCCGCCTCTGCCGCGGCATCCTGCGCCTGCCAGTCCAGCGTGTTGTCGTCGCGCTCATGACGATAATGCACAAAGCACCGCACCAGCCACAGAAACTCCACCGCCTGACGAAACTCATCGCTTTTTTCCGATGAGCTCACCCCAGCGCCATCCTGAAACCTGCCGCCGTTACTCGTTCCCTGCGCTCCCACCCCACGCAACGCCGCCATCCACGCGCACACATGCACGTCCCGCAGCCCGCCAGGACAGTCCTTGATATTTGGCTCCAGATGAAACAGCGTACCGCCGTACTTCGCATGACGAGCGCGCGTCAGCTCCAGCAGCTGAGCGATGATCGACTTCTGATCCCGCTGCAGCAGCTTCGGCACGCACTGTTCCGCCAGCTTTTCATACAACACAGCATCTCCCGCAACCAGCCGGTGGTCCATCAGCGACAGCGCAAACTCCACATTCTCCGCATGGAAGCGCTCGCACTCCACCAGCTTCCGCGTCATCGGCGAAACCCGGATTCCGCAGTCCCACATCTCCTGATTGACCCGCCGTATCGCGTCCTTCAGATCCTTCTCCGGCAGCCGTCCATCCAGCAGAAACAGAAGATCCACATCCGAATAAGGGAACAGTTCTCTCCGTCCATACCCACCCACAGCCACCAGAGCCACGCCGGAGTTCAGCCGAGCATCGCACTCCACCGCCTGCGCCCAAAGCCCACTCACCAACTCGTCGAGCGCCGTCGCCCGTGCGGCAATCGTCTCTGCCCCCGACGCCCCGCCTGCCTCAAACGCACCACGAATCTCCAGCATTCTTCGCTGGTATCTTCCGCGCATCACGCCCTCTGCGGTGGATTCGTTTGTCTGCATAGCCGCTTTACCCGAAGGAACCTAAAGCGCACCTGCAGCAGCTCCCGTCCTCGAACGATCGCAACTACAGGAGCCCCTGCAAATGTAACTGCTGCTGTTCTTTGAATGAGCATAAAGCAGTAGCTCTATGCCATATCATCACGAATAAAGCTGTTCTTCGTCCCGCGCTCGACAGGAGCCCCATCAGGACAATCTTCATCCCCTCGCACCCGCTCCACCCATTGCCGCTATAGCGGCAGAAGACCGCTCACAGAGCGATCTCGCCCCGCTCATCGTTGCGTATGCGAATCGCCTCATCGATCTTCGAAATAAAGATCTTTCCATCGCCGATCGTCCCCGTCCGTGCCGCCGACGTAATCGCCAGAATCGCCTTCTCCAGCATCGCATCCGAGACCACCAGCTCCAGCTTCACCTTCGGCAGCAGATCCACCGAGTACTCCCGGCCACGATAAAACTCCGTATGCCCCTTCTGCCGGCCGTGTCCTCTGGCCTCGGTGATCGTCATCCCTTCAACGCCAACCTCCACCAGAGCATCCTTCACCGCGTCCAGCTTCGACGGCTGAATCACCGCTTCAATCTTCTGCATATTCGTATCGTCCTCTCACCGCCAGGTTCAATTTACCGCGACGCTAGTGCGCCCAATCGTATCCTTCTTCGCCATGCTGTGAAATATCCAGACCTTCGCGCTCCTCCTCGACACTCACCCTAAGCCCAATAAGCTTATCCACGATGAAAAGAATAATAAGCGTACCTACAATCGAAAGACTCCAGGCAATCGCCACACCAATAAGCTGGTTCAACACCTGGTGCCCATTGCCCTCCAGCAGACCGGTAGCCTTCCCGGCTCCGAAGATCGGATTGATCGCGCTGTTCGCAAAAATTCCCGTTAGGATCGCTCCCATCGTCCCGCCCGCGCCGTGTACACCAAACGCATCCAGCGAGTCGTCATAGCCGAATATCGCCTTCACCTTCACTACCATGAAGTAGCAGAACACCCCGGCAATCCCCCCGATCCACAACGCCGACATAGGGGTCACAAAACCAGCCGCCGGCGTAATCGCCACCAGCCCCGCCACCGCACCGGAGATCGCACCCAGTGCCGACGGCTTACCCTGCCGAATCCACTCCGCCGCGCTCCACGTCAAAGCCGCTGCAGCCGCTCCAAAGTGCGTCGCCACAAAAGCCGACGTCGCCAGCGTTCCCGATCCCAGCGCCGAACCGGCGTTGAACCCAAACCAACCCACCCACAACAGACAAGCCCCGATAAAGCTCAGCACCACCGAGTGCGGCGGCATCGGCACCTTCGGATACCCCAGCCTCTTGCCCAGATAAAGCGCCGTCACCAGCGCCGAAACTCCCGAGGTCACATGCACCACGGTCCCGCCCGCAAAGTCGAGAGTAGGAAACCGTCCGCCCAGTGAAGCATTCAGCAATCCGCCCTTACCCCAGACCATATGCGCCATCGGGCTGTACACAAACAATGCCCACAGGATCATAAACACCAGCATCGCCGAAAACTTCATCCGCTCCGCGAACGCTCCCGTAATCAGCGCCGGGGTAATGATCGCGAACATCAGCTGATACACCATGAACGTCTGCAGCGGAATCGTCGCCGCATACTTCACATCCGGCGCCAGCCCAACCCCATGCAGAAACACGTTATGCAGCCCGCCAATAAACGCATTCCCCTCGCCAAACGCCAGCGAGTACGTCACCAGCGCCCACAGCACCGTAATCACGGCCATCATGGCGAAGGTCTGCATCATCGTGCCCAGAATATTCTTTTGCCGCACCAAACCACCGTAGAACAGCGCCAGCCCCGGCCCGCTCATCATCAGCACCAGCGCCGCTGAAACCAGCATCCATGCGTTATCGCCCGCCGTCTGTGCCGCCGCAATCGCAGCCACGTTATCGGCATTCTGCTTCTCCAGCACAGCAATCCTGCCGGTATCGCTGCCGACGACAGGAGCCGTAGTCTGCGCCATCACACGGGATCCCCCCACTACCGATCCGCCGACGATCAGCGCAAACAAAAAAGCCAGAAACACCTTCACTACTGGACGACGCATGCGATGCATAGAAAAATCACCTGTTCCAAAAGTAGTAAACAAGAATCAACCAAATCAGCGGAAAAGAAAAAGACACTCCCGCATTCGCCAGCCCTACGGCAGCCAAACTTTAGCCTTCGCTTGTCTCTTGCAGCGAAACCTCTTACATTGCCTGATGCGCTTACTCTACAACAAGGTATCGCCGCATTACAAAGCTGGAAATTTATCGCCACACCGTCACCTCACAGAAAGGCTCATCCCCATGTCCACCGCAACACTGCATCGCTGGAGTGAAATCGAACCCGAACAGCTTAATCCGCTGCTCACCCGCCAATTTGTCACCGGTGACCAGGCCATGTTTGCCCGCATCGTACTTACGAAGGGGTGCATCGTCCCTCGACACTCGCACCCCAACGAGCAACTCGCCTTCATCCTCCAGGGCAGCCTCCGCTTCGACTTCGATGACGGCACCTCACACGTAGTCAACTCCGGCGAGGTTCTTGTCATCCCTGCCAACCTTCCCCACGCAGCCGTAGCCCTCGAAGACACCATCGACTTCGACATCTTCGCTCCGCCCCGCCAGGACTGGCTCGACAAAACCGATAGCTATCTTCGCTGAGCAAAACTGATGTCCTGCCGACGGGCCCACTGCGCGCGGGGCGGGCGTTTGCACGCCTTTTTAAGTTGTTTTGGCAACACAAACAGCAACGGTCCTCCCGTTGGTCGGAATCATCCTCCGCCGACCAACGGGAGGCCCCTAAAAGATCATCCCTGCAAGACAAGGTATACACACCACGAAGTGGTCGCCCTCCGCGCAGGAGGCCCGTCCGGCAGGACAGTTTTATCTCTTACTCCTACTGCGACGCTGCCGCCATATACCCACGCTCCCGCATCCACTTCGCCAGCAGATCCGGCCACACGCTCAGCTGCGGATTCGCCGCCGCCAGCCCCGCCCCATGAGCTCCATGCTGAAACAGATGCATCTCCGCCGGAACCCCGGCCTTCACCAGCGCCGTATAAAACATCACACTGTTCACCACAGGCACTGTCTTGTCTTCTGTCGTAGCAAACAGAAACGAAGGCGGCGTATCCTTCGTCACCTGCAACTCCTCCGAGAGCGACTTCACCAGCGCCGGATCGGGCGTATCTCCCAGCAGATACTTCAGTGATCCATGATGCACATCCGGCTCTTCCATCGTAATCACCGGATAAGCGAGAATCAAAAAGTCCGGCCTGCTTCCCTTCTGCTCCACGACATCGCTCGCCCCGGCATTGCCTGCATCGAAGTGCGTCCCCGCCGTCGCCGCCAGATGCCCACCCGCCGAGAACCCCCACATTCCTACATGGTCCTCTGCCACGCCATACTCCGCAGCATGAGCCCGCACCAGCCGAATCGCCCTCTGCGCATCCTCAAGCTCTACCGGATAGTGGTACTTCGGCCCCAGCCGATACTGCAGCACAAACGCGGCGACCCCACGCTCATTCAGCCAATGCGCAATATCCGACCCTTCCTTCACCATCGACAGGTGCTGATACCCACCCCCCGGCGCCACCACCACCCCGGTCTTCGTCGCATTCACCCCCGTTGGCAGATACACCGTCAGCGTAGGCTTATCGATGTCCTCACTCCCCTGCGCTCCCGGAGCCCCCTCCGGCCACAACAACATCGTCTTCCCGCCGACCGCCGGTCCTGCCACAACAGAAGGAGCTGCAACCTGTGCCTGCCCCACGCTGCACATCAACATCAACATCACAAAGCTGCCAAAGAAATTCCTCACTGCTCCTCCACTTTAGAATCCATTTGATCTAACAGCACCAACGCAGCAATGGTACTACCACTTAACCTCCCCGCCGCCTTCGATCGGAACGAACCCTCCAATTCATCTCCCTCTAACTAATCCCGCCGCCTGGCCTTCGACATCTTCCCCACCCTTCCCGTACCCTAACAACAGTCATCCAACGGCCCGCAGGGAGATCCATGAAGCAACTCGTTCAAAGACAGCTCGCACAATCCATCGCCACCATGCAGGCCGTCCTCGCCGACGAACATATCACCGACACCCTCGTTACCATCGGCAAACTCACCGCCGAAGCTATGCAGTCCGGCCACAAGCTCCTCGTCGCCGGCAACGGTGGCTCTGCCGCCGACGCCCAGCACCTCGTCGCCGAGTTCGTCGTCCGCCTCACCGTCAACCGCCCCGCCCTCCGCGCCATCGCCCTCACCACCGACTCCTCCATCCTCACCGCCACCGGTAACGACTTCGGCTTCGATCAGCTCTTCTCCCGCCAGGTCGAAGCCCTCGGCCAGCCCGGCGACATCTTCCTCGGCATCTCCACCTCCGGCAACTCGCCCAACATCGTCAAAGCCCTTCACCAGTGCAAAAAAACGGGCATTACCACCATCGGCTTCACCGGCAACGACGGCGGCAAAATGCGCGACCTCTGCGACCACAACATCATCATCCCCTCTGCCGTCACCATGAACATCCAGGAGTCGCACCTCGCCCTTGAACACATCTTCTGCATGATCGTCGAGCGCTTCACCTTCGGCCACGACTTCGACACCAAACCCCGGATACTCAGCGAATAGCGCTTCTTCCGCTGCCAAACAGCTCCTTCCCACTGCCAGACAGCTTCTTCCCGCTGCCAGACATTTTGTCATCCTGAGCGGAGCAGTTCGCGCCTTTTGCGAACTGCGCAGTCGAAGGACCTGCGGTTGCTTTTGCCCTTGCAGTTCTCACATGCAGATCCCGGATGCTATGATTTCCTCCTTGAAATAGTTTCAGATTACGGAGTCTGCATGAAGCGCACCGTCCTACTCTTCTTTGCCCTCGCCGCCCCTGCCTTCGCCCAGCCATCTCCGGCACTGATGAAGTACGCCTGCGGCCCCGCCAACCGCATGTTCGCCACCCTCAGCCCGACCTCGCGCTTCACCGACACCACCGCCGGCTTCGATCTCCTCCCCTCCCCCGCCGTCGAAGGCAAGGCCTGCACCAGCGACAAGCCCTTCTTCTTCTCCGTCCCCATCCCCGAGGGCAGTTACCGCATCACCCTAGTCCTCGGCGGGCCACAGGCTTCCGTCACAACGGTCCGAGCCGAAGGCCGCCGCCTGATGCTCGAAAAGATCCCGACCCAACCTAACGCCTCCGTCACAAAGGTCTTCGACACCAACGTCCGCTACCCCGAGATCGCAGGAGACCCGAACAATCTCGTCAAACTCAAACCCCGCGAACAGGGCATCCTCAACTGGGATCACAAACTCACCCTCGAATTCAACGGCGACCACCCCAGCGTCCGCTCCATCGACATCGAGCCCATCCCCAGCGAGCCCGTCATCTACCTCGCCGGAGACTCCACCGTCGTCGATCAGTACTACGAGCCCTGGGCCGCATGGGGCCAGATGCTTCCGCGCTTCTTCCTCCCTGGCGTCGTCATCGCCAACCACGCCGAATCCGGCGAAACCACCCGCGCCTTCGTCGGCGAAAAACGCCTCGCAAAGATCATGACCACCATGAAGCCCGGCGACTACCTCTTCATCCAGTTCGCCCACAACGACATGAAGCCCAACGCCGTTCCTCTTGAAGACTACAAAAAACTCCTCATCGACTACATCGCCCAGACCCGCGCCAAAGGCGCAACTCCCGTCCTCGTCACTCCCATGAACCGCCGCACCTTCGACGCCGACGGCAAAATCACCAACTCCTTCGGTGCCTACCCCGACGCCGTCCGCGAGGTCGCAGCCGCACAAAAGGTCGCTCTCATCGACCTCAACGCCATGAGCAAAACCCTCTTCGAAACCATGGGTCCCGAAGGCACACTCAAAGCCTTCATGCACTTCCCTGCCGACTCATTCCCCGGCCAGACCGCAGCCATCAGCGACGACACCCACTTCAACAGCTACGGCGCCTACGAGCTCGCCCGCTGCATCGTCCACGGCATCCGCGAAGACAGGCTCCCCATCGCAAAGTTCCTCGACCCCGCCGTCCCGGACTTCAACCCCGCCCACCCCGACTCACAGCCCGACTTCCACCTGCCCTTTACCCCCATCCTGCTAAAAAGCGACCCCACCAAAGTCGGGCAGACCTAACCTCTAATGCTCCCCCAGCAACACCCCTGAATCCGCCCGAAAATCCCTCTCCGTCACCGCCCCCACATACGTCTTCGCCACCCTGCCCTGCTTATCCACCAGCACGGTAGTCGGCACCCCCGCCATCCCCATCGCCATCTGCGACATCTCCTCCGGAAACGCCACCGGATAATTCACCCCGAAGCGATCCACAAACTCTTTCACCTTTTCCCTGCTGCCCTGGTCGATCGAAACTCCCACCACCGCCAATCCCTTTGGTCCCAGCTCCCGAGCCAGCCGTATCAATCCCGGCATCTCCTCCCGGCAGGGCCCGCACCACGTCGCCCAGTAGTTGATCAACACCACCTGCCCGCGATGCTCTTCCAGCCGCCACGTCCCTCCGCCCATCTGCTCCAGCGCAACCGCCGGCATCATCCTTCGCGAACCCTCCGGCGTAATCCCACCCGACTGCCTCGCCCCGAAATGCCACGCCAGAGCGACCAGCGCAAACGCGACCATCCCCGCGCCATACTTCATCCATCGCTCCCCCCTTCCTTCCGCCATGTTCACCTCCTCGCCAGCCTAACCCTTTTCTAACCCGCCGCCGCTCTGTACAGTGTGTAGAACCAGACAGCAGAATCAGGGAGCAGACCCAATTTCCAGACCACGCCGCACCACCCTCCTCAAAGCGATCACGTCTCTGGTCCTGCTTTTCGCAGCCGCTCCTGGCATCCCCTACTCCATCCAGACCCACGAAGAGCTCATTGACCTCGCCTGGAAAGCATCCATCCGCCCCATCCTCCTCAAACAGTACCCCACCCTCACCGACGCCGAGATCCAGCAGGCCCACGGCTACGCCTACGGTGGCTGTGCCATCCAGGACTTCGGCTACTATCCCTTCGGCAACCGCTTCTTCTCCGATCTCACCCACTACGTCCGCTCCGGCGACTTCGTCCTCTCGCTCCTCCGCAACGCCCACACCGCCAACGAGCTCGCCTTCGCCATCGGCTCCCTCTCCCACTACATCGGCGACACCATCGGCCACAGCGCCGCCGTCAATCTCTCTGTCCCTGTCGAGTTTCCGAAGCTTGAAAAAAAATACGGCCCGTCCGTCAACTACGCCGAAGATCCCCACGCCCACGTCCAGACCGAGTTCGCCTTCGACATCAACCAGCTCAGCAAACGCCGCTTCGCCCCCTCCGCCTACCTGCGCTACATCGGCCTCAAAGTCCCATCCGCACTTCTCCGCAGAGCCTTCTTCGAAACCTACGGCCTCAACCTTCCCGACATCATCGGCACCCGCCAGACCTCCATGCGCATCTACCGTTTCGCTGCCCGGCGCTTCCTGCCCGACATCGCCCGCGCCGAAACCATCCTCCACAAAAAGAAATTCCCGGCCGATACTCCCAGCCCCGATCTCGACGCCCTCGCAAAGGATCTCTCTCAGGCCGCCGCCGAAAACGACTGGGAAAAATTCCGCAAACCTCCTGGCGTCCGCAGCCACCTCTTCGCCGCCTTCATCTTCATCCTGCCTAAAGTCGGCACGCTCAAACTCCTCGCCATTCGCGGCCCTCAGTCAGACACAGAACTCCTCTATATCAAGAGCGTCAATCGCTCCATCACGGCCATGCGCCTCACCCTGAGCCACTACGACACCATCCAGACCTACCTTCCCAACCGCGATCTCGACACCGGCAATCCGGTCACCCCCGGCAGCTACCCACTCACCGACAGCACCTACGCCGAACTCCTCGCCAAACTAACCGCCCACCCCGATCACCACATTCCCGCCCAGCTCAAACACGACCTCATCGCCTACTACGCTGACCCGTCAGCCCCAATCATCACCAAAAAGAATCCCGCAGCCTGGGCGCAGGTCCAGGCCAATCTTCTGACCCTCGCCACCATGCAGACCGTTGGCGATCTCGACCCCGTCCCCGCCCCCATCGCAGACACCGAATAGCTCAGCGCCTTACTCGTACCGCAGCGCCTCAATCGGATCCAGGCTTGCCGCCTTCATCGCCGGAATCATCCCGCTGACCGTTCCCACAATCACCAGAATCGCCGTCGCCACCAGCACAATATTCGGCGAGATCAGCAGATAAATATCTCCTTTATCCGCATTCGCCGCCAGCGCGCTGTAAAACGTAATCCTCCCCACCACCTTCGCGATCAGGTAAGCCAGCGCAATCCCGCCCGCGCCCCCCCCCCCCCCGGAGACCCACGCCCCCG
>Ga0302220_10003015_pt1 | contig 11918 bp, 12 predicted proteins | sample II_Palsa_E1_3_FD_194572 | JGI IMG/M metagenome (GOLD analysis project Ga0302220, IMG submission 194572) | Peat permafrost microbial communities from Stordalen Mire near Abisko, Sweden - II_Palsa_E1_3 | ecosystem: Environmental > Terrestrial > Soil > Palsa > Peat permafrost | place: Sweden... | reverse complement strand
GTCCTTGTGCGACGAAAGGTCTTCCTTGCCAAGCGTCGAGATGCTAACAATCGGAGGATTGCGCGACACCACCGTGAAAAACGAAAACGGTGCGAGGTTCGGGACGCCCTTGGCCGAGACGCTCGATATCCAGCCGATCGGCCTCGGAACGACGGTCCCTTTGAGAATCTTGTAGATGGTATCGGTGTCCAGCTCTTTAGGATCGATCTTCAAACGAGTACTCCAGCAATGGAAGTATCAAAAACGCAACGGCGGTCAGTCTAGGCGCGCGATTCGTGCGAGCCCCCGATAGTTCGTCCAATTGCGCAAACTGATGTGATCCGCACCAAGTTAAATGGTGCGGATCACTTTGTAACTACGATATGATCGCTTTCGAAGCAACGAAAACATCATGCTCTACGACCGAAAAGCATCGCGACCTTTGGCAGCGATGCGAAGCCTTTCATAGAGACGTCGCGCATTGTCGTGAGTTGTTCTGGTTTATGAACCAGTCACGCGCAGCCTTTATGCCGCATTACCCACGCCGTAGCGTGCAGCCGGTTTTTGGCGCGAAAGGTTCGGCGCGAGTGCCGCACGAGCGCTCTCGAATGCGTTCCAATCGGCCTCGCTGGGCAGCGACGGCACCGTGGCGAGTTCGCCTAGATCAAGGCCGGCGAGCGCCGAGTCAACGAGATCTTCGACACTCATCACTATGGTTGACGGCAGATTTTCAACCGGCATACCGGCGACGTCCCAGAACTCGGTGCGAGTGGCACCAGGCAGGACGGCTTGAACACGCACGCCCTTCGCCCCGAGTTCATGGTTCAAAGACTGGTTGAACGCCAGTACAAACGCCTTCGTACCGCCATACACGCCGTTCAAAATCTCAGGCGCTACCGCGACGATGGACGAAATATTGACGATAGTGCCCTGCCCGCGCTCGACAAATTTCGGGGCGATCGCATACGTCAGGCGCGTGAGCGCGATGACATTCAGTTCGATCATCGATTCCATCTTGTCCACGTCGGAATCGAGCAGCGGCGCTGCGCCGCCGATACCGGCGTTGTTCACCAGCATCGTGATGCTGGAATCGGTGCGCAGGATCTCCTCGATGTGGCGCACGTCGGACCTGTTGCCGAGATCGGCTGCAACGACTTCGATCGATCGACCGGTCGCGGTCGTCAGGCGGCTTGCCAGTTGAACGAGTCGTTCGCGATTACGCGCGACCAAGATCAAGTCGTACCCGCGGCGCGCGAGCCGATCTGCGTAAACTGCGCCGATGCCGGAAGAAGCGCCGGTAATAAGAACGGTACCTTTATGTGTCGTATTGCTCATCATATTCTCCTGTGACGCCGACCCATGCCGGCTTGTCTAAGACGAAGAATAGGTACATAATTGCATGACGACAATGTCGTAGATGCAACCTTTTAGGACATCATTACGAGGATCACCATGCTACGCGTCGGAATCGTCTTGTATCCCGGCTTTCAGGTTATGAATCTGGCCGTCACAACGGTTTTTGAGTTCGCCAACATTACGGCTAAAAAGACCATCTACCAAGTCGTGCTGCTATCCGAGCTCGGCGGTCCCGTGCAAACCTCCGCCGGCTTTTCGGTGGAAACACAACCGTTCGACACGCGTCGTTTCGACACAGTGCTCGTCGTCGGCGACAACGAAGTTGTTGAGCCGCGAGCGGCTGTCATCGACTTTCTGCAGCGCGCGGCTAAGAAGTCTCGACGCATCTGCGCGACCTGTACGGGGGCGTTCAAGCTGGCAGAGGCGGGTTTGCTCGACGGGCGACGTGCTACGACGCACTGGTTTCTCGCGTCGCGGTTCCGGCGCACCTACCCCAACGTAAAGATGGAAGAAGATCGCATCTTCATCGTCGACGGGCCGGTGTGGACATCAGCTGGCATGACCGCGTGCATCGACCTTGCGCTTGCGCTGGTCGAAAAGGATGTCGGTGCCGAAGTCGCTCGGCTGGTGGCGAAGAAACTTGTGATCTATCACCGTCGTGCGGGCGGCCAGTCGCAGTTCTCCGCGCTACTTGAGCTGGAGCCGCGTTCAGACCGGATGCAAACCGCCCTGGCCTATGCTAAGCAGCATCTGCATGCCGAACTGTCGGTCGAACAGTTGGCAGAGGCGGTACATCTGAGCCCACGGCAATTTAGCCGTACATTTCGTGCCGAGACGGGGCAATCACCGGCAAAGGCGGTAGAAAATCTGCGCCTCGAGGCCGCGCGGTTGATGCTTGAGTCCGGCCGGCATCCGATCGACGTCATCGCCCGCGATACAGGCTTCGGTGATCGCGAACGGATGCGGCGAGCATTTCTGCGGGCGTTCGGCCAGCCACCGCAGATGATCCGGCGTGCATCACGCGTCGAGGGTCCACCTACTGCAAATGTCGGCGGCCTTATCAGAGGCTGATTTTGGGATAACGCCGTGGCTCGCGGCCTTCGAGTACATCCCGTCCGCGCGCCGTATCGGCATAGATCCGGCCATATGTGATCTTGCCGTCACGCACCCGGAAGAGAAACAGGTGTTCGTTCTCCATAGAGAAGCCACGCTTTGTCTTGGCACGCGCGATCACCGGCACAATGATGTAATCCTCCACCTCAAGCACCGTCCTTGCGTCATAGTTGAAGTATTCGTACTCACTGTAAACATGAGCCCAGAACGCCTTGAACTCCTCTTTTCCCGTGTAAGTGCCGCCGTAAGGCAGCGAATCGGAAAACTCGAACACCACGTCGTCGGCCAACACAGCAATCAGGTCCGCTTTGTCGTTTCGCTCAAACCCCGTGAACGCTTTTTTGCACGCGTCGATAATATTCTGATGTTTCATCGCTCTCTCTTCGTAGATCCCTGATTCTGCCAATAAATGAGCATATGCTCATATTTGCACCTAAAAAAATGGACTATCAGTCCAACTCTGTTCTTTTAAAGAGTAAGTCTTGAGGAGGTCGGCCACGGAGGCAACCTCCCCTCGAACCCCCTCAAAGCTTCGCCTCAACCCCATTCTCGGCCCAAGGCTCAAAACCGCTACTGAGTACTGCACGCAAGGAATTGCGCAATTTTGCCGCTGGCTTCCCGCCGTACGTTCCCTCGAACTTCGTTTGAACCTCGTTCCAGAGCGGCAGCGCTTTTCGATACCGTACGATCCCTGCTTTGGTAATCGCCGCCTTCTTCGCGCGACGGTCCGCTCCCGGCCCAATCATGACCAGCCCATCTCGTTCCAGGGGCTTCAGGTTCGACGCTAGCGTGGTCCGATCCATCGCAATCTCATTGGCCAATTCGCCAATTGCCATTGGACCGTTCTTCGCAAGCCTATAAAGAATCGAAAACTGTGTGATCCGTAATTCGACCGGGCTCAATGCCTGATCATATACAGCCGTCAGATAGCGCGATGCCTGGCGTGCCGCCAAACAGTTGCAACACCCGTCGATATCCTCGATTGCTTCTTGATTCGTTGCCATCTTCCATCTCGCTAAAATTCTTCCTATCCGGAAAATATACGATCATATGCTCATATTTGCAATGTGTGCAGCCTGTTCGATATTCACCGACGGATCGCTTAGCTGCAGCAACACTTGTTCGATCAGTCAAATCCGAGGTGACTTGCGAGCGCCTGCGCCGTTCTCGCAGGCTGCTCCAACTGCGGCCAGTGTCCCGAGCCATCTATCAACCTGAAATCAGCGGCCGGGAAGCGGTCGTGGCAAATGTCTGCCACCTGTTGCGCGGGAATCACGGGATCTTCCGTCGCCCCGAGGACAAGTGACGGCCCATCGTAGGCGCAAGGCATCCGACCTCGCGCATCACCGCCGGTGAACGCGTCGTAGTAGTCGCGCACGACTTCTTTTGGCATTAACCGGTCCAGGGCCACCAGTCGATCGAGTTGATGGTCGCCGAGATTCCTTGAAAACATCTTGCGGATACTGCGCTGAGCGACGGGGTCGCCCCCGCTCCCGCGCAATAGAGTACGGATCTCCTCCGGCAAAATATTGCCAGCTAGCGGCGTAGGCGTGATCAGCATCAATGCACTGACCCGTTCTGGCGCCTGCCATGCCACCAACTCAGCAATCTGCGCCCCCATGCTGTGACCGACTAGCGCCACGCCCGAAAGCTCGCGCTGCTCGAGCAGTTGCAGAACGTCCACCACCGCCTGATCCAGGGTGTAGGGGCCCGTGTCAGAACGCCGTTCGCCGGCGCCGCGCAAGTCTATCGCTATCGACTGCGGAGCCCCCGCCGGTAGAGCCGTAATCAGTGGAGTCCAGGTCGCATGGTTATCCAGAAAACCGTGGATGAACACGAGCGCTTGATGCTCGCGCATCAGCGTTCGCCGCGCGGCTGGCTCACCGCGGTTTGTCTTTGAATCGATTGCCATGCCCAGTCTCCTATCGTGAAACGCTACTTGCTATCTCTCTATGTTCAGAATAATATGCTGATATGCTCGTATTGTCGAGATAAGGATACCCGATGATCTGTAAACGCGATGTGGAGTTCTCAGCGGAGGCTGGCCTGACGCTGCGAGGTTGGTTGTTTGTCCCTGAAGGCGGTGGCAAACGACCAGCCGTCTCGCTGTGCCATGGTTTTGCGGCAGTGAAAGAACACCGCCTGGAACGCTTCGCCCATGCTTTTGCGGAAGCTGGCTTCGTCGTGCTTGTGCATGACCACCGCAACTTCGGCGCGAGCGATGGAACACCGAGGCACGATATCGATCCGTGGGTGCAGATTGCCGACTGGCGCCGGGCGATCTCATACCTGGAAACGCTGCCGGAAGTCGACCCAGACCGAATCGGCATCTGGGGCAGCAGCTTCAGCGGCGGTCATGCACTCATCCTGGCGGCAACCGATCAGCGGGTCAAATGCGTGGTTTCGCAAGTGCCCACGATTAGCGGTTTCGAACAAAGCCGACGCAGGGTTTCTCCCGATGCGATGCCCGGGTTTCTTGCGTCGCTGACCGACGATTTGCGCGCGCAGCACCACGGTAGCCTCGCGCGCCTACAAGCAGTAGTCAGCGACGACCCTGCGGAACCCGCGGCGTACCGTTCACCCGATGCCGTGGCCTTTTACTCCCAAGATCTTGGCGCAGCCGCCTGGACAAATACCGTAACATTGAGATCGACCTTCTCGGCTCGCATGTACGAGCCCGGCACCTGGGTCAGCCGCATCTCGCCGACACCGCTTCTGATGGTCGTCGCTACCGACGACCGGTTAACCATGACCGACCTGGAACTGGAGGCCTACGAGCGAGCACTCGAACCCAAGCGCCTCGTGATGATTCCCGGCGGCCACTTCGATCCCTATGACAAAGGATTTTCCCTCGCTGGCGGTGCTGCCACCGATTGGTTCAAGCAACATCTCGCGGCCCCCGATAATTGTCCCGCAGGATGTTAGCCACCCGCTACGTCAGCTACATACTCTAATCATCTGGAGAACAAATCATGCCGGTATTCCATGCGCACATCCCCAAAGGCCACTTTTCGCGGGAACAGAAAATTGCCATCGGCAATGCACTGAACCAATCGCTCGTCGAGGCATTGAACATTCCCGAAGGCGATCGCTTTATCATGATCAGCGAACATGGAGATGACGAACTGTTTATCCACCCCACCTTCATGGGAATGAACCGGACGCCGAATGCCATGATCATCACAGTGCTGGTCGGCGCGCACCGTCCCGCCCCGGACAAGAACGCCTTGTTGGCTGCGATACCCCCTCTACTGGAGAAGGCTGCGGGGATTTCGCCCGATGACGTATTCATCGCCCTGGTACCCGTCCCGAACGAGAATTTCTCATTCGGCCGGGGTGTTGCACAATTGGCGGACACCGCGCCGAAATGGTGACCTAAAGCGGGCCCTGCTCTCGCTTAAAAGAAAATTCTTATGCCGACACTCGCCACTTCCCTGGCACCACAGAGGTTCAGTTATGTCGCAACGCCGCGACACCGCAGCGTCAAGACGAAATCCAGAAGCGCAATAGAATGTCTTGGTGCTTAACTTCGGAGTATGACGAATGGTACAAACGCAGGAATTGATGAAGATAGCGGTCTTGGACGACTATCAAAATGTGGCGCTCAACATGGCCGATTGGTCCGGATTGCACGATCGCGCAGCCATCACCGTATTTCACGATCATATCGATGATCCGCAGCAACTGGTGGAGCGACTCGCACCATTCGACGTCGTATGCGTAATGCGAGAGCGCACACCATTGTCCCGCGTGGTCATTGAAAGCCTGCCGAACCTAAAGTTGATTGCCTCGACCGGCACAGGGAATGCGTCGATCGATGAGGACGCGGCTGCGGAACGCGGCATCGAAATCCGTCACACGGGCTATTCGTCCACGCCGACGATTGAATTCACATGGGCGCTGATTCTGGCAATGGCCCGCAATATTCCGCTCGAGAATCAATCGCTGCGGCAAGGAGGCTGGCAGCTTTCCCTTGGCGAGGAACTCGCGGGCAAGACGCTCGGATTGCTCGGGCTGGGGCGCGTCGGGTCCGCAGTCGGCATCATCGGGCAGGCCTTCAGGATGAACGTCATCGCATGGAGCCAGAATCTCACTGCGGAGCGCGCCGCGGCAAAGGGTGTGCAGCTCGTCAGCAAGGATGTACTGTTCTCCACGGCAGATTTTTTGTCGATCCACGTGCGACTCAGCGAGCGAACCCAAGGTTTGGTCGGCGCGACGGAGCTTGCGCAGATGAAACCCACTAGCCGGCTGATCAATACGTCCAGGGGACCAATTGTCGACCCTGTCGCGCTGCTTGGGGCATTGACTACCGGTCAGATTGCCGGTGCCGCACTGGACGTCTACGATATCGAACCGCTCGAAAATCCGCACCCCCTGCGCGAATTGCCCAACGTGCTTGCGACGCCTCATATCGGCTATGTGTCCAAGGAGTTGTATCGCACTTTCTATAGCGATACGGTGCAGAACATCGTTCAGTGGCTCGATGAAACCGGACGTGCCGCGAACGGCTAGATGGGCGTTGTTTCTCGACCCATTAATCTTACCTCGGCATCCTTAATGCGATAAAACCCTTGCATCTCCTAGTTCTGACCGCGTCATCCCGTCCGGTGGACGATCATTCTCATCTGTTTTCCCAGACCGGTGCGAGCGGGCAAATAGTCGCAATCCACTAGCAATGCTAGCCGACCGCAATCAGTTCGTTGAGGCGGCCATAGACGATGCTGCGGCCAGACTGGCGGCACGCTTGCGAGGTCAGCGCAACGAGGTCAGGGATGCTCAGGCGGTAACCGTAGTGAAGGCATGAGAGAACAGATTGATCTCCCGGAGCACCGTGGCGGCCCCCACAGGCTTCAAATCGTGCGTATCCCGGCCCTTTAGCCGTTGATCGCGCCAGACTCCCCAATCGTTCGAGTCAACCTCGCTGAGCGCCTTAGATGCCAGCTCTGGGAAGTATTTCTTGAAGGCTTTAAAGCGAGCCAACTCCCAGTGCTCGCTCCCTTTGCTCGGTGAAACGCGGTCGCCATATTCGTCGAATAGATCGGCGAGCGTCCTAGTCCCCGCACCACGAAAAGTACCTTTGAGGATTTTCGCCTCTTGCTCGGTTGCCCAGGCTTCTGCCTCTCGCTTGGTAGCGAAGGTGCCGGAGGCGCGAACGCCACGCTTCGCCACCTGGACTCGCCAGACGGTGCCCTGCTTTTTGTAGGAAGCCATTTCGTAAAAAGTTCGTAAATTTTTTCGTAAAAGCTATACCAAATAAGCGGTTTAAAGTGTGATTTAGTGATTTGAAGCAGACATGAGAATCTGACGCAGCGCCTTGCTAGGCGTGCGTTTCAGATTCTAAGTGGGGAAAAATGAGGTAAAGCGAAAAAACCCTGTTGGTACCGGGGACCGGACTTGAACCGGCAAGCCGTTAGGCGGCGGATTTTCATCACACTGCGTCTTTCGACGCCGACTTCCAACAAAACGCCATCAACCAAAACGACGCTCATCAAAACCGTTCGTGCGCTGGACTATGCCTTCACCATTGCGCAATGCGCTGCAGGTGCCCCCCGTCTAGTCTCTACACCTTCCTGCCGCAAAACCGCTTGGAAGCGCCATTGCTACAGGCTTGGCTCGGTGTTGCCTCGGCGCGGTGCGCCAGGGGTTTCGCCGAATTTGAAGGGTTCTACTCCGACCGTTTCCGATCGGGCACTCAATTATTTAAGTCCGCTATGTTTACCAATTTCATCACCCCGGCAGGGCGGTCGAGATTCTACCACCGGTGCGCCCCGCGAGCCAGATTCCTGTACCGCAAGCCACCACCCATGGCGCACCGCACAAACCAAATCAGCAACCCCGCACCGCAAATAACCGTCACAGTACTGTCATTTTGACTGATGATAATGCGCAACATGAAAACGTTTTCACTTGATCGCGCAAAATGACAGCCACCATCAAGGACGTCGCCGCTCACGCCGGATTTTCGATCGCCACCGTCTCGCGCGCGCTCAATGCGCCGCATACGGTGAACCCGATCACGCTCGCAAAAATCCAGGCGGCAATTGCGGCGCTGAAATTCCAGCCCAATGCGCTGGGCCGTCAACTGCGCGCCGAGCACACCGGCCTGGTCGGCGTCGTGTTGCCGACTCTAGCCAACCCCGTATTCGCCGAAACCTTGCAAGGCATCGACGAAGCGGCGGGCGCGGCCGGTTATCGCCTGGTGCTGATGACCACCCAATACAACACCGAACGCGAACAACACGCCCTCGAAATACTGCGCAGCCAGCGTGTGGACGGCGTGATCATCACCGTCACCGATGGCAACTCGAATCCGCTGCTCGATGCGCTGGAAGCGGACCATCTGCCCTACGTGCTCGCACATAACGACACTGCCTGCCGCCCCTCGGTCTCGGTCAACAACCGGCGCGCCGCCCGCGATGGCGTGCGTGTGCTGGTAGCGCAAGGGCACCGCCAGATACTGATGGTGGCAGGTTCGTTGAATGCCTCCGATCGCGCTCGCCAACGCCACCTCGGCTATTGCGACGCGATGCAGGAAGCGGGGCTCGATCCGCGCGCCGCCATCGAAGTCGATTTCAACGCCGAACGGCTCGCCCCGGCCACGCTCGCACGCTTGTTCGAAGGCGATAACCGGCCCACGGCACTTTTTTGCAGCAACGATTTACTGGCCATGGTGGTCATGCGCGCGCTGCGCGCAGCCCAGCTCGAAGTGCCGCGCGATATGTCGATTCTCGGTTTCGATGGACTTGCGATGGGTGAATTGCTCTCGCCCGCGCTAGCCAGCGTGTGTGCGCCGAACCGCGAAATCGGCACGCAAGCGTGGCGACAGTTGCGCGCCCAGATCCAGGCTCGCCTGCCTGCCGCCGCGAATGGCGCCACGATGCTCGACGATGGCCGCCAACCCCAGCGTCTGGGTCTGACGCTGCCACATTCCATCCGGCATGGCGCGACTATCGCGCCGTACGGTGGCGCAAAAAACGAGCCAGCGGCAGCAACGCCGGCCGTCCCTTTCACCGCGTCCGGTTCCACCGGCCGCGCCTAACCGCTCATGTGCCACATCTCAGGAGATCTGCTATGAAACGTCTGGCCTCAAGTCTGACTGCGCGCCGGCTTGCGCTGATTGCAAGTCTGCATGCTCGCTTACCGATCGTCGCGACCCTCGCGCGCCGCGCGCGGGTACTGCAATCGGCTGCCGTGCTGCTGGTAGCGAGTGCGACCGCCATCCTGGCGCCGACGCAAGCCGCGCGTGCCGATGAAACGGCGATTTGCTACAACTGCCCGCCCGAATGGGCCGATTGGGCCTCGCAGATTGCTGCGATCAAGCAGAAGACCGGAATCCGCGTGCCCTACGACGACAAGAATTCCGGTCAGGCGATCGCACAGATGATGGCCGAAGCCAAAAGCCCCGTTGCCGACGTGGTGTACCTGGGCATCTCGTCCGCCTTTCAGGCCGAGGACCAAGGGCTGCTCCAGCCGTATCTGCCGGCTCATATCCAGGACGTCCCGGCCACGCTGAAAGACCCCAAGGGCGAATGGTTTGCGATCCACTCCGGCACGCTGGGATTCTTCGTCAACAAAGACGCGCTCGAAGGCAAACCGGTACCGCGCTCGTGGGCCGATCTGCTCAAGCCCGAATACAAAGGCATGATCGGTTATCTGGATCCGTCGTCGGCTTTCGTCGGCTACGCCGGTGCGGTTGCGGTGAATACGGCGCTGGGCGGCACGCTCAACGATTTCAGCCCGGCCATGAACTGGTTCAAGGCGCTCAAGGCCAACGAGCCCATCGTGCCCAAGCAAACCGCTTATGCACGCGTACTCTCTGGCGAGATCCCAATTCTGCTCGATTACGATTTCGATGCTTACCGCGCCAAATATAAGGACCACGCCAACGTCGAGTTCGTGATCCCGAGCGAAGGCACGATCACGGTGCCCTACGTGATGGCGCTCACCAAAGGCGCGCCGCATGAAGCCAACGGCAAGAAAGTGCTCGATTTCGTGCTCTCCGACGAAGGCCAGGCGCTCTGGGCTGCCGCGTACCTGCGCCCGGTGCGTGCGGTGAAACTGCCGCCCGACGTCGCATCGAAATTCCTGCCGGCAAGCGATTACGCCCGCGTCAAACCGGTCGACTTCAACGCGATGGCGCGTGCCCAGCGCAGTTTCGGTGAAGCCTATCTGACGCTGATGCATTAAGCTGACAGCATCGCGACTCGACACGCCACCATGCACGATCTGACCTTTCCGGTACGCTGGCGCATCGCGCTGCTGGCGCCGGCACTTGCGCTCTTCACCGGCTTCTGGCTGCTGCCCATCGGACGGCTGATCCAGCTAAGCGGCGGCGGCGACGCACTGGCCACGTATCGCGCGGTGCTGACCAACCGCCGCTATCTGGAAAGTCTGGGTGCCACGGTCGCGCTGTCGGTCGCGGTCACGCTCGCCACGCTGGTGCTGTCGGTGATCGTCGGCCTGTTCCTCACCCGACATAGCTTTCCAGCCAAACGCGTGCTGCTCGCGCTGCTGACCTTTCCGCTGGCATTTCCCGGGGTGGTGGTCGGCTTCATGGTGATCATGCTGGCAGGCCGCCAAGGCCTGATCGGCGCGCTGACGATGGCGCTCACCGGTAACAAATGGGTATTCGCCTATTCGATGACGGGCCTCTTTGCCGGCTATCTGTATTTTTCGATTCCGCGCGTGATCATCACAGTGATGGCTGCCGCCGGCAAACTCGATGCGTCGCTCGAGGAGGCGGCCCGTTCGCTGGGCGCAAGCCCCTGGCAAATCATGCGCGATGTGGTGTTGCCGGCTCTGGCGCCCGCGCTGACTGCCGCCGCTGCAGTGTGTTTTGCGACCTCGATGGGCGCCTTTGGCACAGCATTCACGCTAGCCACCGATATCGATGTGCTGCCGATGACGATCTACACCGAATTCACGCTCAACGCCAATATGGTCACGGCCGCGGTATTGAGCCTACTATTGGGCGCCGTGACTTGGGCAGTGCTCGCGCTGGCCCGTAACTTGACCGGCCAGGCCGCCGCCGCTGCGGCCTGAAAATCAGAGTCCATGCGATGAGCGAACAGACCCGCGAACCGACGATCAGCCAAATGCCGCCCGGCCCCGCCACGCAACTCGCGCAAGTTCGCACGCGACGCCTGCGCTCGCCCAACTGGATTACCGTGGGCCAGGTGATGGTGACACTGGCGTTGTGCGCGTTCTTGATCGTGCCGATGCTGATGTCGGTGATGGCCGGGCTGACCGTCAACTATTTCCGCGGCATCTCGAGCGGCTTGACCTTGCGCTGGGTCAGCAACGTGCTCGAAACCTACGGCGACTCGGTGTTGACGTCGCTATACGTGGCCGCAGCTACGCTTGCGCTGGTGCTGCTTACCGGCGTTCCCGCAGGCTACGCGCTGGCGCGCTCGCGCACCCGCTTGTCGCGCCTGATCGAAGAAATGCTGGTGCTGCCGATTGCGCTGCCG
>Ga0302220_10003012_pt1 | contig 11926 bp, 10 predicted proteins | sample II_Palsa_E1_3_FD_194572 | JGI IMG/M metagenome (GOLD analysis project Ga0302220, IMG submission 194572) | Peat permafrost microbial communities from Stordalen Mire near Abisko, Sweden - II_Palsa_E1_3 | ecosystem: Environmental > Terrestrial > Soil > Palsa > Peat permafrost | place: Sweden... | reverse complement strand
GAAGTAGAAGAGAGCGCCGACGAGAGCGCCTGGGATTTGGAAAAACAGGACCCGAACTTGCGCTCGACGGTGTTGCAGCGGATACGCTTGGACATCGTTTCGGGCGCAACGAAGCCTGGGGCCATTTTTTCCGTGCCGACGCTGGCGAAGAAACTGGGAACGTCCACGACTCCGGTGCGCGAGGCGTTGCTCGAGCTCAGCGCAAGCGGGCTGATCGAGCCGCTGCGCAATCGGGGGTTTCGTGTGGTGGAGCCGTCGCTGTCGGACCTGCGCGATTTGTTTGCGCTCAGAGTGCAACTTGAGGTATTCGCACTAACGACGGTCGCGGCGGCAGGCTTGACGGATACGGCCGAGTTATCGCGCTTGGCAAAAGCGATTGCGCACGCGGCGGAGACAGGCAACACCCATGCTTACCTTGCAGCCGATCGTGCCTATCACCGCAAACTCATCTCGTTTGCCGGCAACCGCCGGCTGACCGAGATGGTGATGCACTTACGGGACAATATGCGGCTCTACGGAATGGAGTCGCCGGCAGGCATCAAGCGTCAAAAAAATTCGATCGACGAACATTTTCAGTTGATCGAGCTGCTGGAGTCCGGTCAAAGCGCTGCTGCGGTGCGCTTGTTGACACATCATATTTTGGACTGGGAGCCGGTTTTTTCCGCCGAGATTTCGCGCTCGACAGGGGCGGCAGGAGCAGGAGGAGCTGCAGGAGCGGCGTAGTCCGCGCCGAAAAGCGCTGCAACGCCCGGCGCCGAGGCAAACATCCCCGCGCCATCGTGACCGACTCCGGCGATTTCGAACGCGCGGTGCTGCACATCGGGATGCCTTGAGCGCATGTAACGCATGTAAGCCCGGCCGCGCCCGAGCCGATGCTCGCCCTGGGCGCGTGCCGCACATGAGGTGTCCAGCGCGGGATGTAAAGGATCGCAGTCCTCAGCACCCAGTAACATGACCACCTCGCGCCGCGTGTAAGCCGACTCAAGCGTGGCCGCCGAGTGCTCGCCGTTGCCTGCGCGTACATAGGCCGGCAGGTCGTCCAAGCCATATTTCCAGCGATTGAACTGCGGGCAACTCGCCTCATCGAGCGCGGCAAAATCGCCCGATATGCACGGCCGCTGTTCGTCGAAATATACATACGACGATGGATTCGCGACCACGTAACGCACCGCAATACCGCGCTCGACTAGCGGTGCTTCACCGCGAGTCACCACCGCGTAGCGCTGCGCCACCTGGGCGCCGCCCGAGTGTCCGGCGATCACCACGCTGGACAAAGCGGGAAAGCGCTCTCGCGAAGCCAGCGCCTGCAAGATGGCGTCGAGCGCGTCGAACGAACTGATCGCAGCCGGTCCTACGGCGTTATCGCCGCCCATCCAGCCGACCCAATCCCAATGCAACGTGGACGGCGGCAAGCGGTGCGCCTCTACGTCGGCGCTCGCGAGAAATTGCGGCACGATCAAAACGGTATCGAGTGCGTCGCGGCCCGCTTCGGCCCGCGCCCGATGTCCGAGGTTGAAGTAGGCATCGGCGTTGCGCAGGCGGCCGTGGAGCAGCACGACTGCCCGTGTTACGTTGGACTGCGGCGCATCCCAGGCGCCTGTCGCGTATAGCGGCAACAAGCCGCTGCCGGCCTGGGTCGTCACCGTCATGTATTGCGGCGCGATGGCCGAGACGGGGCGCTTGTTAGGAGCGCGCTCGTCGTCTTGGTCGAAAAACTGGGGCATGCAAAGTACTCGTGTTGATCAATTAAGCGAATGCTGCGCCGAAGGCGCATCCTGGGCCAGACGTCCTGACTTTGTGAAGAACACCATGGTCAGCGAAACCAGTCCGGCAAAAATCAAATAAAACGCCGGTGTCAGGCTGCTGCCGGTGAGTTGCGTCAACCAGGTGATGGTCAACGGCGCGAGCCCGCCGAACAGCGTGACGGCGATGTTGTACGAAAGCGCCACGCCCGTCGAGCGGCTGCGCACCGGGAACAAGGTGGCAAGCATGCCGGGATGAGCGCCCGACATGGCGGCGAGGAACAGCGTCGCCACCATCTGCGCGATGAACAGATGCGTCACCGTCGGCTGCGACACGACGAACCAGAACAGCGGATAGGCGCAGACGATCCAGGCAATCACGATCGGGTAGAACAGTCGATAAGCCCCATAACGGTCGGCCGCCTTGCCTGCAACCGGGAACAGGAAGAGGTTCAGCACGCCCGAGGCGAAGGTGCCTATCAGTGCACTCGATAGCGGCAAATGCAGTTGCCGCTCGACGAACAGCGGCAGGTACGAATGCCAGACATAGTTGGTCGCAGCCCCGACGATGATGACGCCCATCGCGCAGATTGCGGCATCGCCATTGTCGCGAAAGAATTGCCGCACCGAAACGTGAGGGGCCCGGCCGGTCTGGCTACGCAAGCGCTCGAACTCGGGCGACTCCGCAACCCGGTGGCGAATGTAGAAACCCAGCGGCCCCGCCAGCGCACCGAGCAGAAACGGCAGCCGCCAGCCCCAGCTCACGAGTTGATCGTGGGTAAGGCGAGTGGTCAGCACATAGCCGACTACCGAGGACAGCAGCAACGCGAACGCTTGCGACGACATGTTGAAGCTGCCGTAGAACATCTTCTTGCCCGGCGGTGCGTATTCGACCAGCATCGCCGATGCCGTGGCGAATTGCCCGCCGACGGAAAGCCCCTGCAGCAGTCTGGCCAGCACCACTAACAATGGCGCCGCGATGCCGATGCGCGCGTAGCCCGGCGCGAGCCCCATCAACAACGTGCTGGCCGCCATCGCGATGATGAGCAAGGACAGCGCGCGTTGTCGCCCGAGGCGGTCGGCGTAGATGCCGAACAACACGCCACCCAGCGGACGCACGAAAAAGCCCAGCGCGAAGGTGGCGAGCGTGAGGGTGATCGATACGAAGTTGTTGTCGGCAGGAAAGAACACCTGGGCGATGATCTTCGAGAAATAACCGTAGATCAAAAAATCGAACCATTCGAGCCCGCTGCCGACCACCGAGGCGAGGATCGCGCGGCGCACCATCTGCGGGCTGAGCCGCGTAATGCCGGTTTGGACGTCGGCGTGGTTCATACCGGCTTGGTTCATACCGTATAGCTGCCGGCGCGTGAGGACGCTGCCAGCGGGCTCGCCATTGCGCAAAATGTGTTCACCTCGGTCTCCTTCATCTAATTATTTTGTGATGAGCGGAATCGTAGGTCCATATCTGCTAAATGTAAAATACTTGATCAGGGCTTCGTCCATATTATAAAAATATGGGTCACGCCGATCGCTGCAACTTGAGCCGAGGCGCGCGATATGCTGACAAGTTCACCGATAGTCCTCGCCGGGGAACGCAAGGATACTCGCAGAATCACACTACCGCCGTCTCGAAGATGCTTCTGAGCCACTGGACAAAAACGCGCACCCGCGCCGAAAGCTGTCGATTTTGCAAATAGAGTACGGACGCCGGCAGCGGTGGAGGTGGCATATCCGGCAATATCACCTTCAGCCGTCCGCCCGCGAGCTCGTCGACCACTCGATAGCGCGGCACCTGGATGATGCCCAGGCCCGCGATCGCCGCTCCGGTATAGAGCTCCGCGCCCGTTACTGACACGATTGCGTCGAGTTGCACGTTGGTTGCCGTGGCGGCCCCCGACACCTCGAATTCGAGCGGCACCGCTTTGCCTGTCGCGCTCGACAGATAGTTGACCGCTCGATGTGTCGACAAGGCGTCGATACTGAGCGGCTCGCCGTACTTCGCCAGATAGTCGGGACTGGCGCAGCTCACCTGCGGCAGCAGCGCGACGCGCCGTCCGACCATCGAGGAGTCCTGCAACGTACCGGCACGCAATACGCAATCGACTCCTTCGCGCACCAGATCGACCAGCCGGTTGTCTTCGCCGATTTGCAATTCGAGCCCGGGGTACTGCGTCAGAAAGCCCGGCAGCGCCGGCATCACGAAGTGCCGCGCCAGCGTGCCTTGCAGATTGACCCGCAGCAAACCCTTGGGCGCTATGTCACGGAACGAGTTTTCGGCTTCTTCCACATCCGCGAGCAGGCGCACGCAACGGCGGTAATGGGCATCGCCATCGTGCGTCGGCCGGACTTGACGCGTGGTGCGCTCCAGCAAACGCGTGCCCAACCGTTGCTCCATGCGCTTCATGGCATTGGTCACGGTCGCGCGTGGGATCTGCAGGTCTTCCGCGGCTTGCGTAAAACTGCGCCGCTCCAAGATGCGGACAAAAATTTGCATTTCCTGAATGCGATCCATGGTCTAGCGCCCGGGTCTGATTGTTAATGTATATGGAACTAACATAACAATTTTAAGATAATTATCTATTTCTTGGAATGATTCATGATTCGTTTTATCAACCACTCCGCTGTGCGGAAACGAAACATGAGTACGATCAAAAACACCCAAGTAGCGATAATCACTGGCGCTTCACGCGGTATCGGCGCGGCGGTTGCGCAGCGCCTCGCCCAAGACGGTTTCGCCGTCGCCATCAACTACGCAACGAGTTCGACCCAAGCCGATGCGCTGGTCGCCGAATTGACGGCTGGCGGCCACACTGCCATCGCGGTCAAGGCCGACATTGCGAAGGCCGAAGAAGTGCGCTTGATGTTCGAGGCGACCGAGCGGCAACTCGGCAAAGTGGATGTGCTGGTCAACAACGCCGGCGTGCTTAAAACCCTGCCGCTCGCGCAAACCAGCGACGCGCTTTATGACCAGACCTTCGATATCAACGTTCGTGGCACGTTCAACACATTGCGCGAAGCGGCAACACGTTTGAACGAGGGCGGGCGCATCGTGAACTTTTCCAGCACCACGCTCGGTTTGAACATGCCCGGTTATGCAGTCTATAACGCCACCAAGGCGGCGGTCGAAGCGTTCACGCATGTGTTCGCGAAGGAGCTGCGCGGGCGCAACATCACCGTGAACGCCGTTGCGCCGGGCCCGATCGCCACCTCGCTGTTCCTCGATGGAAAGACTGAAGAACAGATCCAGACCTTTGCAAAAATGCCTCCGTTGCAACGGCTCGGCCAACCCGACGATATCGCCTCGGTCGTGTCGCTGCTCGTGAGCGCCGATGCCGGCTGGATCAACGGTCAGATCTTGCGCGCGAACGGTGGCATAGCCTAAGCTCAGCGTTCCTCGGACTCGGTGCGCTTGAGTGGCGTCGAGTTCGGAAAATGCAATATCGGGTAGGGCGAGCAGTTAAGGGGAGCAGTTAAAAGGGGTCTGTTAAAGGGAGCTGTTAAAGGCGAGGGCTGTGGCACAATTCGCCAGACTTCTCTTCCCTGACGGAGCCTCGATTCCAGCCCATGCAACACACGAACGACGTGTCCGCTTCGCACATACGCTTGTTGCCGTATGTCGTCGCGGCCACCTTCTTTATGGAGTATCTCGACACTACCGTGATTGCAACGGCACTGCCGCAGATGGCTCACACGTTCGGCGTGGGTGCGAACGAGCTGAGCCTGGGCATGACCATCTATATGCTCGCGCTGGCGATCTTCATCCCGGTCAGCGGATGGGCGGCGGATCGCTTCGGCTCGCGCACCGTATTTTTCAGCGCGATCATTGTGTTTACCTCGGCGTCGATGCTGTGCGGATTGTCGAACACAGTGGGTGAATTCACCGCCGCGCGCCTGCTGCAAGGCGTGGGTGGCGCGATGATGGTGCCAGTGGGCCGGCTGATCATCGTGGGCACGACGGAAAAGAGCCGCCTGATGCAGGCGATCTCGACCATTACCTGGCCTGGGATTGTCGCGCCCGTGGTGGGGCCGCCGATCGGCGGCTTCATCACGACCTACGCTTCATGGCGCTGGATCTTCCTGCTCAACGTACCGCTGGGCATCGCGGCGCTGATGGCGGTGGCCGCTTTTGCGCCCAACCTGCGCGGTGCTGAGCGCAAGCCGCTCGACGTGGTCGGCCTGATCCTGAGCGGCACCGCCTTGACGGCGATACTCTACGGTGCCGAATTCGCGAGCCAGCCCAACTCGGATCCCTGGATCGCGGTTGCGATCATCGGCGCCGGTTTCGTGTTTGGCTGGCTGACGCTGCGCCACTCGAAAGCGCATGCGCATCCGCTAATCGATTTCTCGACGCTGAAGATTCCAACATTTTCCGTGACGGTGGTGACGGGTTCGTTGACGCGTATCGGCATTGGCGCCGTGCCGTATCTGATGCCGCTGCTGTTCCAGATCGGTTTCGGCCTGTCCGCCTTCAATTCGGGCTTGCTGCTTCTGGCCAGCGCGGTTGGCAATTTGGGCATGAAGGCACTGACCACGCGTATCCTGCAGCGCTTCGGCTTCAGGCTGGTTTCGATTGTGGACGTGGTTGTCGCATGCGCCTCGACCGTGGCATGCGGCATGTTGACGCCGCAGTCTCCGCTGGCATGGGTGTTGATTGTTGTGTTCGTCTACGGTCTGGCACGCTCGATGCAATTCACCACGTTGGCCACGCTCGCCTACGCGGACGTCGAGCCCGCGCAGATGAACGGGGCGAGCACCTTATGGAGTTCGGCCGCGCAAATGACGATAGGTATGGGGATTGCGTTTGGCGCCGTTTCGCTGCGCGCCGGTGCGTTCCTGAACGGCGGGGCGGGCCAGCATGACGGCCTGCATTTCACGCTGCCGGATTTCCGGCTCGCTTTCCTGTTCGCCGGGGTCCTGACGTTGATATCGCTGCCCGGTTATGTGCGCATGGCCGGCGATGCCGGGCAAAGCCTTGGAGGGCAGGCCAGCCGGCAAAGCAAAACTTGAGATCGATACGGTAACGTTACCGTATCGAAGTCGGGACCGGGCGCGCCGAAACGCGCCGTGCCCGAGCCTGCAGCACCCGGCGTTATACCGGGCTTGCGCCTGAGCTTGCGCTCAGGCTTACAGCGCTTGACCTTACTTCGAGAGATGTTCGAGCCGCACGCCGTTGCTCTTCGGACCCATCACACCGACCATGACGACGATAACGAGCATGGCCGAAGAAATCAGCACGAAGACAGCGGGCACACCCGAATGCTTGAGCAACGCTGCCACCCAGAAGCCGACAAAAATGGAACTGACGCGGCTCCAGCTGAACACAAAACCGACCGCGCGGGCACGGATGCGAGTCGGATAAAGCTCGGCTTGGTACGAGTGGAAAATGCCGATCAACCAGTTGTTGGCAATCGTGACCAAGCTACCGAACACGAGAATCAGCGCGGGTTCGCGCACCTGCCCGAACATCAAACCGGCTGCGGCCACCACGACAGCGCAACCCACCAGTTGCCATTTGCGCTCGAAACGCTCCGCGCACATCATGGCACCGACCGCGCCCAGCGGCGTGGCGAATGCAATCACCATGGTGTAGAGCAGCGAGTGAGTCAGCGTGATGCCCTTGGTGAACAGCAGAACCGGCACCCACGCGCCAAAACCGTATACGCCGAAGGTCTGGCAGAAATTGAACACCGAGAGCATCACGGTGCGGCTCAGATAGGGGGCCTTCCACATTTCCCACCACGAACCTTGGCTCTGTTCGAGCGGGTCTGCCTGGGTGACTTCCGGCGCGGGCAGCGGGCGGCCTGTCTCGGCCATCACGCGCGCCTCGATCTGCGCAACGATGGCGCGTGCTTCTTCGACACAGCCTTTGCTTTCCAGCCAGCGCGGCGACTCGGGCAAACCACGGCGCAAAAACCAAATCAGTACGGCACCGGCCGAACCGATGATCATGACCCAGCGCCAGCCGTCCAGGCCCAGGATCTGATGCGGCACGAGCAGATACGACAATACGGCGACCACAGGCACAGAGGTCAGGATCACCAGCATGCTGAACGCCATGTAGCGCCCGCGCGAGCGGTTCGGTGTCAACTCCGAGATATACGTATCGACGGTAATGAGCTGAACGCCGATACCCACGCCGGCGAAGAAACGCCAAAGATCCAGCGCTTCCGGGGTCGTTTGGAACGCCGCCACAAAGGTCGCTACTGAGTAGATCAGCATCGCCGCTGTAAATACCGAGCGCCGGCCGAAGCGATCGGTAAAGCCGCCGAGCGCCACGGTGCCGACGAACATGCCACCGAAGAACGAGCCCAGGAAACTCGCAAAGCCGTTCACGTCGAACAGACCTGTGGTGGTCGCGCGGTATAGACCGCTGCTGATCAGACCCAGCGCGACATAGGCCGCCATGAACATTTCGTAGAACTCGAACCAACCTCCGGTTGCGATGCGCGCGACCAATCCCTTGAAATAACGCGTCGGCGGCAAGCGGTCCAGCCGCGCCGACACCGATGGCTCTACCGACTGCGCCATAGGCAATGCTTTTTCCACGTACATCCCGTCTCCCTTGCTTTGATGAAAACCCCGGCCGTGCATGCTATATGTCGACACTTGAATCTATTTTATGGCGTATACAGTCGTTTTAAAAGTTAACTATACTTTAAGTGTACACATTTAGAGGGCTTCGCTAGCCCCTGTTCCGCTTTGGTGGCCGGTCCGCGGCGCGAGGGGCGTCTTCGCGTTGAGCGCCCTTTGATAAACTGCGTGCCCATGCCCGACACTGTCGGGCTCGTGTTCAAGGACAAATATGAACGAGCCGTTCGATGAGCGCAGCGTCGGCGCTGTTGGTGACACCGGCAACGTGGGTAACGTGGGCAATGTGGCAGAAGACAGCGATTTGTCGGCGGTCGAGGCGATCGTCGACTGGGTGGCGCGCAGCATCATCGAGGGTCGGCTCGAAGCCGGCGACGATCTGAATTCGGTCGATCTAGCCAAACGCTTCAACGTTAGCCGCACGCCGGTGCGCGAGGCCTTGTTCATGCTCAGCCATGAGGGTCTGGTGGACTGGTCACCGCGCCGGCGCCCGCGTGTCTCGGCGATGGAGCTGAAGGAAGCGCAGGAGTTGTATCAACTGCGCGCGATCTTATATGCGCAGGTGTCTATGGCGATCGTCGAGCGTGCGACGGCCGACGACATCAGCGCCTTGTGGCGCGCGCACAAGGCTTTGGCCGACGCGGCGGCGCGCAAGGACGTGGACGGTTACTTCTGGGCGAACGTCGCGTTTCGCGACGAAGAACTGCGCGTGAGCGGCAACGGTATATACAAGGAAGTGCTCGATTCGATGCGGCTGCGTACCAATCGGCTGCGGCACCTGAGCACTTCGCTGCCGGGCCGTCTCGCCAAGTCGTGCGCGGATCACGAACGCTTGTGCGAGGCATACGCCGATGGGGACGGCGTGCTGGCCGCAGCGTTGAACCGTTCCATCGTGTTGAGCGCATTGCAGGCAATCGAACTGGCTTGGGGAAAGCCGGCAGTTCGGGACAAACACCTCAAGCCGGCAATCGGTTAGCGCGCATCCGGCAACGGGATCCGGCTGGTCGCCTTGACTTCGCGCAAGGCCAAGCTCGACTGGATCGACAGAATACCCGGTTGCTTGCGCAAAACTTGCTCGACAAACTCGCCGTACGAATCGAGGTCAGTAGCCAGCACCTGCAACACGTAGTCCGCGTCGCCGGTGATCTTATGGCAGGAGAGTACTTCAGGCAAATCGCGCACTACTTGCTCGAAACGCTCGGGCGTGGCGTCCGTATGCGCGCCAAAGCGCACGTGCACGAACGCGAGGACATCAAAGCCCAGCATGCGCCGATCCAGGTTGGCCTGATAGTCCTTGATGAGTCCTTGATCCTGCAAGCGCTTGCGCCTACGCCAACAGGGCGTAACGCTCAACGCCAAAGTCTCGGCGAGCGCGGCATTGGACAAGGCGCCGTCTTCCTGGAGAAGGCGCAACATCTCTCGATCTGTTGCATCTATTCCGGAATTTAGTCTGGTCGTTCCCATATTTCGATATATTTAAACGATTTGTGCGCGATTAGGAGCCGGCAAGCTGACAAAGCAAAGCAATTTCGGGTGCGGTGAGTAGACTGGAGGCTGTTCTTGCCACTGACAAACTTATGCTTACTGTATTCAACCCGGGCCACCGCCTACATCACGGCATCGAGTTAAAAGACGGCGCATTGACGCCGTCGTTCGAGAGTCCGAGCCGTGCCGATACGGTTCTTGCTCGGGTTCAAGCGAGTGTGCTTGGCGCGGTGATCGCCCCCGCCGAGCACGACAGATCACGCTACGTCAAAGCGCATAGCGAGCGGTATGTCCGCTTCCTTGAGACTGCCTGGACGGCTTGGGCAGATACAGGTAGAAAGCATGATGCACTGCCGCTCGTGTGGCCAGTCCGTGGACTACGCGACGATATAGAGCCGTTTTCGATAGATGGGAAGCTCGGTTTTTATGCCATGGACGCCGGCTCGCCGATCGCCGCGGCCACTTGGGACGCCGTGCGAGGCAGCGCCAACGTGGCGCTAACCGGTATGGATGCGCTGGCCGCAGGCGCGCGCGGCGTGTTTGCGCTGTGCCGGCCGCCCGGCCATCACGCGGCGCGCGAATACATGGGGGGCTATTGTTATTTGAACAATGCGGCGATAGCTGCGCAACGGTGCATCGACGGCGGCGCCAAACGCGTTGCGGTGCTGGACGTCGATTTTCATCACGGCAACGGGACGCAGGACATCTTTTATGAGCGATCCGATGTGCTGTTTGTCTCGTTGCATGGGGAGCCTGCCGTCTCTTATCCGTTTTTCTCGGGCCATGCGGACGAGCAGGGCGCGGGAGCCGGTCTCGGTTTCAACCTGAACTTTCCGTTACCCCAAGGCACCGCGTGGGATGTCTACGGCCCGGCGCTCGCCCAAGCGTGCCAGCGAATTCGATCGTACCGGCCCGATACGCTAGTCGTATCGCTAGGCGTGGACACATTCAAAGACGATCCGATCAGCCACTTCAAACTCGAAAGCGGCGAATTTACGCAGATTGGCGCAGCGATTGCGGCGATCGGGGCGCCTAGCCTGTTTGTGATGGAAGGCGGGTATATGGTCGAGGAAATCGGTATCAATGCCGTGAACGTATTGCTCGGCTACGAGGGGCGCAAATGATGAACACAAACGATTCGACGGTACCGGCTAGCGCCGATGTGCTCGACGAGACGATCTCGCGCAAGCAGATGAGCGCGCTTGTCGCCCGGGCGGCCAAGCCGCTTGTTTTCGAAGGATGCGATTTTGAAGGGGAGGACCTGTCGCGTCTCGACATGCGCGGGTTCGAATTCAGGAACTGCACGTTCCCGGAAACTGCATGGTATGCGGCGATCTTGTCGCAAAGTATCTGGACGCGCTGCCGAGGCCGTCAAGCCAACTTCGAAGCCGCTGAGCTGGTCGACGCGCAGTTCGAACGCTGCGACCTGAACAACACCAACTGGCGGCGCGCCAAACTAGCCTCTGCTTCATACAAAGGGTGCAAGCTCACCGGTGCGAGCTTCGAAGAGGCGGCTTACCTTGCGCTATCGTTCGAGGACACGCTGCTCGTGGGCGCCGATCTGCGCAGCATGTCGTTTCGCAAGATGCGCCTGCAGCAGCTCGATTTTTCCGACGCGGACCTGTCGGGATGCGATTTTCGCGAAACGGTCTTCGAAGGCGGCAGTCTGCGCGATGCTCACTTGAAGTTGGCGCGTTTCGACGGCGCGGACCTGCGTGACGCCGATATCGGCGGTCTCAAGCTGCTTGATGCCAAGCTGTTCCGTGGCGCCACGATCTCCTATCAGCAAGCCGCTGAACTGCTGGGGGAACTGGGTTTGACGGTGGCTTGAACGGCTGGGCACATGGGCTTCGTCGAAAACGTCCGGCGTATCGAGCGGTTTGCCGGGGGTTTTTTGTCCCGACCTTTACCCCCGGTTTACCTCGGGTTTTTTCCCGAGTTGTGAGTTGAGTTATGACCCGGACTGTGACCCGAATCGTGTACAGCCCGCAGGTGATCCACCAGCAAGCGCGCCGCGACCGGCAGCGAAGCATACGCGCGCACGCAGATCGCCAGTTCCCGTTTGGCCCACGGTTCAGCCAACGTAATGCCGCGCAGCTTGAGCGCCT
>Ga0302220_10003009_pt1 | contig 11937 bp, 9 predicted proteins | sample II_Palsa_E1_3_FD_194572 | JGI IMG/M metagenome (GOLD analysis project Ga0302220, IMG submission 194572) | Peat permafrost microbial communities from Stordalen Mire near Abisko, Sweden - II_Palsa_E1_3 | ecosystem: Environmental > Terrestrial > Soil > Palsa > Peat permafrost | place: Sweden... | reverse complement strand
GTCGACCAGCAAATACGCCAAGACCGACATCGGCGCAAGCGATAGACCCAGCGCTGTGCCTTGGCGCAGGCTGATGCCGCTCGGTCGCGAAAATGCCCATACCGCAGCCCACTTGGCAAATAACCGCACAGCAATTAACACCAAAGCCGCCAGTCCGCCGTATTCAATATATTCCCAGCGAAAACTGGCCAGCGTCAGGACAAACAAAATGACTGTCAGCAAGCGCCCGGCCGTACCGAAATGTTCCGGCCAAAGCTGCGGGCGGTCATCAAGGTTTTTAAACAGAATACCTGCCGTCAGCATGGCAAGAATGATGGACAACTTGAATACGTGGGCTACGGCAATTGCAAGCAGGATAAAACCCATCAACGCAACAAAGGAATGTTCGTCTTGCATGCCCATACGTTGATAAAAAAGATTGCAGCCGCGCGCAAGACCGTAAGCCAACACTAATGAACCGCCTATCAGATAAATCGGTTCGAGCAGCGCGGCAAAAAAATTTCCGTAGAAAGTCTGATGCAGCCACGCAGAAATAAGTTTGGTCAGAACGACGGCATAGATGCTATTCAAGGCCGTGAGTGCAATCAAGCGCTGCGTAACCTGGCCTTCGGCCTTGAGCTCGGTTTTAAGCTGGATCACCATGGCGGGTGATGTCGAAATCGCGATAGAGGCAATGATTATTGCCGTCATAAACGGCACATTCATCAAGCGCATGGCGAGCAGCACGAGAATAAACGTCAACGTGGCTTCCGCCAAACTAGTCAAAATCAGCCAAGTGTTTTTGCGCATCCATCTCAAATTGAGACGGCTACCCAACTCGAACAACAGCAAACCCAATCCAACGTCCAGTACCAGTCGTACATCCACGCCCATACTAGTGCCGATCGCATCCAAACCCGCCGGACCGGCAATCAAACCAACCACCGCATAACCGGTGATGCGAGGCAAACGCCACGTGCGCCAGCCGAATTCGCTAAACAGGCCGGCGACCAGCAATGCCAAACCTGCCCAAAAAATCGAATCTGGCACCAAAGGCCAATCCGGCAAAAAAGAAAATGCCGATTTCATCAAGGTGCTCCTCCTGCTTTGCAAATTCCATCAGGCAATCGCATGCCGATAAGACATCACTCGTGCTTATCGGCTTACCGTGCTGCTTTGCCTGGTGTTCGAGAACATCACGATCGAAAGATACGTAACTTGAGCAACTTTGGACGAGATCCATCGCAGCGGATCATTTGAAACAGTGCAAACAGCATTTGACATGGATGTGATCTATATCGAGATGCTGTGCAATGCGCTTGATGTAAAGCTTGAGGAGCTATCCCCAAAAAGCGAACTCATTGTGCCATAGCTATGCTTCAAGCATGCGTGCCACGGCCGATACCGTGGCACATCGGGCTTTCCTGTGCGTGTTTCCTTCAGGGCTTGGACTCAAGGCCTGTCTTTTAAGTTTGTTTTAATTCTTTTATATGTATACATCGTAGTAGTTAACAAGCAACGCCCAATACTGTGCATAACCCGGTTTACATGAATAAAATCAGCGGCTTGCCGGCCGTACAACCGCTCGGATAAAGTTTGCACAGTTGGCCGGAGCCCGGGATAACTTTTGGGTCGACGAAGGTCGTCGACCAGTTATGCAGAATCCATACACAGTAAGCAAGGCATTTATCCACAAGTTATCCACGTGCCGCGACCGGTTCAACGCTTTCAAAGCCGCGAGGCTTTAGGTGCCAGGTGCTTGTCGTAAAAAACGTAATAAAAAGCGTGCCGGATCGACGCCATCGGCTAATTTTCTATCGATCGGCAAGGGCTCTCCTTCGATTTGCGACACCAATATTTCAGCCGCGAGCGAAGCCCATACCAGACCTCGCGAACCGTAGGCAAACGCACAATAGAGTCCGTCTTGCCTGGGCAGATCGGCAAAATGGGCGCCGGACAATTCACCGGCGCGCGCAAGTGCCTGAGCTTCGTTCGCAAATTGACCGATCATCGGCATTCGATCGGAGGTGACGCAGCGAAACCCTGTGCGTCCCGCGAGCGGCAAGGTGTCGGCAGTATGAGCATAAATGGCGTCGGATTGCGGTAGCAGTGTGTGCAGCCGTCGCAGATTTTCGATCTGACTGTCCCGTCGCAACATGGGATCGCTATCGTCGAAATCGTAGCTGGCGCCCGTCATCAATTGCTGATTCGGTAGTGGCAGTACATAACCGTCGGCAATCAGCGGCTGTTTGAGCGGTAGCAGATGCGCGTCTTCGGGAGAATAAGGTAATAAAGTCAGTTGACCGCGAATTGGGCTAATCGGCAGATGCCGCAAGCCTGTCAGCCGACCTGCGTCGTGCGAGTTGGCGACAATCACGACTGGAGCGTGGGCGATACTTTGATGGTGGCGATTCAATACATGCCAAACATCATCACGTCGTTCAAGTTGATCGGCCGACATCTCAAAACAAGCTTTGAGCTTGGGCCCGGCCGCGTTCAATTGCGCCCGGCATAGTGCTGCCGGATCGATCCAGCCGCCTTGTGGAAAATACCAGCCGCCGAACAATGGCGTGACGCCGATTAGCGCGCTGGCTGCTTGCGGCGTCAATAAACGCGCATAGGTCAGAGGTAATTTTAATTCGGCATAGGCGGTTTCCATGGCCGAAAATTCTTCGTCGCTTTGCGCGGCGACAAACAAGCCATCATCATGCAAATTAAACTGCAGACCGTGCGCTAGCAGCTTGCTCCAACTCCGCAAAGCTTGAAGAAAACCACTGCGCGACAGACGTGCTGCAAAACTGTCGTCACGGGTAATGATCGGATGAAATACCCCGGCGGGATTCCCCGATGCTTCCATCGCGGGACCGCTCTGACGTTCCAGTAGCGTCACTTGCCAGCCGCGTTCAGCCATGGCAGCGACTATTGCACATCCCGCAAGACCCGCACCAATCACAATCACATGGCGTGTGCTATCGGGGAATTTTTTTTCAAACGGCGCGGGCGGTTCATGGCGACGCACTCTAAAACGTGGAATAAATCGGCCAATCAACATATCGCGCTTGGAGGTGTAACCGCTGCTGCGATCCACCACAAAACCGGCATCTGTCAGACCATGTTTGACGCTTGCCGCAATCGTATAGGTTGCCAATGAGGCGCCGGGTGCTGCAACGCGCGTCATGCCCTTGAAGATTGCGCTACTCCACAGCTCTGGATTTTTGGACGGCGAAAAACCATCGAGATAAAACGCATCGGCACGCATGGTAAGCGTGGGAAAAACCTGAATCGCATCGCCGAATATCAAGGTCAATACCACTTGGCCGCCTTCGAATTCAAGGCGATGCATACCGGGCACCAACTCGGGCCATTGCTCGCACAATGCCTGAGTCAGCGGCGCCAGTTCGTCACGTAATTGAACGAGTTGGGACATTCCGGAGGAAGTACTCTCGGGGTGCGTCCCGTACGTCGCTGTGTGAGTTTGACTCAGCGAAACGAAGTAGCGGCGCAGGTCTTGGCGCGAAAAAGGATGCTTCTCGATGGAGACGAAATGCAATCTTGAACAGGCGTGCGGATCGCGACGCCAATGAGCCCAGGTAACTAAAAAATTGATACCCAGCCCAAATCCCGTTTCTAAAATTGAAAATAGCGAGCGCCCTGCCCAACGCCGCGGCAAGTCGTTACCTTTGACGAAAACATATTCGGCTTGTCCAATTCCGCCTGCTTCGCTATGGTAAATATCATCGAAGTTCGATGAAAACGGCGTGCCGTCCTCGCGCAATTGCAGCTGGGCGGGAATAAGTATAGTTGCCATCAGAATTCGCTTTGTCCGGTGTGGGACGATGTGTCGTTCGGCATTTTCGCGATCGTAGCGCAAGGTAAAACGGCGCTCAGTCTAAAACCCGGTGAGGTCCCAAACAGGGAGCGCTGCGGTGTCAAGCACAATAATTGAAAGAATTTCGAAAGAAAATGGGCTAAGATCACCGCCTGCGCTACGTGCGCCAAGCGGTGCACGGCTACGTATCAAGGGTGACCTGCGGTAGCGGCAGAGCTTATGTCCACGACAAGACGTTGGCAAAAACCAACGCCTAGGCCCATTTGGCGGTCAATTGCTGCAGCATAGAGCGACTTTTTTAGGATTCCACGGGAAATATTGCCTAAATCGTCAGAAATTGTTAAAACCCCCGTCTAATATGGCTCCGTAGGTGGTTATCATAGCAAGCCTACCGTGGTAACGTAGGGGCTGTGCCTTGGCAACGAGTCGCTAGGCGAAATTGGGCTCATATTTTTCGCAAATCACCTTAACCGCTCGACGACACCGTCTGCGCACGTATAATCGTCGCGGCTGTGCCGTTGTATCAACCCAAACTGAGAAAGGAACCTTATGAATAAACAGGAACTGATCGATGCCGTCGCCGCTCAGACTGGCGCGAGCAAGGCTCTTACCGGCGAAACGCTGGATACGCTGCTGGATGTAGTCAAGAACGCAGTTGCAACCGGTGACACCGTTCAGCTTATCGGCTTTGGTAGCTTCGGCTCAGGTCAGCGCGCAGCGCGTACCGGCCGTAACCCAAAGACGGGTGAAGCAATCAAGATTGCCGCCGCAAAAACTGTCAAGTTTACTGCTGGCAAAGCGTTCAAGGACGCCGTCAACAAGAAGTGAGCTAGTCGCTCATGATGTTGGTGCCCGCCGATGGCGGGTTTTTTTTTGGCTTACTTATTGGCTCGCTTATTAGCTCACTTATTAAGCTCACTTACTTGGCACACTTTCATGCGTACACATAAATTTGCCTCTACTTTTGCCGGTGGCCGGCGGCAAGCAGGAATGACCTTGCTACGATTGATGCTGTTGCTGGGTACGATCGGTATCGTGCTGATGGTTGCGGCAAGGCTGTGGCTCAAGCATTGATCTACTGCTCGATGGCAATATCGAGAGTCGCCGGATGACGATTTCCCGCGCCGCAAACGATTGTCGCGAATATCGCTTTGGCCGTCAGTTATGATAAGACATCGCGACAAATCTGAGCGCTACGTTTATCCGTAATACCTCGTAAAAGTGCGGCTGCCGTGGGTAACCCGCGGAGGTGTTAAGCCGATTATCCTACTGCCCCAGGATCATTAAGCTTGCCTTTACGCATAAGTGTATTCAAACCCCCAGGAATTAGTCATGCCAGTTGACCGTCGTTACCCAAAAATTGCGCCGCTCGGGCGCTCGGGCGTGGAGCATGCGTCGCTTGGGCTAGGGGGGGTTATAGTCAGTGCCATGGTGTTGGCAGGATGTACTGTCGGCCCCGACTACCATCGGCCGGCGGTCGACGTTCCGGCTCAATTCAAGGAAGCCGCAGCGGGTTGGAAAACGGCGCAACCGAACGACCAGGCAGCGCGCGGCCCTTGGTGGGAAGTGTTTAACGATACGACACTGAATGCGCTGGAAAGCCGCGTTAATCTCGATAACCAGACGGTTGCCGGCTACGCTGCAGCCTATCAACAGTCGCGTGCATTGGTATCCGAAGCACAGGCTGCTTATTTTCCGACCTTGGGACTGACTGCAAGCCAGGCACGCTCGAAGTCGTCGACAGCGTCGTTTAGCAACGGCAATACACAAGCAGGAACTCAGGGTGTTGGCGGTGGCATCAACAACCAGTATTCCGCCGGGCTCGATGCTTCGTGGGAGCCCGATTTGTGGGGCAAAATCCGACGCCAGGTTGCATTTGAAAAAGCCACGGCGCAGGGTGCCGCCGCGACTTTGGCTAATGCACAGTTGTCGGCGCAAGGCACCTTGGCGCAAGATTATTTCCAGTTGCGCGAACTCGACGCTGTTCAGAAATTGCTCGACTCAACGGCGCTCGCCTATCAGAAGTCGTTGGAATTGACGCAGTATCGATATATGCAAGGCGTTGCCGCACGCTCCGACGTGATTACCGCGCAAACCCAGTTGCAACAGGCGCAAGCCGCGGCCATCGACAATGGCATCGCGCGTGCCCAGTACGAGCATGCGATTGCCGTCCTGGTCGGACAGCCCGCGTCGACCTTCGCGATACCGGCAATGCCATTGAGCGCAACGCCTCCGGTGCTACCCTTGCAACTTCCTTCGGCATTGCTGGAGCGGCGTCCCGATGTGGCCGTTGCTGAACGTCAGGCCGCCGCTGCGAATGAGCAAATCGGTGTGGCGATTGCGGCGTTCTTTCCTTCATTGACGTTGTCGGCCAGTGGAGGTTTTGAAAGCAGCACTTTTAGCAATTGGTTGACGGCGCCGGCGCGTTTCTGGACGGTCGGACCGCAACTCGCGGCGACCTTGTTCGATGGGGGCTTGCGTTCGGCGCAAACAGCAGCGGCACGCGCGACCTACGATCAGAATGTGGCCAATTACCGCGGCACAGTGCTAGCCGCGTTTCAGGACGTAGAGGACAATCTCGCTTCGCTGCGCATCCTCGAAAAAGAGGTGGTGTTGGATCAAGCTGCCGCCGATTCCGCCGATCAAGCCTTAGCAATCGTGACCAATCAATACAAAGCTGGAACCGGTACTTATCTTGAGGTCATCGTGGCTCAAGCCACCGACTATTCAACCCATAAGCAATTGGTGAATGTCTGCGGCAGCAGGATGGTCGCGGCGGTTGGTTTGATTAAGGCCTTAGGAGGCGGTTGGGATGCATCCGATCTCGATACCGCCGGCACTAAAACTGCCGGCGTGTATTCCAGCAGCCCATCAGCGGTCGCGCAAAAAGCAAATTAGCCCTGGCCGCTTAAGGAGGGCAAACTGACGGCCCAAACCCGCATCGGTGTATATCGATCAAGCGGGTTTAGCTTAGGGCTTGTGCACGCGGTAGCTCGGTTTCACCGAGGGCAATATTCAGCCTCTGGTAGTCTTTCACGAAGCCATCGAAATCATCGGCTTCATCTCTTTCCAGCCTGGCTTGTTCGAGTCGTGAAGTTTGTGCAAGCTGCTCGAAGAAGGCATTTTGCGCGGCATCGAGCGGACGTGCTTTGAAGTTACGCGCATGTTCGCGACTGATATCAAGAGCGAATTGCTCGAAGGTCAGATGACGCGCGCGCATGGTTTCAAGTACGCGGGCCGACGGTGTCAAGGACAGATCATTGAGTTTTGCGCGTTGCAAAGCCAGCGCGGCATGATGCGAAACTCCCTCAGACCCGTCTGCGAGCGACGCCTTCGCCGGTATCGTGTCGAGCAACTGCGAGGTCATGGCGATTCGATCGAATAATTCATTGGCCCAATCCGCCAGCGGCACTGCGCTGCCATTACGCTCGAGTTGCAAACCGGGGCGACGGCCTTGCGTCACCACCTGCGCAAAATTTCGATTGGCCTCGTCTAACTCGGCAGGCGGCAGATCCGGGCTGTCGTTCAAGGCGCAGAACAACAGGAATGCATCCAGAAAACGCGCCGTCGATAAATTCAAACCGATAGGCTCAAACGGATCGATGTCTAGGCAGCGTATTTCAACATACTGGATGCCGCGTGTAGCTAACGCATGTAAGGGGCGCTCGCCGGGATCCGTGACGCGCTTGGGCCGTATCGTCGAATAAAATTCATTTTCGATTTGCAGTACATGGGTGTTGATCTGCACCCATTCGCCATCGCGATGTGTACCGATTGCTTCGTACGCCGAATGAGGTTGGCTGACCGCCTGCGCCAAACTGCGCAAATAGTCATCCAGCGTGTCGTAACTGGGCGACATACCGGCTTGTGCAGGATTATTCTGGTAGCCGAGGTCGCTCATGCGCAAGCTGGTGGCGTAGGGCAAGTAAAACGTCTCTGCGTCGAAGGTTTCCAGCGAGTGCGCGTGATCACGCAAAAAATTCTTGCTGACGGCGGGCGACGCGCCGAATAACAGCATCAACAACCAGCTATAGCGCCGGAAATTACGCAGCAAAGCCAGATAGCGTTGCGACTGGAAGGCAACGGGATCGGCTTCGGCGTGTTCATGTTCGCGCAACACGCGCCAAACATCTTCGGATAAGGAATAGTTGTAGTGAATGCCGGCGATGCATTGCATGGACCGACCATATCGCAAGGCTAGACCACGCCGGTAGATATGTTTGAGCCGGCCGATATTCGAGCTGCCGTATTCGGCAATGGGAATTTCGTCGTCTTGCGGCAACACGCAGGGCATCGACTCGTTCCACAAAATTTCCTGGTCAAGCTTGGCATACACATGGCGGTGCAAGGTATCGAGCGAAGTCAGTGTTTGCGCCGCATCGGACTGAGCAGGCGTAATGATTTCAATCAGCGCTTCAGAATAGTCGGTGGTCAGTTGCGGATGGGTTAACGCCGAACCCAGGACTTCCGGATGCGGAGTATAGGCGAGCTGGCCATCCAGCGTGACGCGCAAGCTTTCTTTTTCTATGCCGCGCAAGCCCTGTCGCAACAGCGCACGGTGCGTGTCGTTCTTGAACAGCGCCAGACGCTGGTCAAAGAGTGAAGGGGAAGCAAGCGACGAAGTTTTCGGCATCAGTTGGGGTCCGGCTACATGCGGGCTAAATGCCCGCGCACAGCAATCAATAAGTTAGAGCCGCACTTTATCATCTCATTCCAACCCTTGCTTGGACTGCTCCAACTCGGTGAAAACCCCTTGGGGTAAGGCTTTGCGAGATTATTCCAAATTATGGAATACAAAGATGCATCTGCTTGGATAGCAAAACCAAGGAAAACCCTAATATAACTGTTGCAATGCACAATTATTTCCACTATATTTGAGCTGTCTCCTCCATGTCTCCTCCTGATATGGATTCAGCCCGCTCTTCGTGAGCGGGTTTTTTTTGCCTGTGATTTTTGCCCGTGAAATATTGGGTCCAGCCCGTCATAATGGTGGCTAACCAGGGCAGGCGCACTCGCGCGGCCCACTACCATGTCTAAGATGCCCGCTCAACCTAGCTTTTCCTTGTTGGCCGCGACGCTGCCTCTGGCCGCGATGCTCTCGATTTCCGGCTTTTCCACGCAGGCTCGGGCTCAGGCGGCCCCGCAAGCAAGCTCGCAGACCACGCCTGCTGTGGTGGCTCAGCCAGACTGGGTGGTTACGCTCGGTGCGGGCGTTCAAGCCGGGCCGCGCTACCCAGGCAGCCATTCGATCGGCTATTTGCCGATACCGGCCGTCGATATCGAATACAAAAATCGTTTGTTTGCCAAGCAGGACATGCCGTTGGGCGTTTATTTCATCAACGATCCCCATTGGAGTGCAGGCCTGGCGCTGCAATACGATACGACCGAGCGGCACTCGGCCGACGATCCTCACTTGGCTGGGCTGGCCAATCTGCCGATGACGCCGCGCGCCAAATTATTTGCGACCTACACGATTTCGGCACTGACCGTGTCGACCTCGGCGGCTCAGGACATCGGTGGTCATGCGGAGGGTTTGGTGATCGACGCCAACGCCATCGCGACTTTGCCGCTGGGGACGCAGTGGTATTTAAGCGCCGGTCCCGGCATAACCTGGGGAAATGGTCGGTATCAGAATACGTTTTTCGGCATTACGCCGGCGCAAAACTTGGCGTCGGGCCTGCCCAGCTATACGGCGCGCGCCGGCGTCAATAATGTCTACCTCAGTCTGGAAGCCGATTATCTGATTACCAAACACTGGACCGCGACCGCTAACGTAAAAATCGCCGAGCTTCAAGGTGACGCGGCTCACAGTCCGATTACCGAAAGCCGCCAGCAAACGACCACGACCTTATCGCTCAGTTATAGCTACTAAATATCTTCTTGCCAGATAGTACGGCGCCGATCTATCGATAAACCGCTTAACTGTGTGCCGGCAATGACCGCGGCCAGCGAATAAGCTGCTTAGGTCTCGGCGATTCAGCGCCAAGCGGCTATTTCATGCTTATATTTAGGGTCGAGTACATATTATTCGGCGCCGGGCTCTAGCTTGGTGTTGAGCTCCTAGCGCTGACTTATTTGGCCGAACCTTCTTTCAGTACCGTCCACTCGACCTGAACCGCGTCGGCGTCGGCGCTGCCAATCCAAACCTGGCCATCTTGTATGGTGCATTGCAAGCGCATCGTGCGCTGTGCCAGTTTGGCTAGCTCGGCGGCAACACCGTCAGCCAGGCTAATGACGGTTAAATTGCGGGCGCGTTCCAATTTGCCGCGTATCGGCTGCCACCAGAGATCGGCAACACGGCCGGAATAGACGCACAACCAGACTTGATCGGCACGGCCGCAGGCTTTCAATAGACGGCGGTCGTCGGGTTGACCGACATCGATCCATTGTTCAATCCGGCCGGTCAAGTCGGTGCGCCAGAGATCGGGCTCATCGACATCGCTTAAGCCTTTGCAGAATTCCAACCGTTCGTTGGCGTTGAGTGCAAAGGCCAACAAGCGGACCATCATGCGCTCGTCGGTCTCGGAGGGGTGACGTGCAATCGTCAATCCGTGGTCCGCATAATAGTGGCGGTCCATGTTGGCGATTTGCAATTCTGCTTTGTAGATTGTCGATTTGATAGCCATGAGTCTGCTGTTTGGGTCGTGCGGGGTCATGCCGGGTCGCACAAACGGGAATTCTAGGGTTAGCAGTGGCGCCCGGCTGTGCCACGCTGAAAGGACTGCATCATGCCACAAGCAGCCCACATGAACCGGCTTATACGTTTTCGACCCTGAATCAGGCATTTAGTGCCCGGATTTGATCGGTGGCGCTATCTCGCTGGACGCTGCCATGGGCCTTCGACTACCATGACATCAAACTGGACAGCGGCAAGCACAACGCGTGCCGTATCCGGTTTGCAAACAAGGATTTCCGATGACAAAAGTGCTTTTCGCAGCCTTGCTGGTGGGTGGCATTGTCCTCCTGGTGTTCGGTTTTCAATCGCAGCAGTCGCTGGGCAACGATGTATCGCGATTTTTCACCGGCGCGCCCACCAACAAGACCATGACCTTGTTCGTGGCCGGCGCCGTCGCAACAGCCGCCGGTTTGCTTGGCTTATTGTTCTCGGCCAGGCGCTAAGTTATTTCCGGCTCCGCCGGGCAAGGGCGCCAAGCTTAAAGCTCGACTTCCGGTTTTGACGCGGAACGCGTGCCGGGCAGCGGCGCATTGTTCGCGCTATGGTAGGTGTACACCAGCGAAAGTTTGATATCGGTGGTGGTGTTCCGGCCAGCGGAGTGTAGTGTATTACAGTGAAAAAACACGACGTCGCCGGCTTCCAGTACCGGTGAATACGCCGTGCTGATCAGTTCGGCATTGGCGGGCAGATCCGAGCGGAAAAATTTGGCGGCGTCGAAAGCTTCGGGGCCCAGTGCGGCTCTATGCGAACCCGGCACCAGCCAGAGGCCGCCATTTTCCGGGGTTTCGCGGCCCAGTGCGAGCCAACTCGATACCAGGTCATCCTGTTCAAAAGCCCAATACCGAAAATCACGGTGCCAGCCGGTCAGGCTGCCATAGGTTGGGTGTTTGGTCATCACGCAATTGTGATGGGCGCGCGATAGCCAAGCGCGGGTGCCGAAATATTGGCGCATCCAGTTGCGTATTTCGGGCGCGGTGCCCCATTCAGCAAATAGCGCGTCGCGTGCATACGCGTCGAGCAAGCGGCGCACGGTTTCACCGCCGTGCGACGCCCGAGATTCCGGTGCTCCCGGATAGCGTAAATCAGCCTCGTATTCAAGCGGCGCCGCGCTCTCGGCCAGTTGCCGGTCGACGCACGCGCGTATCGCCGCGACGCGCTCGGGCGTAATCAGGCCGCGCACCACCACAAACCCCTGTTCGCGTAAGGTCGCGATCTGTTCTTGTATCAAGTCGGCCGGCATCGCACTTCTATCCATGGTTTTGGGCAGCTTATATTGTAGCGCGAGGCATGCCTCCAGAGCGCGCACTGTCATTCCTGCCAGTATCGCGCGATGGCTGTGCTCGGTACATTCGCTTCCATGCCTTCGTTCCGTTTGAGAGCAAATCGGAAATATTTCTATGTACTTCGAATCAACTGAAGATCAAAAAGCGATTGCGAGCAGGTATCGCACAAT